>Ga0247727_10008872_pt1 | contig 18486 bp, 17 predicted proteins | sample WisWelCaveWW1625_FD_202498 | JGI IMG/M metagenome (GOLD analysis project Ga0247727, IMG submission 202498) | Biofilm microbial communities from Wishing Well Cave, Virginia, United States - WW16-25 | ecosystem: Environmental > Aquatic > Deep subsurface > Groundwater > Cave microbial mat | place... | reverse complement strand
CGGCGGTCCGGACGCGCTATTATGCAAACCCGGTCGAAGATGCGGTGTTGATGGAACGGGAGTTATCCAACGTATCGACCTGAGGTGCGCGCCTCGCGCCTTTTACATAAGGAGGGATCTATGCTGACAGATGAGCGGATTGCAGAGTTGTTGCGGGCCTCCAGCCTCGAATTTCGGCAGGTCGAAGCGGCTCACCACAGTCTGGATGCCGAGTTGGCTGAACTGCACAAGCGGCATGTGCTGACGCCGCAGGAAGAGCTGCAGGTGAAACAGATGCACAAAGAGAAGCTGGCCAAGAAGGACAAGATGGCCCAGCTGATTCGCGCGTATCGCGATCAGCAGGCGCACTCGCCGGCCCGGTAGGCGTCGAAGGGAAATCGCGTGGCAGGTGTACGATGTCCGTAATGCTACCGCCGCTCGCCAGCCATCTCGGCACGCTCAAGCGGCGGCTGCTGATTATTGCGGCGACGGTCACGGCGGCCTTCGTGCTGACGTTCGCCTATTCCGCCGAACTGATCGAGTGGTTCAAGCGGCCGTTCCCCGACGATCTCATTTTTTACGGTCCCACGGAGGCGCTGTTCGCGTCGATCAAGATCTCGCTGCTGACGGGGATCGTGCTCAGCCTGCCCGTGATGCTCTATCAGTTCTGGAAGTTCATCGAGCCGGCCTTGCTGCCCCGCGAGCAGCGCTGGGCGATTCCGCTCTTCTGCCTGGCTGCAGCGTTCTTTGCGCTGGGCCTGGCGTTCTGCAACCTGGTCATCCTGCCGCTGGTCATCCACTTTTTCGTCAGTTTCGGCATGGATCGCGCCATGACGCCACAAATGGCCGTGGGCACCTATGTGGATTTCAACGTCAAGTTCCTCCTGATCTTCGGGTTCGCGTTCGAGCTGCCGCTGGTGCTGACCTTGCTGGCCAGGGCCGGCCTGATCTCGGCGGCGCTGCTCAGTCAATATCGCCGGCATGCCATCATGGCGGCGGTGATTCTGTCGGCGGTGATCACGCCGGATGCCACAATGTTCACGATGCTGCTGATGGCCGTCCCGCTCATCATTCTGTACGAAGTCGGGATCATCGGCGCCCGCGTCTTCGGCCGCAGGCCGTCGGGAACATCGCCCGGCGACGCCGGCGATCTGCTGGAAGGGCTCGTGCCGACCGGGACCGCGGGGAAGCGAATCAAGTGAAAAATAAAAAGTGAGAAGTGAAAAGGTAAAAGGAAGAATGAGCGTCCAGATTGCGCCACCACCGGTCCATGCTGTTGCCTTGTGCCTTTTGACTCTTGCCTTGGCGACCGCGGTGGCCTTGCCGCCGGCGGCGATGCCGGCCGGGCTGTCGGGGAGCGGGCATCCGGATGTCCCTCCCGATCCGTCGCTGCGCCAGGCGCCGAGTATTCAAGCGCTGGCGGTGGTCCATGACCGGACGGTCTACGCCGGCTCGTTCGGGATGGGTGTGTTTCGAAGCGACAGCCGCGGCAACGGCTGGGCTCCCGTCAACACGGGGCTGGGCGATCGGTTCATTCTCTCGCTGGCGGTCGGACAGGACGGGACGGTGTACGCGGGGACGCTGCGCGGCGGGGTGTTCCGGACCACCAACGGAGGCAAGAGCTGGCAGGCGATCAACGACGGATTGTCCCGCCGCCAAATCAAGACGCTGATGATTCAGGGCGGCGTGGTGTACGCGGGGACCGGCGGCGGGGTCTATCAGTTACCGGTGGGACAGACCACGTGGGTGGTCGTCACGAAGGGGCTCGATGAAACGGTCGTGCAGTCGCTGGTGATGACCGATGACAACACGCTCTATGCCGGGACGGCGGCCAAGGGTGTGATGCGATTTAAGGAGAACGGGAAGGAGTGGACGCGGCTTCAGCATGGGTTGGTCGATCATGAGGGATTGATCGAAAATTTCATTCGCGTGCTGGCGCTCGGCAAGGACCGCACGCTCTACGCCGGCACGTTCGACGGCGGGGTGTTCCGCAGCGCCGACGGCGGGCAGAGGTGGCAGCCGATCAGCCGGGCGCTGCCGAACGATTCGATCCGGGGAATCATTGCGGGCGAGAAAGGCTTGCTGGTGGCGACCGGCCGGGGCGTCTTCCGGGGGCCGAATGAGAGCGGCCGGTGGGTATCCATGAATGCAGGCCTCACGGAGTTGTCGGTCCAGGTTCTGGTGGCGTCGAGGGATGGTGCGTTGTATGCTGGCACCAGTGCGGGCGCATTCCGCAGCGACGACGGCACCAGTTGGGTGAACATCAGTGAGGGACTTCTCGAGCGACAGCCCTCGGACGGCCGGTAACGAAAGGATGCACATGGCAGACGTCGGTGACAAGACGCGGGCGACGATCAGGGCCACCAGCAAGGGGGAAGCGTGGGGCGAGCTGGTGTTGAAATTCTTTCCGGATATCGCGCCGAACCACGTGAAAAATTTTCTGGATCTGGCCAAAAAGAAATTCTACGACGGCACGACCTTCCATCGGGTGATCCCGGGGTTCATGATCCAGGGCGGGGATCCCAACAGCAAGGGCCAGGACCGAGCCTCGCACGGCATGGGCGGACCGGGCCATCGAGTCAAAGCCGAATTCAACAGCACGCCGCACAAACGGGGCGTGCTCTCGATGGCCCGCGCCAACGATCCGGACAGCGCCGGCTCGCAGTTCTTCATCTGCATGGCGGATGCGAATTTTCTGGATTGGCAGTACACGGCATTCGGCGAGGTTGTGAGCGGGATGGAGGTGGCCGATAAGATCGTATCGGCCAAGCGGGACGGGCGCGACAACCCGCTGGAACGGATCGAAGTGACGGTCACGGTCACTGAATAGCGTGAGGAGTGAAAAGTGAGGCGTGAGGTGAGAGGATGTCGGTGGGGAGCAGCGCGATCGTTTTCTTTACTCCTTACTATTCACTTTTCACTGCTGAGCGGCTGCGCTGTCCCGCACGTCCCGTCGCGGACCGTGTACGAAGATCCGACGAATTTCGTGCGGGTGGAGCTGGACCCCAATGTGCTGCCGGACAAACCGGACACCCGGCACACGCATCCGGTCGTCATCAGCACGGAAATCATGGCCGACATCCTCAAGGGATTCACCGTTCGCGAGCGCAAGACGTTTGTTCAGGTCTGGTTCGTCGGCGAGGCGCCGAGGGAGCCGGCCTTTCGTAACGAAGAGATTGCGTTTCTGGCGCTGCAGTTGTCGGTGGCCTTGAGCAAGGCCTCGCCGGATGAACGGGTGACATTTTATCTCAGCTACCCGCAGACGTCGGTCAAGCGCGAGGTCACCTCCGGCGGCATCTACACCATGGGCGATGAATTGCATTTCGCGCTGAGCAACCAGCGTGAAATCTACGGCATCCCGGCCTATGGCATGGTCTATGACCGCCGCTATCCTGCGCTTCCGATCGTGCCGAAGGATTTTGACGTGTTCTTCGAGCCGGAGAACGCCGTCATTCTCAAGACGTTCAGTCTCTGGGCCAGAATGTGGGGTCTGGACAGAGACGAAGTCGTGATCGATCTCAAGAAGCTTCCATCCGCCAGAGCCACTGCCTCAGTCGTTCCGTAGGCGCATCACTTCGACGTCGAAATGCATCGTCCGCCCGCCGTAGAGGCCGTCGCCCGGCGTGCTACCGCATGATCACCTTGCCGCTCTTGCTGCCATAAAAATAGATCGAGAAATTCGGGAAAATTCCAGTGAGAGAATTTTGGCCCGCGATGGGAATAAGAACACCCGCTGCCCCCACAATATTTTCGGTGAACTTAAACTGAATAGCCGGTTCAACCCCGATCGTGTGCGAACTACTTGTTTGAAACTGTGCATTTAGGCCGCCTGTTGGATGCACATTGACCGGATGCCCGTCGGCACGCCATGGAAGCACATGAAGACCTACGAATTCCAGGTTATAGCCAAAACCTTTGGCATCATCCAAAATGTGCTCGATGATCAACCGGGTATTCATGATATCGCCCGGGTAGGTGTTTATGCCGTCCTCATGTCCGGGGAAATGATAGGAATAAAACACCCCACCACTAATGCGGAACGGTCGAAGGTTTTTTCTCATCTCGAGGCCTTCCGTCCACGTCAATGAACCGAATTTGGTGGAGGGTAACCGACCGATGGGAGTAAATCCGCCCGCTGGCGTTTTTGTGCCGAACCATTTTTCGGTTGGTAAGATGATCTGGTTAAAAGTCGTGACAGACGGACGCCACCCGTCAGGATCCTGGACGATGGGGCGATACTTGATAAAGAAGGACGTGTCGGCTGGTCCGGATACCGTCGCTTCCTTGTCCCCTGGGCCATTTTGAGTATACGCGAGGGCTTTGAGGCTGAGTTCTGTCTCGATATGATCTGACCATCCATACCCAAAATTAACCAACGGGGAGATCGAATATAACGTGCTGCCGGTATCTTTCGTCCTGACGGATAGCTGGTTCCCGTATCCTCTCTCGCTGTATTGTCCAAAGAGGAATGGATGCGCATGGTACTGTCCTTTCGGAGAGATATCCACCCCCGAGATGAGGATCGGCCCGTTCGTGAGGGGGTTCCAGCTCCTGCGGTATTTTCGAATCTCTTCTTCCGAAGGCACCCAGTCGAACGCGCAGGCCGTTTCGATCGCGCCTATAATCGTGCCTAGAGAGACAAACAAAAACAGGATAACAAGAACGGCGCGCCGGCTCATGGTATTATCCTTGTCTGCTGGCAGGCATCAGATGACCAAGACGTGTTATGTCATGCATCATAATGCAGTTGTGTTACAAAATGATTACGAAACGGCCCACCGGTAGTGGCACGACCAGGATAGGGAGTCGTGATATGTCACAACCTCACACATCACATCTCTTCTCATGGCGCCGCGGTCGGGGGATGGTACGCTGCCTCTTGGTATTTTTCACTCTGTTTTTGCCTGGCTGTGCGGGTAAAGCTGGTGCAGCACGTCTTCTGACAGATGTTGTAGCTGTGGAGGCGGGGTGGCATCACACCTGTGCTCTGAAAAAAAGTGGACAGGTCATGTGTTGGGGGAACAACGATGATGGGCAGTTAGGCGATGGCACTGAAGTGGATAGGCCCGCTCCGCAGGATGTCGCGGGATTGATGAGCAAAGTCACCGCGGTTGCAGTCGGAGAGCGGCACTCCTGTGCCTTGACTGCGGCCGGCGGGGTCAAGTGCTGGGGGAACAACCACAATGGCCAACTTGGAGATGGAACGAGGAGCGATCAGATAACACCAGTGGATGTCACGGGATTGACAAATGGAGTACAGGCAGTCACGGCCGGGTGGCGGCACACCTGTGCCTTGACTGTGGCCGGCGGGGTCAAGTGCTGGGGGAACAACCACGATGGACGGCTCGGGGATGGAACCGAGGACGATAAGAAAACGCCGGTGGATGTTACTGGATTGACCGGACTGCGGGCAGTAGCAGCCGGGTGGCGGCACACCTGTGCCTTGACTGCGGTCGGCGGGGTCAAGTGCTGGGGGAACAACCACAACGGCCAACTCGGAGATGGAACGCGAAGTGATCGGACGACCCCCGTAGATGTTGTAGGCTTGGTCAGTGGCATCACGGCGATTGCGACCGGAGAGCGGCACACCTGTGCCTTGACTGCGGTCGGCGGGGTCAAGTGCTGGGGGAACAACCACAACGGCCAACTCGGAGATGGAACGCGAAGTGATCGGACGACCCCCGTAGATGTTGTAGGCTTGGTTAGTGGCATCACGGCGGTTGCCGCTGGGTGGCGGCACACTTGCGCCTTGACAGTGGCCGGAGGTGTCAGATGCTGGGGGAAAAACCACGATGGGCAGCTTGGAGATGAAACAGCGATCAACAGCAACACCCCCGTTGATGTACGGGGGCTTGAGGGCAAAGTGACCGTGATCGCAGCCGGGGGACAACATACCTGTGCGGTACCAGACAGCTATGTCAAATGCTGGGGTGATAACGAGGATGGACAACTCGGAGACGGGACGATCATAGACACACTGGCCGCGAGGGAGGAGCCAGGAATCTGAAATCCAAACCAGTGGAAAAGAATGAGTATAGTGACCGGAAAATTTTCAGGAGTGCGCTGAATAATCTCCAGGGATTCGCTACCGCATGATCATCTTGCCGCTGTCGCTCCAGTAATAAAAGATCGAGAAATCGGGCAGATGGCGTTGAAGGCGTTCTGGCCCGCCACAGTGAACAGGACGCCAACTGCGCCCACGAAATTAGAATCGCCGAACAGCCATTGGACGGCGGGCTCGACCCCGATCACCGAGCCCCCACTTTTCTGGCCTGCATTGACCGGTTTGCTTTCCGCGCGAGACGTCAATCCGTACCGGGGCGGCGTTTCGTGGTGGGTTGTGAGGGGACGATGTCATAATACTTTACAAAAGGTAATCTATTATGATATGGCTGTCAATCATATGGGAGAACGACACCGGGCCGAGCCGATCGAGCGTTTTGAGAACCGCCTTCGAGAACGGCGGATGGAGCGAGGCCTGTCGCAAGGGGAACTGGCAGCGCGGTCCGGCATCACGCGGCAGGCAATCTATGCGATCGAGGATAACCAATATCTGCCAACGACGATGGTGGCGCTGCGCCTGGCTGCGACGCTCGAGTGTCGTGTGGAGGATCTCTTCAGCCTGGGCGCGGGCGGGGAAGTGCTGGAAGGGGAATTGATCGGCCTGCGACCTCCGGCCGGCGATCCCGTACGCGTCAAGGTGGCCAGGGTGGGCGAGCGCGTGATCGTCCGGCCGGTGGCGGCGTTGGGCGACGTGCTCAATTTTACGGTTCCAGCCGACGGATTGATGCTCACATCTCCAACGGGCGTGTCGCGAGCGGAGAAAGCAGGCGGACGGGTGAAAGTGCAGTTGCTCCGTGACCGTCGGGCTCTTGAGAGCGAAATTGCCGTAGCCGGCTGCGACCCGGCTGTGTTTCTGGTCGGCGAGCACCTCCGCAAGCGGCAGGCGCAGACAACCGTGGTGGGGTGGACGATGGGCAGCGCGGCGGCGGTTGAGGCGCTTCTGCGGCGTGAAGTCCACGTGGCCGGTCTGCACGTCGTGGATACCAAGTCAGGCGAAAGCAACCTGCCGTACTTGAGGCGGCATTTAGGCGCAGGCGACTACACGGTGGTCACTTTTGCCACGTGGGAGCAGGGTTTCATTGTTCGGCCTGGAAATCCGAAAGGGATCAGGGGCGTGGCTGATCTCGCGAGAAAGAATGTGGCACTGGTCAATCGCGAGGAAGGGGCGGGTGCGCGCCTCTTGCTTGATCAACGGCTGGCCGCCGCCGGCGTAAAGGCCGGCCAGGTGAAAGGCTACCGGCAGTCGGTCAGATCTCATCTGGAAGTCGCGCGGGCGATCGTCGAGGGCCGGGCTGATGCGGGCATAGGCGTTCGGTCTGCCGCCAAGCTGTCGGGGCTCGATTTCATCCCTCTGCAGGAAGAACGGTATGACCTGGTGATGCCGGCGGCCTATCTCTCCGCGCATCATGGACTCTCCGTCCTGTTGGATACGATCGTCAGCCGGCCGTTCCGGACCGAGATTGAAGCGCTGGGTGGGTATGACACTCGTGAGACCGGAAAACTGCAGACGCTGTGAGCATGCGGACGGGCCTGTTCCTCATCGGTGTGGCGCTCACGTGTCTGTATTCGTCTGGAGTGGCCAGTGCGTGGGAGTGGGTACCGACGGATGAGGAGATTCAAAAGCACCGCCAAGGCTGGAATCCTTTTTCAGAAGGCCCGCTGCTGATCCAATCCGTGGATATCCATCCGAAAGGCCAACTGTCCGTTCGTCCGTTTGTGTTCTCCCAGGTCGCCGAGAAGAGTTATGGGAACACGCTCTCCCTTCCGAATAACAGAAAGGATGGCCCCATCCATACGTACTCGGTGTCGCCCCTCGTCGTGTTGACCTATGGGCTCACCAACCACGTGGAACTGGGAGTTGCGGCATCATGGCAGGTCTTTTGGACCAAGGACACGCCGAGCTTCAATAATGACAAGGGCGGTCCCTGGACGACGGACACTGGATTGGGCGACCTCTCTCTCCAAATGAAATATCGACCGATCGTCCAGGACCCCGATAGCGCCAGGCCGTCCATCACGTGGTACCAACAGATCGTCTTGCCAACCAGCCGGTGGGTGACTGGCACCGAGCGGCCGCCCGGCGGCTTTGCGCCGCTCGGCCGTCTGCCGGCAACCCGATTTGGGGAATTGAGTCTGACGGAAGGCATGACGTTTAGGAAGAATTTTCAACCGTTTCGGATCAGCGGAGGGGTTTTTTACACCTACGCGACTACTGGCAGCGACGCCGGCCAGACCACCTACACCGGCGATGTCGTGAACACCCGGTTATCCTTCGAGCATTTTCTGGATGACAAAAGAGGGTTCGCGTATAACGTCGAGCTGACCACCGTGAGCACCGCCACCTGGCGGGCGGATGGTCATTCTATCAACAGGGGGTCGTTGAGCGGATCTACCGTCGTCGGCGTAGAGCCGGCTATCCAGTATCGGTTCAGCGATTCCTGGGTCGCGGCCGCTGGCGTGCTGTTCACCGTTGCGGGGCAGAACACCGCCGACGCGATCTATCCGAATTTTGCCTTTCGGTGGTATTGGAATCAGGGGAAAAAAGTTCAGATGCCGTAGCAGCGAGGTGTCATCCGTGCACAACACGTGGGCACAGATCCATGTTGCTTCCAGCACGAAGTTTTGTTGTTGTGCTATTTTTTTCGCAGCCGCGTGCTGGAGTGGGGCCGTTGATGCGGCGGAGATTGCCGTGGCTGCGGCATCGGATTTGAACTTTGCATTCAAAGAGGCGGCGGGTGTGTTCGAGCAGCAAACCGGCACGCATGTGAAGCTGTCCCTGGGCTCATCCGGGAATTTGTTTTCGCAGATTCAGAACGGGGCGCCGTTTGACCTGTTTTTCTCTGCGGATATCCGCTATCCGCAAAAACTGGAGGAGTCCGGCCAGGCCGTGCCAGGCTCGGTGTTTCGATACGCCGTCGGACGGATTGTCCTCTGGGTGCCGAATCGCAGGGGGCTGCCGTCGCCGCAACAGGGCCTGCGGATGCTGCTGAATGGCGCGATCCGCAAGGTCGCCATTGCCAACCCGAAGCACGCGCCGTACGGCCGAGCCGCCGTGGCGGCCCTGGAGTACGCCGGTGTGTACGGATCGGTGAAGGACAAGCTGGTGCTGGGTGAGAATATTTCCCAGGCGGCGCAGTTCGTGGAATCCGGGGCGGCCGATGTCGGCCTCATCGCCCTGTCGTTGGCGCTGGCACCGGCGATGCAACAGGCCGGGCAGTATTGGGAGATTCCGCAGGAGGCTCACCCGCCGATCGAGCAGGGAGCGGTCGTGCTGAAGAACGGACACAATCGCGTGAGCGCCCAGGCGTTTGTCTCGTTCCTTCAGGGACGCGAGGGGCAGGCGATTCTGCGTCGGCACGGATTTGTCCTCCCGGATGCACTCCGGCCATGAACTGGCTTGCGATCAGCGTGACGTTCAAGCTGGCGATGCTGACGGCATGTGCCCTGGTCGTGCTCGGACTGCCCATCGCTTACTGGGTGGCGTTCTCGCGCTGGCGCTGGAAGTTTTTGATCGAGTCGGTGGTGGCGCTGCCTCTGGTGCTGCCGCCGACCGTGTTGGGGTTCTATATCTTGGTGGCGATTGGACCACACAGCCCCCTCGGGCAGTTCTACACCAACCTGGTCGGGCATGCGCTGCCCTTTACGTTCGAGGGGCTGTTGATTGCCTCGGTCCTCTACAGTCTGCCGTTCGCGGTCCAGCCGTTTGCAGCGGCGTTCGAGCAGGTGGACCGGCGCTTGATCGAGGCGGCCTGGACGCTGGGCGTGTCCCGCGTCGGGACTTTCTTCAAGCTGATTCTTCCGCTGTCCGTGGCCGGCATCGTAACAGGGTTCGTGTTGAGTTTTGCGCATACGCTCGGCGAGTTCGGCGTCGTCCTGATGGTCGGGGGCAACATCGAAGGCGTGACGCGCACGGTATCCATTGATATCTACGACGAGGTGCAGGCGCTGAACTACGCGGGGGCGGCCAAGACGGCATTGTTCCTGCTGGCCGTGTCCTATCTAATCTTATTGTCCGTGTACGCGATGAATCGAAAAGTGTGGACGGTATGGCCGCAGAGATGATCGTGGACATCGCCAAGTCGTTTCCCGGCCGGTTCACGGTGCAGGCCTGTTTTTCCGTGTCCGTTCAGCCGCCGACGGTGTTGATCCTGTTCGGTCCGTCCGGGTCCGGCAAGACCACGATTTTGCGGTGTCTGGCTGGCTTGGAATGGCCGGAGCGCGGGCGGATTCAGTTCGGATCGGACATCTGGCTTGATATGCAGGCCGGCATCAGACGTTCACCTCAGGAGCGTCGACTCGGATGCATGTTTCAGGACTATGCGTTATTTCCGACCAGGACCGTTGCGGGCAATGTAGCCTTCGGGCTCTCGGATCTGCCGGCGGATATGCAGGCCTGTCGAGTTGCGGAGACGCTGGCGCTGCTGCAGATCGAGAGCCTAAAAGAAGTGAAGCCGACGCAACTGTCCGGGGGACAGCAGCAGCGGGTGGCCCTGGCAAGGGCCATCGCGCGTCATCCGACGCTTCTGTTGCTGGACGAACCACTCTCAGCCCTGGACGCACCGTTACGCGCGCGTGTTCGGGGAGAGCTTCGGCATGTACTCAAGCAACTCGCCGTTCCTTCCATCGTCGTCACGCATGACTGGGCGGAAGCCCTAGCGTTGGGTGACCGGATGGCAGTTGTCGGCAACGGCCGCATCCTGCAGGTCGGTGTCCCGCAGGATGTGTTCAACCGGCCTGCCGATACTGATGTGGCTCGGATCGTCGGCATTGAGACGGCGCTGGCGGGCCGAGTCGTGGAGTCTTCCGAGGGGCTGGCGACTGTGGAGGTCCGGGGCGTGGCGCTACACGCGTTGGCCGTCGAAGGGGTCGGAGCGGATGTGTTTGTGTGCATCCGCGCTGAGGATATTGTTCTGGAAAAGGGTGAAACCGGAGCCACCAGCGCCCGGAACCGCCTGCAGGGAAGAGTCACGGATGTTTCGTCGATGGGTGCCTTGATGAAGATCAGCCTGGATTGCGGATTTCCGCTCGCTGCGGTTGTGACCCGATCGGCGGTGGAGGACTTGCAGCTCGGAGCGGGTACGCCAGTTGCAGCTTCTATCAAGGCGGGGGCGGTGCATCTGGTACCACGCCGCGATACGGCGGTTACCGCATGATGACCTTGCCGGTCTTGCTCCAATACCACTGGATGGCAAAGTTGGGATAAATGGCGTCAGCGGTGTTCTGACCGGCAACGGTAAAGAGGACGCCCACGCCGGCCACCCACGAATCGGAAAGCCGCAATTGGATGGCTGGTTCAATGCCGACCACGGTAGAGCCGCTGCGCTGTCCGCGATTGATGGAATGGCCATCGGCCCGCCACGTCGCGGTGTGGAGCGTGGCCAGTTCGAGATTGAAGGCCAGACCCTGTTTGTCGTCGAGAAAATGTTCGTACGCCAGTCTCGTATTGATGATGTCACCGGTGTAAGTTGTTTGTCCTGCATCGCTGCCAGGTGCCTGGTAGGTGTAGTACACGCCGCCGCTGATTCGATACGGCCGGTTGTTTTTGCGAAACATCAAGCCTTCGGTGAAACCGAGTTCTCCGAATCGGGTGGCGGGTAGCCTGCCTAGCGGCGCGAATCCTCCTGGCGGTCGTTCCGTGCCGGTCACCCATCGGCCGGTCGGCAACACGATTTGGGTATAGTTGGTGAAGGACGGGCGTGAACTGTCGGGATCCTGGACGATCGGTCGGTACTTGAGAATCAGCGAGAGGTCGCCCAGACCGGTATCTGTTGTGACCGGCCCTCCCTGGCCGCGGTTGAATGCCTGGGAGTCCCTGGCCCAAAAAGTGTTCCAGGAGGTGGCTGCGCCGAGTTCAACGTGGTCGGTCACGCCGTAGGTGATGGTCACGAGGGGTGCGACGGAATAGAGATGCGTCGGACCATCCTTCCTGTCGACTGGAGTTGAGAGCCGATTTCCGTAGCTGTGCTCACTGATCTGAGAAAAGACGAACGGGCGAACGGACAGCTGCCCTTTCGGGTGAATATCCACAGATTGAATTAACAGGGGGCCCTCAGAAAAGGGATTCCAGCTCCGGCGGTATTTCTGGATTTCCTCGTCGGACGGAACCCACTCGAACGCCACTGCCGTTCCGGTTACGGACCCAGACATGCAGAGCATTACGAGGATGAGTTTCCCAAACGTAATGGCGATTGTTTGAGCGTTAGGCATGAGCGTTTCACTTCTCGGGAGATTATGGGATCACATTTTAAATAAATATTAGTTACTTTGTCAACTATTAGATTTACTCTAATTTAATGTATATTTTCAATTACTTAAGAAAATATGACCTAAAGGTCTATGACAAACAGCTAACACAAAGCGCGCTGCCACCGCGGTGACCCGGATCGAACGAGTGCACCGCGGCTTATGAGTCCGCCGCTCTTGCAAATGCGCTGACAGCACAGGATTGATAGCCGTTCAACCAACGCAAAGCTCACACCGCGCCTGTTGTATCGTAACCGCCCAACTTGAAGTCCCCCGTTTGCCGATACAAGAACCGACAGGGCTCTCACAAGGGTCCGGTGTAACCACGGCAAGACAATGGAACACTTCCGGAAGGGCATGTTGCCACCGAGAAAAATTATCTATCCAGGCACGTCATTTTCTTGTTACGCCACGTTGGGTTGTACGCCTCCCGGACAATTCAGAACAGGAAGTCTGAACAGATTTGAACAGAAGAATGAGACATTTTTGGGCAATGCTCATTGTGGTGAGGAGTTAGCGATCATATCCATTGGTACAAAAAATGCTCTTCCCCTGGAACTATGTGTATGCATCATCAGACATGTACACATCTGCCTACACAGTCATCAATGCGATGGCCAGCAATGCGCAGGGAGTTTGCACAGCGAGGTTTCTCCACGCTCGAACTGATAACGGTGATTTCCGTGATCGCAATCGGTCTCACCATCGGCGTTCCGGGTTACATGAGTTGGAATGCGCGCTATCAACTCCGGCAGGCGGCGACCGAGATTCATGGCCAATTGAGTTTCGCGCGGCTCGCCGCCATGAACCGGAATACCACAGTGATCGTGGGTGTGGCAGTCACTGATGGACGAGTAACCATCGCCGCTACAGATACAACGGGCAGCCAGGTGCTACCGATTCAATCAGTCATGATGGCGCACGTGACGAACGCCAGTGTGGCGGGAGGGGGTACGATTCAGTTCAACTCCCTGGGGTTCCGCTCCAGTAATGGTGGTGTCGGTAACCAGATAATTTCGGTGTCCAACGACCAGGGGCTGACCTATGCCGTCAAGGTCTCAGCCGGCGGCAAGGCGACGTTGTGCCCCATGGCCACCTGCCCCTGACGGAGGAGGGGAACGACGCGATGAACAGCAGGAACGGAATCCTACGCGGGAGGTCCGGTTTCACACTGCTCGAAAGCATGATTGCTGCGCTCATATTGGGTACCGGTCTGCTTGCGTTAGCGGGGATGCAAACGATTTCCTTCAGCCGGAATGTGGATGCGAACGAACTCACACGAGTCACGCACCTTGCTGCGGAAATGGTTGAACGCATCCAATTCAACCGGCGGAACGTGGTGGCCTACAACGGCATTGATACCCTGAACGTCGCGACACAGCCGCCAAACACACAACCGATGGCGAGGGGAGATTACGCGCAGTGGCAAGCCCTTCTCAGTGAGTCCGGGCTTTCAAGCGTGCAAGGGAATGTGACGGTCGCGCCGACAGGCCCGACGACTCCGTCCCTCAATCAGAGCCTTGTGACGATCACCGTCAGCTGGTTCGGGTCCATCCGCGGTGAAACCAGCGCCAAAAGAAGCCGGGCCATCACCTTTAGGACAGTCATCGCGCCGGAGTGAGCGCCGCCGGTGTCAGGGAGCGGAACGACATGATCACTCGCCATCACAATGCACAGGGGGCCACGCTGATTGAACTCATGCTGGCGATGGTGATCGCCATCATGATTGTCGCAGCAGGATTCACCGTGCTCTCTGCGACGGATCAGGCGACCAGAACAAATGGCCAGATCGTTGATACACAGCAGAACGCCCGCACGGCGATGGAATTGATCACGAGGGATGTGCGGGCGGCTGGATTTGGCATGGGCAGTCAAGTTGGCGGCTGTGTAACAAGCGGAATCCCTGCTCCGATCGTTCCGATCGACAACAATCCGGCCGGTCCCGATACGGGGCCCGATGCGATCTCCTTGGTGGTTCCTGTCACCAGTACGGCAGCGCCGGGCTGGACCCTCGCAAACCTTGTCGGCCCGGGCTTTAGTCAGCTCACGCTTCAAGCCGGGGCCGTGGCCGAGATGATGTCGGCAGGTCTTTCGGTCGCGGCTCTTCCCACCGCCCAGATCTCAATCAATGGAGCCATGACGGCGACGGTCAGCGTGGTGGCCGGTGATACGTTGACCTTAGCCAGCACCGTCAGCGCCCCAGCGGCGTTTCCTGCCGGGACGCCGGTGTATCTGCTGCAGTGCGTGACCTACACGGTGGGTACCACGCCGGTTCAGTGTGACAACTCGGCGCCATGCTTACTGCGCAATGGGACGCCCATGGTGGATGGAATCGAAGATTTCCAGGTGGCCTATGCATGCGATGGGTGCAATGTGGCAGTCAACGGAGGAACACCCGACGGCATCGTCGACGACCAGAATAGTTCCGGCACATTCGATGCTGCTGATTATATTACGAACAGCACATGGTCAAGTCCTCCCTTCATCCCTTCAACGATCCGACTGATCCGGATCGCGGTTGTGGCCCGGCAACGCTCCAACGACCAAGGGTTCAGCGAGGGGCGTGTACCGATGTTGGTGTCCAGCGGACCAGTCGTGGTGAGCGACCACGATCCGTCGGGCGATACCGGTTACAACGCGACGACCTATTCGCAGTTTAGGCGGCGAGTGCTCAGCCGGACGGTTGATGTCAGGAATTTGGCGTTCTGAAGCAGGGGGAACTGGCAGATGAGAAGCAGAGTTCTGCAACGGTCACTGGCGAGCAATCAGCGAGGCGTGGCGCTGATGACCGTCTTGTTCCTGATGTTGATCATGACCGTGCTGGGGTTGGCGGCTGTGACCGTCAGCGGGCTGGAGAACAACATGGCGGGGCTGACGCGGAACACCGAGACGGCGGCAATTGCAGCCGAGTCCTGCATCGGCACGGCCGTAAACATCATCCAACAGACGATCGATCAGGGTTCGCTGCCCGCCACGTTTCTGAGCGATGCGACCCCGGCCGGTCCGGTGCCTCAACTGAACAGCGTCACGTTGAACCAGGAGATTCTCGGTCAATCAGATAACAACCTGGATGCCGCCGATGGGACAGGCGCCGTGCCGAATCTGGTCATGTCAGTCAACAGCTATACCGTCAACGGGGACCTGGACAGACTCTACACCAAGGCCAGGGCTGGAACTGCCATGCAGATGTTCGGCGGGTACGACGGACCGGGAAGCGGCTCCGCCGCCGGGGGAATCGATATTCTCTACCGCATCAACTGTGTGGCAAAAAGCAGTCTGGGCAGCACAAAGAGTCGCGTGACCGCCGTCTATTCCTGCACGTCTACGGGGGAAAGCTGCCAGAAAAAGATATAACTCGGCCGTGGCACTAAGGAGAATTGATCATGGCGCGTCCTCTGCGTATGAGCATGGTGCTCGTGTGGGTCTTGACAGGGTTCCTGGCGGGGTGGCTGGGAACCGGTGAGCTCCACGCCCAGAGTCTCGCCGACTATACCGCGTATCCACCGTTCATCAACAAAACCGTCCCGCCGAACATTCTCTTCATCGTGGACCTCTCGAATACGACGTTGCCTGCGGCGTATGGTGGTTATCCGATTTCCAGGAAGAGCGGCACGGTGACGGCCGGCAAACTGGCGGCGAACGTGAATCTCGTTTCCGCGCCTGGTCTGGACCTGGTTTCTTCGAGCGATGGCGGCGTGACTCTCAACGGAGCGACCGTTGCAGCCCCCAGCGATGTCTTCGATCCGACGAAGATCTATTACGGCCTGTTCGATTCGTTGCGGTGTTATACGACCGATTCAAACAGTTTCAACTACGGTTCGGTGAAGACCACGGTATCCGCGGTCTGCGGCGCCGGCCAGTGGGACGGCAACTTCTTAAGCTGGCTGGCGATGCGTAAGAAAGACGTCGCGTATCAAGTCCTCATCGGAGGCACGTCGTTGCCCGCCTCCTCCAACACGGACGGGACCGCGAACTCCCTGGCAAGCGAGACCAAGACGGGCGAGAACGGCTCGACCAACACCTGCGGCAACAACAGCAATTCTTGCTGGCGATATGTGAAGTTTGTACCAGACAGCGCGCTGGGCGGCAGAGTACCGATGTCTCTTCCGGTTGATGCCGCGGGGTCGGCGCTGGCGACACCGGGCCGCTTCTTTGGGTTGGGGGAAGGCAAGATTTATCTCAACAGTGATGCGGACGCCGATCCCTTTAACGCAGCCCCCGGCAATCAGTATCCGATTGAAGCTGACTTGTTGACGGAACCGGACACCCCGTCCGGGACCGGATCCATTTCCGGCAATTGCACGGTCGGTGACCCGGCCTTTGCCGGCCATCTGGTCTGTTATCGGCGCGACCACTCTCTCGGACTGTTCCAGAAACTGCGGACCGACAACATGCGTGTCGCGATCATGTTCGCGGACGCCAACGGAGGCAAGGGTGGGAGGGTCATCTTCAGGTTCGATGACAATTTCAATGCCTCGGCCATCACGAACATCCGCAACGAGGGGATCAAGTCGCACGCTCCGCTCGCCGAAGCGGCTTACGAAGGATTGTGCCTCTTCCGCAATTCGCAGGGGTCCTGTTACAGCAACAGCCCCGCCGACTTTGCCGCCAGCGTTGGCGCCCAGGGCGACCCCTATTATTTTACGAGCAGCAATCAGCTGGTATCCTGCTGCAAGAGCTTTATCGTCATGATCAGCCCGGGTGTCCCGCGCAACGACGATAATACCCCCGATCTCCAGATGCCCTTCGCCAATCTCTTCACCGGAGCCCAGGTCGGGCTCGCCTCCACCAGACTTGACGACGTCGCCTATTACGGACAGACCACCGATGTCCGCGACCAGGCGTCCGGCGCGACCGGGTATCTGGCGGGAACACAAAAAGTCGGGTTTTACGCGGTCAATGCTATGGGCGGCGCGGCGGGAGCCGGCACCCTCGCCTCAGCGGCCAAGCACGGAGGTTTCGAGGACAAGAATGGCAATGGCGCCGTGGACCTTACGGGGCAAGCCTGCACCTATCCTGCCGGCTCCACCCTCGGGAGCGGGCCCGGCACGAGCAGCGCCGAATGGGATCAGGACATGGACTGTATCCCGGACACCTATTTCGAGGCGTCGGAAGGGGGCGAGTTGGAATCAACCGTGAGCAGAGCCATCGCCGAGATCCTGAAACGATCAGCTTCCGGCACCTCGGTTTCGGTTCTCGCGGCATCCGGCACCGGCGAGGGCGCGCTCTACCAGGCCTACTTTTTTCCCAGCACCTTTGAGGGTCTTAGCGAAATCAAATGGACAGGACATACCCAGGGCCTCTTCCTGGACTCCTTCGGAAATCTGCGGGAGGACAGCGACGGGGACGGGAAGCTGGTGTATCAGAGCGACTACATCATCCGGACGAGGACCGACTCCTCGACCGGTGACGTGCTGGTTGATCGCTACGTGGATGCCGACGGTGACGGAAGGGCGGATGCCGCGACGCCTCTGATGACCGTGGGCCTCCGGGAAGTCAAAGGCATCTGGGAGGCAGGCAAGCAACTCGCGTTGACCGCCTCGAGCGCCCGCAAGATCCTGACGTGGGTGGACCGCGACAACGACGGCCGGGTGGATGCGGGTGAAACGATTCCGTTCACGACTGCCAATTCGGCCACCCTGGCTCCCTATGTGCGCGCCGGAGCCGCTCCCTATACCGCGGACAACATCATCAACTTCATTCGAGGGGATCAGATCTCCGGGCTCCGCGATCGTGAGGTAACCGTCTCGGGCTCGCTCAAGGTCTGGAAACTCGGCGACCCGCTCCATTCCACCCCAACCGTGGTGGGAACGCCACGAGAACGCTTCGATGTCATCTACGGGGACGCCAGCTACACGGCTTTCTATCAGACGTATCGAAGCCGGCGCCAGGTGGTCTATGTGGGTGCCAATGACGGGATGCTGCACGCCTTCAACGCTGGATTCTACCAGCGGGGCGACGACCCAGCCACGACAACCGTTACCGAACACGGGTGGTTCACGCGGACCCCCTCCGACAATTCCGGCGGACCGCTCTTAGGCCAGGAGCTGTGGGCCTTCATTCCCTACCAGCTACTCCCGCATCTCAAATGGCTCACTCAGACGGACTACACGCATGTGTATTATGTGGATTTGAAGCCCAAGATCACGGACGCCCGCATCTTCACGCCAGACGCGGACCATCCCAACGGCTGGGGCACCA
>Ga0247727_10008871_pt1 | contig 18491 bp, 16 predicted proteins | sample WisWelCaveWW1625_FD_202498 | JGI IMG/M metagenome (GOLD analysis project Ga0247727, IMG submission 202498) | Biofilm microbial communities from Wishing Well Cave, Virginia, United States - WW16-25 | ecosystem: Environmental > Aquatic > Deep subsurface > Groundwater > Cave microbial mat | place... | reverse complement strand
CATTGAAAAAACTACTCCCTCTGTTCTTTATCGGTATCATCGCCTTGATTACAGGTGATAAAGCTTTTGGCTGGGGGTTCTGGGCGCACAAAGAAATCAACAAACGCGCAATTCAACTGCTTCCTCCGCCCATGAAAGAGTTTTTCCTCGATCACGCAGAATACATCATAGAACATTCCATCGATCCCGACCAAAGACGCAGCATGGGGGATTCACTTGAAGCGTACAATCACTATCTCGATATCGATTACTACGGCACGTATCCCTTCGGGGCGCTGCCGAGGAATTATGACTCCGCCGTTGCGAAGTTTGGGGTCGATACAGTGAGAAAACAGGGGGTCGTTCCATGGAGAATTGCAGCGTTGACTGATAGTCTCGCCAACGCCATGAGACGCAAGGACGAAGAAGGAATCCTTCACTTCTCTGCCGATCTGGGGCATTACGTCGCGGATTCGCACGTTCCGCTACACGCAGTTGTGGATTATGATGGTGTCCGACGCGGACAGAGGGGTATCCACAAACGCTGGGAGTCTGATTTGGCTGAGCGATTTGCCCAATCGTACACGTTTCCGACTGAAGGGGTTCTTACCATCGATGATCCACTCATGTACGCGTTCAACACGATATTGGAAAGTTACCGATGCGCTGATTCGGTTCTTAACGCCGATGCCGAAGCCCAACTCAAAGTACCGGGTGCCAAACAAGTAAAAAGGGTGTACAGCAAAGGTGATACGGCATTTGTGTTCAGTGCTGCCTATTACGACTCCTTGAGAACTCTTGATAATGGGCTTTTAGAACGTCGTATGCAGAAAGCGGTCATCTCGTTAGCGAGCTGCTGGCTCACTGCCTGGGTTCGCGCGGGGAAACCTGGATTGCACGCAGTGAAAAAGAAATGATACTTGATTTTTAACCATTTTGTCGCTAATTTATTTCTGTAATTCATTCAGGGTTAATACGTCATACTGCCGGAGGTTATTATGTCAGACGAGAATAATGGAGTGGGAAAAGGGCTGCTGGTCGGTCTCTTGATTGGCGGCGTTGTCGGGGCGGTCCTGGCGCTTCTGTACGCGCCCAAGAGTGGTCAAGAGCTACGCTCTGATGTCAAAAGAAAAACAGCCGACTTTAAAGACCAGGCTGAAGAATACCTGAAGACAGCAAAGTCGAAAGCGATTGATATCATAAACGAAGGGAAGCAGCGATCCGAACAGCTTGTATCTGATGCAAAGAAGAAGGCGGAAACCATTCTCGGTGATGCCGAGAAGATCATCTCCGGTGTTCGCGACAAGTCGGCCTCAGTTGCTGAGGAAGGAAGTAAAATCAAGTCTGCGTTCCGGGCTGGGGTAGATGCTTACAAGGGTGAAAAATCAAAATCGTGATTGCAAGGTGGTCCATTCATAATTATTGAGCGAGGAATCCGTGGAATCAGTGCTCATCATCATGCAGATTGTGGCTCTTGTGTGTCTGTCCGGGTTGAGTGCCTATCTTATTATCGTATTAGTTCGGGTGAGGGAAATCCTGACGAGTGTCGAAAAAGATGTCAAGGAGGTCAGTTCAAAAGCGATACCGGTGTTTGAGAACCTGGAAGTCATCACGGAAAAGGTCAAAAACGTCTCCGAGAGCATTGATGAACAGGTGGAAGCAGTGAAGCACTCCGTCACTTCCATGAGGGAGATTGCGGACAATATTGTGGAATTCGAGCGCCGCATCCAGAATCGCATCGAGGAGCCTGTCCTCGAAACTGTTTCATTCCTTGCTGCCCTTGTAAAGGGTTTCCGGACCTTTATCGAGCGAGTGCGCGGCTAATCTCGAGCTGTGCCCCGTCAGATGGGGCTCAGTTCGCCAGGTAGTTTCATCCATTCGAAAGAACTCTTCGCCACCTCAGGAGACAAATCTCTATGAAGGAATTTACCCCACAGAGCATTCGAAACATTGCCTTGGCGGGACACGGAGGATCAGGAAAAACCTCACTTGCCGAGGCAATACTGTTTACAGCAGGAGCCACCACACGGGTCGGAAGAGTCGAAGAAGGAAGTACGGTCTCCGATTACCACCCCGATGAAATCGAGAGGCAGATTTCGATCAATACGTCTCTCCTATTCTGTGAATGGAAAACTTCAAAACTCAACATCCTCGATACGCCAGGCTACACTGATTTTACTGGTGAAGTCAAGTGCGGGCTGCGCGTCGCCGATACCGCCGTGATTCTCCTCAAAGCGGTGGAAGGTGCGGAAGTGGGCACGGAGATTGTGTGGGAATATGCCAAGGAAAACAATAACGCCGCTGTATTTCTTGTGAATAAATTGGACAATGAAAATGCTGATTTCTTCGGAATTGTTTCGAGCGTTCAGGAACGCTTCAGTCACGATGCAATCCCCGTTCAGTTTCCCGTCGAGCGGGGCATTGGTTTTGATGCGGTCGTTGATGTGCTGAAGATGAAGCTCCTTCAATGCGCCAAAGACGGGAAGGGAAGACATACGGAAGCAGAGATTCCGCGGGAATTAAGAACAAAAGCCGACCAGATGCACGAACAGCTTATAGAGAAGATTGCCGAGGCCGACGAAACGCTTCTCAATGCTTTTCTCGAAAAAGGATCCCTCGCCGACAAAGAACTTCAAGATGGTCTGAAGATTGGATTACGATCACGAAAGATTTTTCCGATTCTCTGCAGTGCCGGGTCGCATAATATCGGCACCGCGTCGCTCATGGATTTTCTCGTGGATTATTGTCCCAGTCCGGCAGATGTTTCTGAGGCTGTTGGCGCTCTGGCGGCGGGAAACGGACAGGAGCACAAGGAGGTTCACGTCAAGACAGATCCCGGCGGTCCGGCGACCATGTTTGTTTTCAAGACGCTTTCAGAGGCGCACGTCGGTGAGCTTTCCTTTTTCCGTGTCTATTCGGGAACGATTACCCCCGGGGCGGATCTGGTGAACGAAGCCAATGGCAAGTCCGAGCGCTTGAGTCAGATTTTTGTGATGAACGGTAAAGAACGTAAAGAGGTTGCCAAACTCCTGGCGGGTGATGTCGGAGCGGTTGTAAAACTGAAAGATACCCACACCAACAATACTTTGAGCAGCAAAGCATTTTCCGTGATTCTTCCTCCCATCCAGTTTCCGGGTCCGGTCATCAGCATGGCCATTGTGCCGAAGGCCAAGGGAGATGAAGATAAGATCGCAAACGGACTCCATGTGCTGCATGAAGAGGACCCCACCTTTGTCGTGAGGGTCGATCCGGAGCTGCACCAGACGGTTATCAGCGGTCAGGGTGAGCTGCATCTCGCAATTATCATTCGGCGTCTAAAGGCACGATTCGGCGTTGAGGTCGACATGGTTGAACCGAAGATCCCCTATCGGGAAACGATTCGGGGAAAATGTCCGGAAGTGGAATACAAGCATAAGAAGCAGACGGGCGGACGGGGGCAGTTTGGGCATGTGTTGCTGAGAATCGAGCCGAAGGCGCGCGGTGAGGGATTCGAGTTTGTGGATGCGGTCGTTGGTGGGGTCGTTCCGGGACGTTTCATCCCCGCGGTGGAAAAGGGTATCGTCGAAGCGCTGGAGGGTGGGGTCATCGCCGGCTACAAGGTGGTTGATCTTAAGGTCGCGTTGTTCGATGGCTCGTATCACACAGTGGATTCTGACGAGAATTCTTTCAAGATTGCAGGTCGGATGGCATTCAAGAAAGGGTTCAAGGAGGCCAAACCGATTCTGCTTGAACCGATCTATGAGGTCGAAGTGAAGGTGCCCGAAGACTATATGGGCGACGTCATGGGTGACATCTCCAGCCGGCGGGGAAAAATCCTCGGGATGGAGTCGGACGGCTCTCACCAGATCGTGAAGGCGCTTGTTCCCTTGAAGGAGCTGCACCGATATTCTACGACCCTTCGTTCAATGACCCAGGGACGCGGAATCCACAAGCAGAATTTTTCATACTACGAAGAGGTGCCGAAAGAGATAGCCGAAAAGATCATCGCTGAGCACACCAAGGAGAAAGTGGAGGAAGAGGTCTGACCATGCGACGACTCTTTTCGCCATGGCGTTCCCAATACATTGCCTCTTTTTCTGAAAAAGATAAAGCGGACAAGGAATGCGTTCTCTGCAAAGCCTATCGGGCAAACGACGACGATGAGCACTTCATTGTAATGCGGGGCAAGCTGTGCTACGTCGTGATGAATCTTTTTCCCTATAACAGCGGCCATCTCATGATCGTGCCGTTCCGTCATGCACCGAGCCTGATCGATCTCACCGAAGCAGAGTCTGCAGAAGTGATGTCTTTCCTGAAATCAATGACGCTTGCGCTGAAAAAAATCATGCACCCCGATGGCTTCAATATCGGCTCCAATATCGGCCGAACTGCTGGAGCCGGGATTGACGAACATGTTCACTTCCACATCGTCCCCCGGTGGAATGGGGACACGAATTTCATGCCCGTCCTTGCCGAGACAAAAATGATCTCGGAAGATATGCGGGAGACACTGCTGAAGTTGCGCAAGGCATTGTAGCCGCTGAACGAAAAGGGGGAGTGCCTGGCCTCCTGTGAGCATGGGGTCGCACCAACTCTTGATCCACTGTTATTCTTTCCTTTTGCTTTTCCTTCCTTTATTCATTAAACTTTTGCAACGGCTCTCTGTCTAAACTCCAGATGTTCGAAAGTGAATGGCTCTTAAATCGGATCTCGATCTAGTTGAAGACTTTACCGGCGGTGAGGTCGAGGCGTTCAATGAACTCGTTCGTCGCTATCAAGAAAGGGTGTACTGGATCGCACGACGAATCCTGGGCGATCATGGGGAGGCCGATGATGTTACACAAGATGTGTTCGTCCGGGTCTACGAGTCACTGAAGAACTTCCGGTCGGATTCGAGGTTTTACACATGGCTGTACCGGATAGCCACAAATGTTTCACTCAATGCGCTGAAGAAAAAGAAGACGAAATTGTTTGCGTCTCTCGAGGATTCCGCGATGTCCATGGAAAGCGAATCCGATGGACCTCTTGCAGAGCTTGACCGGAAGGAGTACCGGACGATGGTTGAAAAGGCGATTGAGCGGCTCCCGGCCAGGCAAAAGCTTGTGTTCGTGCTGCGTTATTATGAAGAAATGCCCTATGACGAGATGGCAAAAATTCTCGGGCGTTCGGAGGGTGGATTAAAGGCGAATTATTTCCACGCGGTGAAGAAGATTCAGAGTTTCGTACAGAAAGAAATGGGACAATGAAGCACAAACATATTACATACAGCTTACCTGAGTTCATCGAAGGCAAACTCGCCGCGGGTGAAAAGGCTGCGATGGCAGAGCATCTTCGCACATGCGATGATTGTAAGGCCGAGTTGAAATCACTGGAACGGATCTATGGCGTCCTTAGTCGAGCGGAGACGCCTCCACCCGATCCCTACTGGATAACCCTGCTTCCACGGATTCATCGCCGAATCGCAGAAGGAAGACATCAGTCCGCCCGGGGCTGGCCCGGGTGGGTTTTCCGATATGCCGTTCCACTTGCAAGCGTGGGCTTGCTTCTCTTTCTCCTTTTCCGAAATATTTCACCTGAACCCGGCACGGTAATGCAAGGGCAGTCTAGCAGCAATGGTTCCGCAAGTTCGGTGCTCGACGTACGGGAAGTGCTCCTGGGAGCCGACTCTGTCGAGGTTCAGCAAATCGAGGATAGGTCGGTTTTTCTCCCGTTCGAGGATTTAGCTGAGTCGAACAATGGCGAGAATCGACTTGCCGGCGACAAGGATGTCTTGAAAACAATCCTCACCAATTCCAACGGTCTGTACACAGCCATCGAGATGGACATGGAAGCCACCCAGGAGAATTTGGATGATCAAGAAGTCACCGATATTCTTTCACAGCTCAGTCGGAGCAAATTCATCAATTAGGAGGAAGTATGAACACGCTGCGTAATCTTCTCATCTTGTTAGCGTTGATATTCATTATCGGAGAGTCCGGCTTCGGTCAGCCGTCTGGCCCACAGCGGCGTCATCCGGAGATGGGTTCCGAGCGATTGGGAAAATACAAGAAGATGCGGTTGATCGAAGCTTTAGATTTGAAAGAGGAAGAGGCCGTACGTTTCATGGCGAAATTCAACACGCATGAGAATAATCTCCACGACCTCATGAAAAACCGGAAGGATATCATCGATCAGCTGGAGTCGATACTGCGGTCGAAGGGAACGGATAAGGAATTTCAGAAACTGTTTGCGCAGCTCGAAGAAAACGACCAGAAGATGTTCAATGAGCGACAGCGCTTTCATAATGAAGTGAAAGGCGCGTTGACGGCTGAGCAAGCAGCGAAATTCCTGGTGTTTGATCGTAACTTCAATCGCGAACTGCGCGGGGCAATGGACGACATGCGTCGTGAGCGGCGCGAGCGGAATATGAGATAATCCGTTTAATACTCCCAGGCTTGGTCTGTCCCGCTGGTCGAGAGGCTGGCGGGATTTTTTATTGTTTGCATCGCACGGTCGATTCAGTTATATTTTTGGCGTATGCGAAAGGTTTATTTAGATCATACCGCGACAACGCCGCTCGATCCCCGCGTCTTTGAGGCAATGAAACCGTACTTTGAGGAGAAGTTCGGCAATGCATCCTCGATCCATCAGTTTGGCCAACAGGCGCGGGCGGCTGTTGATGAGGGTCGCAGTACTCTCGCCGGCATTATTGGTGCGAAGGATGGAGAAATATTTTTCACGAGCAGCGGAACGGAATCCGACAACTCTGCGCTCAAGGGTGTCGCGTGGGCAATGCGGAGGCGGGGAAAGTCTCATATCATCACCGACAAGGCGGAACACCATGCTGTTTTGGAGCCGTGCGCTTTCCTCGAGGATCAGGGTTTTTCCGTCACCTATTTGAACGTCGACGGCTCCGGGATGGTAAATCCCGACGACGTTCGCAGAGCACTGACGTCTGCAACGGGGCTGATTTCCATCATCCACGCAAACAACGAAGTCGGAACCATCAACAAGATTGCCGAGATCGCGAGAATTGCTGGGGAACACGGGATTCTTTTTCACTCCGATGCCATTCAGACCTTTGGGAAAATCCCGATGGATGTATACGCCATTGGAATCGACCTGCTTTCGATGTCGGCACACAAGATCTATGGCCCCAAAGGGATTGGAGCCGTTTATGTTCGAAAAGGGGTGGAGATTGAAAGGTTTATGCATGGCGGAGGACAGGAACGCGGCCGTCGTGCGGGGACCGAGGCAGTACCGCTCATTGTGGGCTTTGCAAAGGCCGCGCAACTGATGCAGGAAGGTATGACGCCCGAGTGGCAGCGGCTCGCTTCGCTGAAGAACCTCCTGCGCACGATGCTTGAGACAAGATTCTCGTTTCTGATCGGAAACGGTCATCCGTCGGAATCATTGCCTCACCTTCTCAGTGTTTCCTTCGATAGCACCAAGGTCGGCATCGCCGGGGACGAACTCTTGTTGAATCTTGACCTCGCGGGCGTTGCTGTCACGAGCGGGTCAGCCTGCACTTCGGGCAGTATGAAGCCTTCGCACGTTCTGCTCGCGATGGGGCGGGACGAAAAAACGGCCCAGGCCACCATCCGTTTCTCGATGGGCCGCTCAACAACAGAGGAGGATATCAATTACACGGTAGACATTTTGGAGAAGGTTGTGGGGCGCATTGCGAAGGTTCCCGCTTGAAATCGATGCTGGCGCAGTTTGCCCGCCGCCTGGGACTGTTCGATGCGACGATGATCGTCATGGGTGGCATTATCGGCTCGGGTATTTTCATAAACCCGCACGTCGTTGCCACAATTGTGCACACCCCCTTGCTTATTTTTGGTGCGTGGGCTTTTGGCGGTCTCATCGCCCTCGCCGGTGCGTTCATCTACGCAGAACTCGCCGCCCGCAGGCCGGAGGTCGGCGGTCAGTATGCATACATCCGGGAGGCCTATCATCCGCTTCTTGCATTCCTCTTTGGGTGGGGACTCTTTCTTGTCAGCACGTCGGGAGGACTCGCTGCCGTTGCAATGACGTTTGCCCGCTACTTCATCGAGCTCACAGGCACGGCGTTTCCGGATTGGTCTATCGCAGTCACGGCACTTGTGTTACTCACTGCGCTCAATTGTCTCGGTGTGCGAACGGGGGGAACCGTGCAAAGCACGCTCATGGTTATCAAGATTGCGGCGGTGACGTTCCTTGTCGTTTGCGGATACCTGCTTGTGACCGAGACCAAGCTGAATTTTCACTCGGTCAGTGATTCCTCGATCTCCTTCGATGTGTTGACTTCGTTCGGTGCCGCGCTGGTGCCGGTGATGTTTGCCTTCGGGGGCTGGCAGACGGCGAATTTTATCGCCGGAGAGATCAAGGAACCGCAGAAAAATCTCCCGCGCGGGCTGTTGATCGGCGTTGTAGGGGTCGTGCTGCTCTACCTGGCGGTAAACCTCGTCAGCCTCCGCGCCCTTGGGGCCGATGGCTTGGCGCAGTCGCTTGCACCGGCATCGGAGGTGATGCGCGCGGCCCTCGGCGACCGCGGTGCGACGATCATCGCCCTCGGGATTGCCATTTCGACACTCGGTTTTCTCAGCCAGGGAATTCTCACATCCCCCCGGGTCTATTACGCGATGGCGCAGGACGGGCTTTTCTTTCAGAGCGTCGCGACGCTTCATCCGAAAACACGTGTGCCGGTCATTGCCGTCATTCTTCAGGGGTCGTTTGCGATTCTCGTGGCACTTTCCGGCACGTATGAGCAGATTCTGAGCTACGTTGTCTCGGACGATTTCATCTTTTTTGGCCTCACGGCGAGCTGCATTTTCGTGTTCCGCAGGCGCGATGGAGCCTCGCGGCAGCCTTTTGCGACTCCGGGACACCCATACACCACGGGGATCTTTGTCCTCGTGTGCGTCGCCGTTGTTATCAATACTATTCATCGATACCCCGTCAACACGCTTATCGGGATTGCAATCCTCCTCACGGGGATTCCCGTGTACTTCTATTGGAAGAAGAGGTACTAACAATGAACGCACTGAAGACAACACGTGTCATGAGTTCCCCTTACATGCAGTGGGTAAAGAGCCATACACATGTCAAATACAATCTCGCCGCAAGCGGTGTGGCGAACTATCCGCTTTCCATGCTGCCGGTTCGGTTGGAAGACCTGGAGATTACCGGGGACAGTACCTACGGCTATCAACCGCTTCAGCAGGCTCTTTCACGACATTGCGGTGTACCCGCAGACCGAATCTTCGCCTCGATCGGTACATCGCTTGCGAACCATATAGCCATGGCAGTCCTGGTGAACCCTGGTGATGAAGTTCTCATAGAAGAGCCGACTTTTGAGCTTCTTGTTTCCACAGCGCAGTACCTTGGGGCGACGGTTAGGCGATTCCCCCGGGCGGCGGAGGGAGGATTTCCAATAATGCCCGAAGATATCGAAAAAGGCATCTCAGGCAGAACAAAGCTCGTCATCCTTACGAACCTCCACAACCCTTCAAGCGCGTTCACAGGTGAGAAGGCTTTGAGGCTCATCGGCGAGGCGGCGCGAAGCGTCGGTGCACGAGTGCTTGTTGATGAAGCGTACCTTGAGGCGGCATTCGAGAGGGCACAGCGTTCGGCGATCCATCTGGGAAGCGAATTCGTTGTCACGAGCAGTTTGACGAAGGCGTACGGCCTGAGCGGACTCAGATGCGGCTGGGTGCTTGCGGAGCCCGATCTCATCCGGAGAATGTGGCATCTGAATGACCTTTTTGACGTCACCCACCCCCATGCAACGGAGAGATTGAGCGTGATTGCGCTGCGGCATCTGGGAAAAATCCGGTCGTGGGCACAGGCTATCGTCAACGAGAACCAGAACCTTCTGCGCGAGCTGTTGCTTCCCCGCGACGAAATCGAATGCTTTTCGCCGGGACTTGGGACGGTGGTGTTCCCCCGGCTGCGGAGGGGTAAGGTAGATGATCTGTGCACGCATCTCCTGCAGCGTTACCAGACCGTGGTCGCCCCGGGGAAATTCTTTGGTGCGCCGGCCCACTTCAGGATTGCTCTAGGAGTGAAACCCGAGATGTTCCGTGAAGGCTTGCTGAACGTCTGCCGAACTCTTGATGACTTGGGCGGGAACAAACAGTAGGACGTCATCCGGTCACTTCCGTCCGTGCTGCTGTTTGACGGGATTCCGCCTCTCCCACTCCCTACGTGCCAATCCATATCGCAAACCGCGCTCACTTACCAGCACGCTTTCGAGATGGTGTTGAGTCATGAGTTCGTAGAGGACGAGGACCCCCGCGGTGAGGATATCTTCCCGGCCTTCCGTCGCGTTCGAAAGGGAACGAATTTCGGTTGCCGTCATTGCAGACAACTTCCCGAGCCACTTGCCGACAGACTTCCGCCCCATGGCATAGCCGCTTACCATTGCCACGTCAAAGTCCATCAAATGTTGGTCGAGACATGCGAGTGTTGTTGCCGTTCCCGCGACGGCAACGAACGTGAAGTTGGAGAAGTCGTATTCTCTGAGCGGGTAGAGTCCGTTTCGAACGAATACCGCCGCCTCGTCCATTTGTTCAGGCGTTGGCGGGCTGTGCCCGAAGTATCGCTCCGTGATTCGAAGAGAACCGATCTGGAAGCTGTTTCTCTTGAGCTGGCTGTCCATTGAGGGATAAAACGATATTTCCGTGCTTCCGCCGCCGATGTCAACCACGACGGCACGAAGTGCAAACCCGGAAAAACCGCTTATTGCCCCTCGGTAGGTCCAAAGCGCTTCGGCTTCGCCGCTGAGGACTTCGACGTCGATTCCCGTTACGGACTTCACGTACGAGAGGAATTCTTTGTTATTTGATGCGTCCCGGACGGCGCTCGTTCCGCAAGCGATGATCCGCTCGGCCCTGAGCTGTTTCGCCAGGTTCTTGTATTCGTTCAGTATCCACGCAATCTTATCGAACGCGGCGATCTGGATGGCTCCGCTCCTATCCACGTCCCTGCCGAGGCGCGGGATGCGCTGCTCAAATGCAAGCGGCGTTATTATTCCGCTGTCATCGACCTCGGCGACGAGAAGGAGAACGGTGTTGGTACCTATGTCGATTGTCGCAAGGCGCATATGTTCAGGCTAACGGAGCCGATCGTCATTGCGAGTCCGCCCATGGCAGGCGAAGCAATCTGAACACCTCTTTTTGTCAGATTGCTTCGTCACCCGCCTGCGGCGGTCTCCTCGCAATGACGTTATACATCTTCTTACTTTTACACAGTGCCTTGCCCACCAGGTCTATTGTCATTGCGAGTCCGCCCATGGCGGGCGAAGCAATCTGAACACTTCTGTTTGTCAGATTGCTTCGTCACCCGCCTGCGGCGGTCTCCTCGCAATGACGTTATACATCTTCTTACTTTTACACAGCGCCCCGCCCACCACGTTCATTGTCATTGCTTCGGGACTTCGACCCTCGCAATGACGTTATACATCTTCTTGCTTTTACACGACCCCGCGCTCAACGACGTCATATCTTCACTTTTGGATAGCTCTCCCCGCCGCAGGCGGGGTTAAGTTCACCCCCATCGCAATCCACTCCCCTTCTTGCAGTCGATCGAATAATCTGCAATCATTCTTTTTCAAATGTCTCGTCAGCGTTTCTTCGTCCTGGAGAAGCAATCCCGAGAACAGCAGGATTCCTTTTGGCTTGAGTAGGCGCGTGATCTCAGGGAGGAGCGCGATAATAGTGTTGAGGGTGATATTTGCCGCAATGAGATCGAAGGAGGCATCGGTTAGTCGGTTCAACGGTTGTCCAGTTATGCGAATCTTATCCGCCACGGCATTCGCCTTCACATTCTCGAGCGCGTTTTCTATTGCCCAGCGTTCGTTATCAATCCCGACAGCCTGCCGTGCTCCTAATTTTGCTGCAGCGATGGCAAGGATTCCAGTCCCTGTACCCACATCGAGCACAGTAGAGCCCTCCCTGAGATGTTGCTCAAGGAGCCGAAGCATCAGGCGGGTTGTTTCATGGTATCCAGTTCCAAATGACATTTTTGGGTCGATTTGAATGATGATCTTTCGATCCCGTTTTTCGTAACGTGCCCAGGATGGCTTCACAACGAGTTTCTCGCCGATTTCGATCGGTTGAACACTCCGCTCCCACAGTTCATTCCAATCCTTTTCCTGGATTGTTTGCAGCTTCACACGAGCATTTGATGAAATGGTACGAAGAAGCTGCGCGACATCATGTTGAAGATTCTCCATCTGGCGTCGCGTCCAGCGGGTCTTATCAAAATAGCAGAGCAGTTCGGAATCAGTTTCCATGAATCCTTGCGCGCCAAGCTCCATCATGGTAGGTATCAGGAGTTCTCGACGGGTTTCGTTTGCCGTGATGGAAATTTCGAGGTAGGATTTCACGGTGAGTGGCGATAGATCACCTGCAGGAGCACCTTTCCAACCTGTTCTAAACTTTCGGGTGAACATTTGTCCGGCGTATCTTCCAGAGTGTGCCAGTAACGCTGAGATTGGTCGGGGTAATTGAAGTCAATGATATCGATTGTCTTGATGCCGGCCTGGTTCAATGGAACGTGGTCGTCGTGTACTGCTTCACCTTCCGCGTCGATGAAAGCGGCGCTTCCTACTTCAAGTGCCGCCGACCAGACCTTCCGGACGATGTCCGGTGCGTACGTCATCGAGTTTTGTTCCTTCGGAAGCTCCAGTTGCGCATCGCCGACCATGTCGAGAAGTATTCCGAAATCGGGATTGAATTCGGGAGGCTTGGTTCGGGCATAATACTTCGAGCCGAGAAGAAAATTATCGAAGTCGTGCGCTTTTCCATGATCTTCTCCGTCAAACAGAACCAGATCGACACCGATGGATGGTGGCTGCGCTTTAAGGTGTCGCGACATTTCCAGAAGGACTGCCACGCCGCTTGCACCATCATTCGCTCCGGGGATGGGATTGTTGCGATTCTTTGGATTTGCGTCCTGATCGGCCCATGGTCGCGTATCCCAGTGTGCGCAGAGCATGATCCGTTTCTCCGCGCGAAGATTAAAAGAAGCGATAATATTTGTAAAGTGGAGGGTTTTTCCGTCATAGCCAGGGTGTGTGAAGGGTTGAAGAAGCACCGTGTCGGCGTTGATTCGCAGCTCCGTCTGGAGGTATTCGAGGCAATTCCGATGCGCGGCGGTATTTGCGACGCGCGGACCGAAAGTTGTTTGCGCGATGAGATATCCAAAGGCGCGCTTGCCGCTAAAAGTGGGAACGGTTTGAACGGCGGTTTGAGGCTTCTGATTTGTTTTTTGAGGCTGATCTGATTTCTTTGCGCGACATTCCCATGAGGTAAGCATCAGTAGGGTCAGGAAGAACGTGAGCAACCTTGATCTCACGTTTCGTTCTGCACGCCTCGACTGCCCGTCCAAGCCGCGGAATGGCATTTTACCTGCAATCAACTAATATTTCGGCAATCTGGTCTTGCAGCTTCCGAATCGATTCGCCGTCTTTACCGAAATGATTGATCAAGATGCTGAAGGCGAGCGGGCCTCGACGTGCATTTGTCACGTAACCGGATAATGCTGATGCGTCCGAGTGCGTTCCCGTTTTCGCCCGGACGTTACCTTTCGCATTACCTTCGGTCATTCTCTTCTCGAGGGTTCCATCGGTTGCGGATACCGGAAGCGATTGTATGAATAATTCGGATTCAGGTGAATACCAGAACTCGTACGTGAGGAGTTTGACGAGTGCGTTCGGCGAAACCAGATTGTATCGGGAAACACCGGATCCGTCCGCAATGATCGTTGCCGTCGTATCCATTCCGATTCCAGCAAGATATTCTTTCATGATGGAAGTTCCCAGCTGAGCACTTCCGGGAGTATGGTATCTCTCGGCTGCGAGGATTTTCAGAATGTTTTCCGCCCCTAAATTATACGATTCCTTGTTTACGAGGAATGCCACCGAATCCAGGTTGTGGGAGATGGACGCCACGCGAAAAGCGTGGCGGACAGTATCAAGCCGGATCGCTCCGGTGACCGTGATCCCGTATGCGGAGAGTTTTTCTTTGTACAATGTCAGGGTATAGAGTTCCGGTTTCCAGACATTGATTGTGTAGAGAGTTGTTGCCGACCTCGGCTTGACCGCACCTTCGACAAGAACCGTATTGTCCCGGTCTTTCCAGCGTCGGGTAACTTTAAGTGGGGTCAGCGCTGTATCGGCGCTCGTATGGGCTTGATTGATCAACGAGACGTAGCTCGTGGTAGGCAACATCTCAGCAAGAACCGGATCGCCTTCTTTCTCACCTGAAGTTACGGCGACTGTGATCTCGTTAGCGTTTACCGAGAGTGCTGAGAGGTATGGCACGTTCGTCCCGGGATCATCATCCCACATCCATCCGTGTCCCCAGTAGACATCGTCGAAATACGAGACATCGCCTACGATATCGCCTAGAACAGTACGGATGCCGTAATCATAAAGTTTTCGCGCGAGCGTGTCGAGATCTGCGCTCTTCAAAAGCGGATCACCGTATCCTTTCAGGAAGATGGGCCCTATCAAAATCGTCTTCTGGAAGTTCGAATCCACATACACTTCCGTTTTCAATTGAAAACCCCTGCCGAGCAGTCCGAGCGCTGCTGAAGTTGTGAGGAGTTTGGCGTTGGAGGCCGGGCGCATGAGTTTATCCGCGTTCTGCTGATAGATGACTCTTCCGGATTTCAACGAAATGACTTTGATTCCAACGAACGCTTGTTCAAACAGCGAGTCTTTCAGAATCTGTTCGATGTGGCTCGTGCACGGTCTGATGCGAGTTCGAGAAAGTGGCAATGCCTTTTTACCCTTCTGCGTCGGCGCTGCTTCAGAGGCGCTCGCATAGAAAAGGACGAACGAAAAAAATGCCACGATCATGATACGCAAGCGCATATGCAGTTTGGTAAAAGTTGTCCCTATTCTACGGAAAAAAATCGACATTGTCACGAGGTTTCCAACGTAACCCCACCGGCAGATGGCCGGCCGCACGTGACCTCACCCACTCTTGTGCTTACCTTGACTAAGTATCCAATTTTGGTTACATTTGTTGGAATTTAAGACATTCAGACGATGTTTAAGCTCATAACAAAAATTGTCGGCAGCAAGCACGAAAAAGACGTAAAACGCCTTCGTCCGACCGTGGTTGAAATCAACCGGTATGCTGCCGAGTATCAGTCTCTATCTGATAAGCAGTTAAAAGGAAAGACTGCCGAGTTCCGTGCCCGGATTCGTCAGGCGACTGCGGAAATCGAAAAGGAAATTGCCGACCTCAAGGCTCGGCTCAGCCCGGACGAGTTGGGAAATGGTCAAGTGCTTTCTTTCGAGGAGCGCGAACAACTCGAGGCTCAGCTTGAAGAAAAAGAAAGAGAAGTCGACGAGAAGGGGGAGTCCGTCCGTGACGAACTCCTGCCCGAAACGTTTGCCGTCGTGAAGGAAACATGCAGGCGCCTTGTGGGCCAATCGTGGGAGGTGACCGGACATAAGATTGTTTGGGACATGGTTCCATTCGATGTTCAACTGATGGGAGCGATCGTCCTTGACGACGGAAAAATCGCCGAGATGGCCACGGGGGAGGGTAAGACGCTTGTTGCCACGCTACCCCTGTACCTGAACGCGCTTGCTGGCCGGGGCGTGCACCTGGTCACGGTGAACGATTACCTCGCGCTGCGCGACAGCCAGTGGATGGGAAAAATCTTTGAATTCCTCGGCATGACGGTAGGATGCATACAGCAGCAGATGGATTCAGCGCAGCGCCGCAAGCAATACGCATGCGACATTACCTACGGGACGAACAACGAATTCGGTTTCGATTATCTCAGGGATAATATGGTTGTATCCCCCGAGGATCTGGTGCAGCGTGGACATTACTACGCGATCGTGGACGAGGTAGACTCAGTCCTCATAGATGAAGCACGAACGCCTCTGATCATCAGCGGTCCGGTGAGGAGCGAGGACCACAAGTACGATGAAATGAAACCCAGGGTGGAGCGACTCGTAAGCGCGCAGCGCAATCTCGTGACGAAACTCGTTGCAGACGCTGAACCACTGTTGGCGCAGCAAAAACGTGAAGAAGCCGGTGTTTTGCTCCTGCGTGCCTCGCGCGGCCTTCCGAAGCATAAACGTTACATGAAGCTGATTTCCGAGCCTGAAAACAAACGGTTAGTTCAGCAAACGGAGAATGAATATCTCCGAGAGCAATCCCGCCGCATGCACGAAATCGATGATGAATTATATTACAGCATCGATGAAAAGAGCCACACCATCAATCTAACGGAAAAAGGTCGGGAGCTGCTTGGGAGTTCAGCCGACAAGGATTTCTTTGTCTTGCCGGATGTGGGCACCGAAGTCGCTTCCATCGAGAACCAGGCAAACCTCACACCGGCACAGAAGCAGCAAAAGAAGGATGACCTGAACCAGCTCTATGCGGATCGCAGCGACCGTATTCATACCATAACGCAGCTTCTTCGTGCGTACTCACTCTATGAAAAAGACGACGAGTACGTTGTCACCGAAGATGGCAGGGTAATGATCGTGGACGAGTTCACGGGGCGTCTCTTGCCCGGCCGCCGATATTCCGACGGGCTTCATCAGGCGATCGAGGCAAAAGAGGGTGTTAAAGTGGAGCGGGATATGCAGACGCTCGCAACCATCACGCTTCAAAACTATTTTCGCCTATATGGGAAGCTCGCGGGCATGACGGGGACTGCCGAGACCGAGGCGGCAGAATTCTTCGAAATCTACAAACTCGATGTCGTCGTCATCCCGACGAACAAACCGATGGTTCGGGACGATATTGACGACATGGTTTACAAGACGAAACGGGAGAAGTACAATGCCGTGATTCAGGAGATTGAGCAGATGCGAAAGATCTCGAGACCGGCGCTTGTCGGGACGACTAGCGTGGAAGTTTCGGAAACCCTCAGCCGTATGCTCAAGCGGGGCGGAATTCCCCACAACGTACTCAATGCAAAACACCATCAGAGGGAAGCGGAGATCGTTGCTAATGCGGGACTACCCGGCGCTGTCACCATCGCGACGAACATGGCGGGCCGTGGAACGGATATCAAACTCGGTCCTGGCGTTGCACAGGCAGGTGGTTTACATATCGTCGGTACGGAGCGACACGAAGCCCGCCGGATCGATCGTCAGCTTCGCGGCCGTTCCGGTCGACAGGGAGACCCAGGTTCATCACGCTTTTATCTTTCCCTCGAAGATGATTTGATGCGTCTTTTCGGAAGCGATCGGATTGCAGGCATAATGGAACGGCTCGGCTTGAAGGAAGGCGAAGTCATCCAGCACCCATTGATCACCCGTTCGGTAGAACGCGCCCAGAAGAAAGTCGAAGAAAACAATTTCGGGACCCGTAAACGCTTGTTAGAGTACGATAACGTCATGAACCAGCAACGTGAGGTAATTTACTCACGCCGCAGGCACGCGTTGCTCGGAGAACGATTGCGCGGGGATATTGTCGACATGTTGAAGGAGTTTATCGACAGCGTTGTCGGGAAATACTACGAGCAGGGCGAGATGGAGGTGTTGAAGGAAGAACTGCGAGCAAATCTCCTGGTAGATGTGGAGTTCACACCAGAATTGTGGCAGAACCTTGGTGCAGAGGGTGTCAAAGAAGAAATCTTCAAGGCGGGCATTGCATTCTACAAGCGCAAGGAAGAGCGGATCGGTGGAGGCACCATGGCTATGCTTGAGAAAATGGTTGCGCTTCAGGTTATCGACGAGAAATGGAAAGACCATCTTCGTGAAATGGACGATCTCAAGGAGGGAATCCACCTCCGCGCGTACGGGCAAAAAGATCCTCTTCTGGAATACAAAGGTGAGGCATACAGGATGTTTGTTGACTTAATCGGCCAGATCAATACGGAAACGCTGAACCTGGTCTTCAAACTCTTTCCGACCGCTGCTCAGGAGGTTCCTCTCCGGCAACGCCCCCGGTCTCTCCGTCCGGAGGAGATGACGACGACGCATCGGTCGGCACTCGGGATGGGTTTCGAAGCGAATCGCGAGCCTGTAAGCGCTTCGCAGGCTGGCAGAGCTGGGCGGCAGATGTCTGGTCGTCAGCCCGCGACGGAGTCTTCGGACGGGCAAACTCAGCCCCAGCCTCAGCCTAAGCCGCAGCCTGTGCGTGTGGGCGACAAAGTCGGCAGAAACGACCCTTGTCCCTGCGGGAGCGGGAAAAAGTATAAGCATTGCCACGGCAAGTGAAGAAGAATGGCCTACCGATGATTTCAAGTCCAAACATGAGGAATCGACCGGTGAAAGCAATTGTACTCTACCCGACAATCGCAATTCTTGTGATTTGGACGGGCTCCGCTGCACAGTCGAAAGATGTTCGGGACAGCCTACGCATTCCGTCACGTCCACAGCGGCTTGAAGTGCCCGATGACAGATACGTTCCCGTTCCGCGCCAGGGCAGGCGCACCTCGCCCGCGTACCGTTTTTCGTGATCAGGGTTCTTTGCTGTTCAAGTCAACGTCGACTCCGGCCTGAATATCGTTGGCGACGCCGCGAATGAGCCTTCGCTTGCCATTGACCCGAATGACCCAAACAGGATGGCCATCGGCTGGCGGCA
>Ga0247727_10008870_pt1 | contig 18491 bp, 13 predicted proteins | sample WisWelCaveWW1625_FD_202498 | JGI IMG/M metagenome (GOLD analysis project Ga0247727, IMG submission 202498) | Biofilm microbial communities from Wishing Well Cave, Virginia, United States - WW16-25 | ecosystem: Environmental > Aquatic > Deep subsurface > Groundwater > Cave microbial mat | place... | reverse complement strand
CATGTTGGTGCATGTGAACGTGCTGTTACCGTTGATTTGAAAGGAACCGCCATTGATGCGAATTTGAATATTATTGGCTGTTAGATTAATGTTGCCGTTGATCGTTGCACCATCATCGAAACAAAAGCTTCCACCCGTAGCGAATTCATAATTAGCATTCCCATTTAGATCTAACGAACTGGTGAATGTTCCAGGGTTAATCGTATTTCCTGTTACAGATCCGGTGCCGGTGCATGTGAACGTGGGGGCAGGGATAACCAAATTTGACGGCGGATAAGGAACCTGCGCTCCAGCCTGAAGAGGCCCATTCAAAGTTATATTTCCTGTTTCGCAAGCCGTACCGCCAGTGGCAATGGTAAAGGCGGTATCCACCGTTAAATTGGCGTTCCCAACATAGTTCATCGAACAATTGCTCGTTGAATTGGAAAAAGCGCCGCTGCCGTTTATATCCAGGCTTAAATTTCCGTTCCCACAGATTCCGCATCCGCTTTGTCTCAATGCAACCATGGCGGAGCCATTATATAACGGTGTCGCGAAGCTGCCTTGAACGCGCGCAACCGCCTCAACCACGTTGGTCATCTGCGTTCTACCGATAACCCTGGCGAAGGTCATGTTTACGTGGGAAGTGATGATAACCTGGATATATTCACTATTCCCGATATATTGACCGCTCGCGGGTGGGTAGTGAACTTCTACGATATTGGAGGAGCCGTTATTGTCGTAACCGTTGCTTGTGGCGCGATTCAAGGCGGCAGTTGTGTAATCGACCCCCCTGATCTTCGCAAGTGCGGCCGCCATCACAGCCGTATCCGCCGCATTTTGGGCGTGACGTTTGTCTGAAAACACCATGCTTCCATCAATTGCCAGAGCGGCAAAGGCAAATAACCCAACAGCCGCCAGTGCAATGAGGATCAGAGCCTGCCCCTTCTCTTGAGATTTCTTGGTCATGATCAATTTCTCCTTACGCATCTGAAATGCGATATCACTGTCCCTATTTTATCTTAAATCGAAATTAGCAAAGGTTACAGTTTTGATAATCATAGGTACTACCCGGATAATTTTTTACTCAACCGTCACGCTTTTTGCCAGGTTTCTAGGCTGGTCCACATCCAGCCCACGCAAAGCCGCGATGTGGTATGCCAGCAACTGTAGAGGAATTACTGTCACGATAGGGGAGAGCATCCATGGCGTTTCGGGAACCCAGAGAATATGATCTGCCATGCCCTCGATCAACTCATCCCCATCGGAGGCGATTGCGATGACCACTCCATCCCGCGCCTTTGCCTGCTGAATTTGCGAAATCATTTTCTCGTGCCAGGGGTCCTTCGGCGCAAGGCATAGGACCGGCATATGTTCGTCAATCAAAGCAATCGGACCGTGCTTCATTTCGCCAGCCGGGTAGCCTTCCGCATGGATGTAGGAAATTTCCTTCAATTTCAACGCGCCTTCGTAGGCAATTGGCATGTTAATCCCGCGCCCAAGATACAAGCAGTTGCGAATATCCTTCAAGGTGTGAGCAACTTTCTCCACGTCATCTTCGCGTTCCAATGTGCGACCGACGAGATCAGGCACGAGTCTCAAATCCGCAACCAGTTCTTTGCGTTTTTTATTATCAATCGTGTCACGCAAGTCTGCAAGCAGGATTGCCAGCATATACTGGTCAACAAGCGGGGCGGTGAATGCTTTGGTCGAAGCCACGCCAATTTCAGGTCCGGTTTGCATCGAGATATATCCATCCGCGATGCGCATGGCTTGTGAACCGATCGCGTTGACGATACTCCACATGACTGCACCTTTGCGCCGTCCCTCTTCCATTGCCGCGAGTGTGTCGGCAGTTTCACCGGACTGCGAGATGGCAAGTACAACCGTTTTGCCGTCCAGGATCGGGTCGCTGTATCGAAATTCAGATGCGATCACAACTTCCACAGGAATGCGTGCGATCTTTTCGATCAAATATTTTCCAACCATGCCAGCATACGCGGCAGTGCCGCAGGCGGTGATGTAAACCTTTTCGATTTTCTTCGCGAGCTCTTCCGTTAATTTCAGATCAGGCAGGCGAATTTTTCCAGTCGCAAAATCCACGCGGCCCGCGAGTGTATCCGTCAGCGCCCGCACCTGCTCGTGGATTTCCTTTTGCATGAAATGACGATACTCGCCTTTCTCAGCCGCAATCGGATCCCATGAAACCGTATGAACCTGCGGTTTCACTTTTGCGCCATCCAATGTTTCGATGGTCACAGTATTGCGCGTTACCACAGCCATTTGTCGCGATTCCAAGAAGATCACGTTGCGTGTGTGATCCATGATGGCAGGCGTATCACTGGCAATATAATTTTCCCCTTCGCCCATGCCAAGCACAACGCCGCCCGCGTTACCGATGCGCGCCGTCACGATCTTATCCGGCTCATCGGCAGACATCAGCACAACTACGTTCGCTCCCAGAATTTGATTGAAAGTTTTCCGCGCGGCTTCCACCAAGCCAACCCCGGTTGCAAGGTAATGCTCCACAAGGTGGACGATCGTTTCAGTGTCGGTGTCCGATTGAAATTCCACACCCTCGGCGGTCAATTCATCCTTGAGTTCAAGATAATTTTCGACGATGCCGTTTTGCACAACAACGACCCGTCTTGTTTGACCAAGATGCGGATGCGCGTTGCGCGCGTTCGGCGCACCATGTGTTGCCCAGCGCGTATGTCCAACGCCGGGCGCTCCCGTAATGGGAGATTTCTCAAGAAGGTCAACTAATTGGGATAACTTGCCCGCGTCCTTCCTCACTTCAAGCTGATCGCCATTGATGACAGCGACTCCAGCTGAATCATAGCCGCGGTATTCGAGCCGTTTCAAGCCATTGATGATAATCGGTGTCGCGTCACGCGGCCCGACATATCCGACGATTCCACACATGGGGGATTCCTCCGAAGATCTAATTTGTCATTGCGAGCGCCGCAGGCGGGTAGCAATCTCCAATTGGGTCGAAGATTGCTTCGTCGCTACGACCGCTCCTCGCATTGACATTATGTACATACCATCCTTTGCATTTCTGTCCGCGTGGTTGCCCATGCGGTGTTATTGCAAAGTTAATTTTTCGGAGGGAAAGAATGAACGGATGATGGCACACCCGAAGGGCTTCCGCTGAACATTCGATTTTTTCTTGGAACCCTCACCTTGTCCTTCGGACATCCCTCTCCCGCTGGGAGAGGGGCGGAGTGAGGGAAGATTAGCTCCATCTCGCGATGAAGAACCCTTATCCTCGTCACCCCGCGATTCGCGGGGTCATGCGCTGTCTTTCCCAGAATCAATTGTCAATTCACCTCCGTGGCTGAAAATATGTGAGGGTGGAGATTATACACGATAAATGGCAATCAAAAAGAGGCTTGAGCCATCCCGACTCAAGCCTCTTTCATATATCAATTCTCATTTAATCCGTAATTGATATGGATGGCTGGGTTAGAGCATCGTAGTTATGTGCATCATCGTAATGCAAATTGACAGAGGATGTGCCGCTCAGGTCAACGGTATAACCGATAATCTGGCCAGTGATTCCGCCATCGCCTGTCCCGAGGATGCTGATATTGGAACACGGCGCGAGGATGCTTCCGATAATTATTGATGCCGCAGCATTTCCATTAAGGGTCATAGAATTGCAATTCGTGGAGCTTGGCATATATAACAATAGCCCATCATAAGCGCCGCTTGTAGGAGCTTCCAAATGCACGATTGCGCCGCCGTTCCAGACAACGTCGCCATCATCCATGCGAATGACAACACCGATTCCGGTCAGGCTGTCACCACCATTGATGCGAAAATCACCGTCCACACAATAGGTACCACTCTGTAGCGTATCTACCCCGGCAGGTGGAAATTGCCCTACCCAGGTTCCCGGGCTCATTGTATTGCCGGATTGAACAGCGTTCCCGGAGCAAGTTGGGTTTGGCTCGACTATGGCAGCTGGGGGATCACAACCTTCTTCAATGGAAGGTATGTTGATCGCGCCTGGGTTATATGTAATTCCTCCGACCGCACAAAGCGAGGGTGCCGTCAAATCAGCTGCATTACTGCTGTTGAAGAAGGCGGAACTGGCACAACTGGACATTACAAATATTCCGCCGCCGTCAATTGTCGTATATGCATTACCTTGATAGGTCACAGCATGACAATCGGTTGGAGCAAGCCCAACCACTGCGTTTCCATAGAACATTTCATCATATACGGATGGAACAACTTTTGCGACTGCTTCCACAGCGTTTGTCACCTGGTTGACCCCGATCACGCGTGCGAAAAAGGTGGATACCTGCGAGGTAATTTGCACTTGTATGTATTCTTCAGGGAGTGCTCCTACTGGCAGGCTGTCGCACGGATTTACTGCGACACTGCAAAGTTCCACTAAAACGGTGTTGGTTGTGCCATTATCGTCATAGCCGTTACTCGTTGCACGCGCCTTGCCCTCTGTGACCCAGTCTCCAGCGCGCACGTATGCCAGTGCGGCATCCAACACCGCGGTGTCCGCGGCATTTTGGGCATGACGCCGATCAGAAAAGACCATGCTCCCGTCAATGGCGAGCGCCGCAAAGGCAAATAAGCCCACGGCGGCGAGGGCAATGACAACAAGGGCTTGCCCGCGTTCTGTTAAAATCGTATTATTTCTCATCGTCACTCTTCCTATCTAGATTAAGTTGCTAGCAAATCGGTGTCAAGATTGTATCTGTTACGGTCGCTGTGAGAGGGATGGTATTACTACCAATAAATTCAGGAATGAAAGGCATAAAGATTTGATGTGGATACGTGATGGTAACTTCGAGCGAGCCGCCCTCGCAATATTTTGCATCGGTAACGTTTACTGAAACATTTATGTTTGGGTCATTCACTAAATCAATCGGCGACGAAGACGATGCTTTCGCTCTGTCGGCAATAAGGGTTTCTTGTGCGCTATCGCTTGCATCTGCGGGTGGATTCAACGAACCATACAATGCGCCTTCCTGAGCCGCGTCACGCAATTGCACAAATTGAAAGAACGCGATACCAAACTCCACTGCGCCTGCGAGCAGGAATACCAGAATCGTGATGCTGAGCGCCAGTTCCACGAGACTTTGTCCTTTTGAAGAATCTGGCAAATTAAATTTCATTTTCATGGTTTCACAGTTCCTTTGTATCACTAGGGAGTAACGGGAACCGTTACAGATGCGTTGTTTGAGGTTACAGTTGAGGCGCCGTCCATAGCTGTGGCAGTCGCCTGATTGGTCACGGACCCATTCGTTACATCGGCTGGCGTGGTGGTGTAGAAACCAATACAAGCCACACTCCCGCCTACAGAAATGCTGCCCGATGCGGCTGAACAATCACCGCTCCCGGCAATATTGCTGGATACGGAATAGGGTGAGGTGAGAAGTACATTACCGGTGTTCTTCAAAGTATAAGTAAAAGTGAGGATCGCTCCCGCGCCTACTCCACTCGGTGGATTGGATGTAATCACCAGAGTAAGTCTCGCTCCGACATACGTTGTTACGGTCGCGGTTGCCTGGTTCGATGTTACGGTGGTAGCACCCAGGGTTGCCGATGCGGTGGCCAGGTTTATGACAGATCCATCATCAAGGTCGGCTTGCGAGATTGTGCGCGTACCAGTGCAGACCCTGGTGGCTCCCGGTGCAAGGGGTGATGAATCGGTGCAGGTTGCATTGCTGACCTTATCATCAGTAATTGATGGGGTTGTAAGTGTTACATTGCCTGTGTTCGTCAATGTATATGTATAGGTCACGACATCACCCAGGGTTGTAGCAGTTGTCGGGTTTGCAGATAGAGAAAACGATAATCCCGGACTCTGAGTAACCCCAACATTTACCGTCACTGTATTGGATGTCAGAGTACTTCCCGCGCCCGGATTAGTGGACTTTATAGCAGTGGCTGTGACATTGCTGACAAGCGTGGTACCGGCATCCAAATTGGCTTGTGTGACTGTGTATGTGCCAGTACACGTGGTTCCGGATGTGCCGTTAGGGAGCATTAGCGAGGTTGTTCCAACACAAGCCTCGTTTGGTGAACGATTATCGTTCACTGTGTAGGGAGCTTGAATATTATTCGCTGTGTTATTTTTGAGGATATACGTGTATGTAATTACCTGTCCGACGGTGTTGACCGTAGGGGTTGATGCGTTCACGGTCAAGTAGACGGCAGGAGTATATACCGTTACTGTCGCGGAATTTGAAGTTACGGTTTGCGCGCCGTGTTGAGCTGTGCCTGTGGCTACATTGACGATGCTCCCGGCTGTGATATCCGGATTCTTGATAGTGTAGGTACCTTCACATGTTGTGGAACTGCCCGGAGCGATGTCGCTGGTTGACAGGCAGGTGATGTCGTTCGCATTGATCTTGTTGTCGGAAATGTCGTACGGGGCTGTGAGTGTCACGTTGCCTGTGTTTGTCAACGTGTAGGTGTAGGTGATAACGGTGTTGGGAACAGCCGAAGCCGCAATATCGGATTCTTTCGTGAGGGAAAGCGCAGGAGATTGTGTAGCAGTTATAGTTTCAAGATCGCTGGGCGAATCTATCCCGCCAGCAGATGCAAAAGCGGTGTTATCTACTTGGCCGAGATCAAGGTCGGGTTGCGTGATCTGATAAGTGCCGGAGCAGGCGAAACTGGCTCCGGGAGTTAGTACCGCGGGCTCCCCAACACAACTGACAGTTCCAATGTTCCCTGTAAGTGTTATGGGAGTTGCTGCATCATCAGTTGTAGAAGTATTGGTAACGAGATACGTATATGTGATCGTTTCTCCCAATGTGGTAAAGGTTGTTGGTGACGCCGATATTTCTAGATTTAAATCGCCACTTCCTCCACCTCCACTCCCGGGAGGAGCGGTTACTGCAATCGAAACACTCACAAGAATCGTTCGGGCGCTGGTTGCAGTGATAGGAGTAATGGCGAATGGGACAAAGTTTGGCACGAGGGGCGTGAATTGATCTGTGACTGTTACAACAAGGCGGTCTGAATTAAAGGAACTGGGGATGAAGGTCTCATCTATGGATCCGGAACAATAGAGGTTTAGCCCGGTCCCGGGTCCATCATCATTTTCTATGGTTATGGAATCAAAGTCTCCAAGGTAACCTGCATTGTTCGCGGCTTGGCGGATGCCATCACAATCCCAATAGCGATGGGCGGTCCCTGTCCCGGCTCCCGTTCCGGTACCGTAGCGTACTGCCTGCCTGCTGGCGGTTACAACAGTGGAATAAAGGAACAAAAACCTTCCGGTTTCTAAAATCCCATACAGCAACATGAGTAAAACCGGCAGTGCAATGGCAAATTCGACCATTGCCTGCGCAGAACTTTTTTTGTTCCGTATATTACTTGATTTCATAATTAACGATTCCTGTTTCTAATGATCCTTATTCTTAGTTTAATGGGTGTGTTGTATAGTCCAATGCGACATTCGTACTAAAACCAGCCTACAACTTTGTAACCTACAAAAAGAGCACGTAAAACGCGCCAATAATGAAGTAGGGTCCGTAGGGGATAAAGGTCATGAGCGCTTCACTTGAATAGCGGCGGCGCACGACTAACACTGTAATAAACAAGACGCTCACCAAGCCGCCAAGTAACACACCGTAGACCAGCGCATACATAATGTAAGGCAAGCCGAGCATCAGTCCGAGCACGCCAGCAAGATAAACGTCTCCGCCGCCGAGGGCTTCTTCCTCATCGTCCGCCTGCCCTGCGGCTTGCATTTTCCTTGCTCGGAAACGAGCGACGAGCGTTCCGAGTTGGTAGAGAAGGAACATGATGCCGAAGCCGATTAATCCTCCGAGCAGGGATTTGCCAATGCCAAGGAGAAGCCCATCGGCTCTGCTATGAATGACCGTGCCAACGATCAGTCCCAGCAGTGCACCGAACAAACTCGTGGGGTGCAAGATCAGGCGATGCTCAAGGTCAATGACAGTGATAATTGCAAAGTAAATTACCACGATCAGGCTGAGGGGCAGACCAATTGCTTCGGACGGGACCAGCCAAAAGTACACGAAGGAGGCGACCGTCAAAATTTGAACAACCCACGTCCGCAAGCTCCGCTTGGTTCCACAGGAACGGCACGCGCGCAGGGTCAAATAATCCCCCCATGAAAAACGATTCTGGCAGTGAGGGCACGTGGGTTGACTAAAGCGGCGAGTGTGAGGCAAAACATCCGAAGCGTAATTAATGAATAAACCAGCCGCCCAGCCAAGTACAATTGGAATGAGAAAAGTAATATTCATTGCCGATATTATAGTCCAATTAAAATGAGGAAAATCGCCCATAACAGCATGTAAGTGTATTGTAATGTGCTTGCCGAAGGGCGCGATCTGCCTTACAATCCCGCTCGCCTCAATTCCCCCCTTCTACGAAGCGAGCGGGACAATCTCGGCGAAATTCCCTGGAGATGAAAATGGAAAAATTTGTCATTGAGGGCGGGGTTCCGATAAAAGGAGAGGTTGTTCCCGCAGGAAACAAAAATGCCGCGTTGCCTTTGGTTGCCGCGTGCCTGTTAACTGGCGAGCCTGTGATTTTGCGCAACATTCCCCGGATTCAGGATGTACTCGTGATGCGGAAATTGATCGAGAGCCTGGGAGCCGTGGTCGAGGATTTGGATTCCACTTCGTGGCGCATCATCACGCAGGACCTTCGGCCTGCTGATTTGAACGCAGACCTTTGCCGCCGCATTCGCGCCTCCATTCTGGTCGCTGGTCCTATGGCGGCGCGTGCTGGAGAGTTTATGCTGCCGCCGCCGGGCGGAGATGTGATCGGCCGCCGCAGACTTGACACGCACATCCTTGCTTTGCGCGCGCTCGGCGCGGACGTTGTCTACGACCGCGGCTTTACGTTCAAATCAAATGGTTTACGCGGTGCAGACTTTTTGATGGATGAAGCCAGCGTGACCGCCACGGAGAATGCGATCATGGCGGCTGTGACAGCCAAAGGGGATTCCGTCATCCACAACGCTGCCTCAGAACCACATGTGCAGGAATTGTGTCGTTTCCTGAATACACTGGGCGCGCACATTGAAGAGATCGGCTCGAATACTCTTCACATTCATGGAGTGCAGAAACTGCACGGCGGCGAATACACGATTGGACCGGATTATCTCGAGGTGATCAGTTTCGTCGGCGCGGCGGCTGTGACGCGCGGTAGTGTGCGAATCAAAGATGCCGGTGTGAAGAATTTGAACATGGTCGGTCATATCTTTGAGCGGATGGGGGTGCGGTGGCAGGTGGAGGGGGATGATTTGATCGTACCTGAGAATCAGGAATTAACGATTACCCCGGATTTGGATGGCGCAATCCCTGAAGTAAAAACGAATGTGTGGCCCGCGTTTCCGACAGATCTCATCAGCATCGCGATCACGGTCGCAACACAGGCAACGGGTTCGATCATGATCCACGATTGGATGTTTTCAGGCAGAATGTATTTCACCGACAAACTGGTGAGCATGGGCGCAAAGATCATTTTGTGTGACCCCTATCGCTGTCTCATTCAGGGACCGAACCAGCTCTACGGCGAAAATTTGGATAGTCCCGATATTCGCGCTGGCATGTCCATGTTGTTAGCCGCGCTTGCCGCAAAGGGGCAGTCCACGATTCGGAATATCAGCCAAATCGAGCGGGGATATGAGAATGTAGATAATAAGTTGCGCGCGTTGGGCGCAAACATTGAAAGGGTGGAGGAATAAAACCTAACCGAATTAAAACTCAAATATTTTTCTGACGCTGATACAATGTAGGATGGTAAAGAAATCGCAAAGCGTGTCGTCTTGAAAGTGGAAAGAAATCTCAAGTGAGGAATTCAGATACAGTATGTCTTCAAATGGAAATGCGAAACACGTAAAAGTCTTGGTGCTGGGGTCGGGTCCTACCGGATATTCCGCTGCGTTGTATGCCGCGCGGGCAGAGCTTCAGCCTGTAGTGTTGACCGGGATGCAGTTGGGGGGGCAGGCCGCGTTGACGTACACTATCGAAAATTATCCCGGCTTCCCCGAAGGAGTCGGCGGCGCGCAATTGGGTGAATTATTTCAGAAGCAGGCAGAATACTTCGGCGCGGTGACTGAGTTTGCCTCGGCGAATTCTGTAGATTTATCCAAACGCCCCTTCAAAGTGGAATCGGACAGTGGGGATTATCTGGCTGATGTTCTAATTGTCGGTACAGGCGCAAACCCGATTCATCTAAACATCCCCGGTGAAATGGAATTGACGGGACGCGGCGTTTCGTATTGCGCGACGTGCGATGGCTGGTTCTTCAAAGATAAGAAAGTTGTGATCGTCGGCGGCGGAGACAGCGCGCTCGAGGAAGGTTTGTTCATCACGCGTTACGCGTCCTCTGTGACGATCATTCATCGCCGCGAAGAATTTCGGGCAAGCCCCATTTTGCAACATCGCGCCAGGGAACACCCGAAGGTGGACTTTATTCTCAATACAGTAGTAACCAACGTTATCGGCACGGATAAAATGGAAGCGTTGAAGCTCAAGAATGTCAAAACAGGCGGTGAAACGATCTATGAAGCCGATGGTTTGTTCATCTTCATTGGTCACACACCAAATACCGAGTTGTTCAACGGTCAGTTGGAGATGAGTGACCTAGGTTACATCAAAGTCAACGACAAGATGGAAACAAATGTGCCGGGTGTCTTTGCCGCGGGGGAGGCGGCGGACCCACACTTCAGGCAGGTGGTCACATCCGCGGGGATGGGCGCGGCGGCGGCAATCCAGGCGACGCGTTTTCTCGAAGCAGAATCAGGCTGAGGCATGGAATGAAGCGAACAGGACTTCCGCAAATCGGAGGTCCTGTTTTTTTGTAAAATCCGTTATAAAGTTTCCGAAGCCTGTTGAAAATGAAAATTTCGGATAAAATAGTTTTCATCAAAGTTTTGGAGGAACCATGAATAAAGTTTCAATCATCGGCGCGGGCATGACCGGCGCAACGACTGCGCACTGGCTTGCCGAACGCGAGTTTGCTGATATTGTGCTTGTGGATGTGGTGGAAGGAATGCCGCAGGGCAAAGGGTTGGATATTCTCGAAGCCATGCCGATCATTGGAAAGGATGTTTCGATCGTTGGCGCGAATGATTATGCCGCGACAAAAAACTCTGATATCGTCATTATCACAGCGGGTATTGCGCGCAAACCCGGCATGAGCCGCGATGATTTGCTGAAAACGAACGCTGAAATTGTCGGTACTGCCGCTGTTGAAACCCTCAAACATTCACCGGATGCGATTTTTATTATTTTGACGAACCCGCTTGATACGATGGCGTATCTTGCGATGAAGAAAACCGGATTGCCGCGCGAGCGTGTAATCGGGCAAGCAGGGGTTTTGGACTCCGCCCGCATGCGCGCGTTCATCGCTATGGAAACCGGTGTGAGCGTGGAAAATATCGACTGCTATGTATTGGGCGGGCACGGCGATGACATGGTGCCGCTCACGCGTCATTCGAACATTGCGGGGATCCCTCTAAATGAATATCTCCCCGCTGACAAGTTGAACGCCATCGTCGAGCGCACGCGCAAGGGCGGCGCCGAGGTTATCAATTTGTTGAAGACGGGCTCGGCGTACTATGCTCCTGCCGCAGCGTGCGCGCAAATGGCGGAGGCGATCCTCAAAAACAAGAATTTGATCGTCCCTTGCGCGGCGTATATGAATGGCGAATATGGTTTGAAAGATATGTACTTTGGCGTACCGGTTCAGTTGGGACGAAACGGGTTGGAAAAAATCATCGAATATAAGTTGGACTCTGACGAAAAAGCAATGTTTGATAAATCTGCCGCGGCTGTGAAAGAAACTCACGATGCGCTGAAAAAATTGGTAACTATCTAACGTCAGTGCGAGCCGCCATTCTTTGACGGCGTGGCGATCTCCGAATGATGAAGAGATTGTTTCGTTGGGCTATTGCCCTCCTCGCAATGACATACTTTGGAGGAAAAATGATTCTGCACGAAAAGATCGAAGCGCAACTGCCGCAATGGCGTGAACGAGTCCGCGCGCTTGCAAAGGAACATGCCGATGTTGTCGTTGATACGGTGACAATTGGTGAAGTGGTCGGTGGGATGCGCGATATCAAGGGGCTTTGGACGGATATTTCATCCGTTGACCCAGGCGAAGGAATTCGATTCCGCGGCTTGTCTGTGGCAGAGACGTTGAAGGCTTTGCCCAAAGTCCGCGGCGGAAAGATGCCGATGGTGGGTGGATTGTATTACCTGTTGATGGTGGGCGACGTTCCGACAAAAGAACAGGCATTGGAGGTGGAAGCAGAATGGGCAAAACGGGCCGACCTGCCGGATTACGTCTGCAAGATGCTAAGAGCCATGCCGAAAGAGACGCATCCAATGACTCTCCTTTCACAGGCTGTGCTGGCTCTGCAAAATGGTTCTGTGTTCATGAAGCGATATCATGAAATAAAAAAGGATGCTTACTGGGAAGCGGCGCTGGAAGATAGCCTCAGCCTGACGGCGAAACTGCCTCTCATCGCCGCTTATATTTATCGCCTGAAATTTTTTGGCGAGACCAAGAAACCGAAATACAATCCGAAGCAGGACTACGGTGCGAACTTTGCGCGGATGATGAAGGTTTCAGATAAAAAGGGATATGCCGAACTGGCTCGACTCTATTTCATCATCCACTCCGACCATGAGTCTGGAAACGCTTCGGCTCATGCCATGCATCTGGCTGGTTCCACGCTATCAGACGCTTTCTACGCTTTTTCCGCTTCGTTGAATGCGCTCGCCGGTCCATTACACGGACTGGCGAACCAGGAAAGCCTCGCCTGGTTACTGGATGTTCGTAAGAAGTTCAACGGTGTTCCGCCTCGTGATGAATTATATAAGTTTGCCTGGGACACGCTCAATACCGGCCATGTCATTCCGGGATATGGACACGGAGTTTTACGCGTGATTGATCCGCGTTTTGTGACTCAATTGGAATTCGCGAAGCAAAACTTCCCCGATGATGAGTTGTTGCGTCTTGCAGAGTTGACTCTCGATGTAGTGCCCACTGTTTTGAAAGAGCAGGGTAAAGCCAAAAGCCCCGCTCCCAACGTGGACGCGATCTCCGGTACATTGCAGCATTACTATGGAGTCCGTGAATTTGATTTTTACACTGTTCTCTTTGGTGTCGGGCGTGCCCTGGGCGTGACAGCAAATTACGTGTGGGCGCGTGCGCTGGGGCAACCGATTGAAAGACCGAAGTCACTCACAACCAAAATGCTCGAAGAAATGGTTGCCAAAGCGGCGCAACCTGTATAGTTTTCTCGAATCAAAAAAAGCGATGCTGTCAATGCGTTGCTTTTTGTTTAAGTAACTCCCCTTACGACCCTCGCTCAAAGGCGGTCTGAGACCGCCGTGTTTTGCAGGTTACATCGCAGGGTCAGAGACCCTGCGGGAGCATAAACTGCGTAAGGTGAGTAAGTAAAATCATTTGTTCGCGTGCGTTTTGTTTGCAGGACCAAATTTCTCGAGTTTCACGATCCGCGCTTTGTCGCGAATTCTCCACGGCACGATTTGTTTTGCGTGTTCTTTGTTGTCCGTTTCAATAATCGCCCAGCCGCAGTGCGCGCCGTCGTGACAGCCCCATTCAAAATGGTGCAGGTACCCAGCCGCGTGGATTTCCTTGATGATGGCATCGCAATCGCCAGCATCGTGTAATGATTCGACAAGATAACGGTCCATGTTGTTTCTCCTAGTAAGTGAACGAATTTGTTTGGGATTATATATCCAACTCGTGCTTAAGGTGACAGTCACTTCTACAGTGACTGTCACCTTAATAATGTGTCAATCAAAAACGTGTATTCGAAGACAACTTCCTTCATATAGTCGTAGCGCCCGGAAGAACCGGCGTGACCTGCATGGAAATTTGTCCTAAGCAAGAGCAGGTTGTCATCTGTTTTGAGTTCGCGCAATTTTGCCGCAAACTTGGCTGGTTCCCAATACGGCACACGCGGATCGTTGAGTCCGCCGGTGAGCAGAAGGTTTGGATATTCCGTTTCGCGGATGTTATCGTAAGGGGAGTAGGACAGCATATAGTCGTAATGTTCCTTGAACTCAGCTGGGTTACCCCATTCATTGTATTCGAGCGTGGTCAGTGGAATGGTGGGGTCGCTGATCGAGCTGATCGCATCCACGAAAGGGACTTTGGCGATCACTGCTTTGAAAAGATCCGGTCGCATGGTCATGCATGCAGTGACAAGCAAGCCACCTGCCGAAACGCCATAGATGGCTAGTTTTTCCCTCGATGTAAAACCCTGTTTGGTGAGGTGCTCTGCGCAGGCAATGAAGTCGGTGAATGAGTTTTTCTTCTTGAGCACCTTGCCGTTATCATACCAATCGCGGCCCAGGTCGGAGCCACCGCGAACATGTCCGACGGCGAACACAAACCCACGGTCCAGAAGGCTGAGGCGATATGGTGAAAATTCCGCGTCCAGGTTTGCTCCGTATGCCCCATACCCATGCAAGAGAGTCGGGTTGCTTCCGTTCAATTTGAGATTCTTTTTGTAAGCAATCGAGATCGGAATCTGTGTTCCATCCTCTGCGGTGGCGAGGATGCGTTCGATGATGAAATCTTCCTTGTTGTATCCACCAGGTTTGTCCTCTTTTCTTAATTCCCATTCGTGAGTGTCCATGTGATAATCAATGATCGAGAACGGAGTGATGGGGGAAGAATATTTGAAACGCAGGATGCTTGTATCGAACACAGAATTTTCTTCGAGTTCAAAATAATACGTTGGCTCAGGGAACGCGACATAATTGACCGCGCTTACCCCATCCTCCGCGCTGATGCGGATCTGTTTCAAGCCGTCCTTGCGCTCATACAACACAAGATGATTTTGAAAGGCATCCATACCTTCGATCATCACGTCTTCGCGATGAGGAAGGACCTCCTCCCATTGATCCTTGTTTGAGTTTGCAACCGACGCTTTCATCAGTTCGAAATTTTTTGCGCCTTCATTGGTTGCAATAAAAAAAGTTCCTTTGTGATGCGTCGCGAAATATTCAACGCCTTGCACGCGGGGCGAAATAATATTCATCTCGCCATCGGGCTTGTCTGCTGGTAAAAACCGGACTTCAGTCGTGAGCGTGCTGTGGTGGTCTGTCATGATAAAAGCGTCATCGCGGGATTTATAGAAATATAAATAAAAACTATCATCTTCTTCATGAAAGATCAGCTTGTCTTGTGAAATATCCGTGTTGATTTTGTGTCGGAATAGTTTGTACGGCCGTTGTGCCGAGTCGAGCGTCACATAAAAAATGGTTTCGCTGTCGTTTGCCCACTCCAGTCCCATATGGGCGTACACACTACCCAGCGTGTTCGGGATTTCTTCTGGGTAATTCGAATCGTTCGTTAAATCCTTGATGCGTACCGTGTACACTTCATTGCCGTCGAAATCAACTGCGTACGCGAGTTTGTTTCCATTCGGGCTGACGGCAAAACCGCTGACACTGCAAAAGATTTTTCCTTCAGCCAATTCATTCTGATCGAGCACTATTTGTTCTTGGCTGTCAAGCGAATTTTTCTTACGACAAAAAATGGGATATTGCTTTCCTTCTTCGGTACGGATGTAATACCAATACCCGCCTCTTTTCTCAGGGACAGTTGAATCGGTTTCCTGAATCCTTTCCTTCATCTCGGAGAAAAGGTGCTCTTGGAGGGTCTTGGTATGGACCATGGCTTCATCGAGGTAATCCATTTGTGCTGTGAGATAGTTCATCACTTCCGGGTCTTCACGATGCCGAAGCCAGAAATAATCATCCACGCGCGTTTTGCCGTGTTGGGTGATTTTGTGAGGTCTTTTGGGTGCGATGGGGAATGATGAAGACATAATATTCTCTCAAAAGTTATTGAACTTGGGATATGGGTGCTTGCATTATATCCGTAAGCGAAAAACTGCGATTTTTTAAATATGCAATTGTATTATTTCTATAACGGACCTCTTGCATAAACGACTCTTTGCCTAACCACATAGTTCATTGAGACCTTTGAGAAAAACTCATTTTCTCTGTGCGCTCTGTGGCAAAAGACTTAATTCTATTTGGTACGATAACTCGTGACGTATTTCTTGTGATACACAGAAATCCATACCGCGTCGCTTTGGTTTCCGCCCAGGCAGATCACATAATTGCCGACCTCTCCCAGATAAAACGAGACGTGCGCAAAGCCGTCATCCCAAAGGAAGGTTGTGACGGCTCCTCTGCGCGGCGGTGAAACCGCCTTTCCCCATTTCGTCCACGGGTGAACAAGAGCAGAATTGGTCGAGGGGATCCTTGCCTTCTCGATGCACCAGTTCACGAATGCCGCGCACCAGTCTATTTCATCAGGAAGATAAGGATATTTTTGAGCAAGGTCTGTGCTCATGAGATATTCCTGGATTCTGGGGTTGTGTTTTGCGCCCGGGACTTCGCGAATGCCGAACTCCGCGAACGCGATGGGTATCCATGGGAATTCTTCCTTGCTCTGCGGTAAGGCAACCGAGCCCAGGGGGGCAAGGCGCTCTATAGGGTACCAGCCTGTTTCTCCCCACGAATTCGTGCAATGCTTCCATTTACCATCGGTTGAGATTTCGTCTACGTAGACGACTCGATTGAATTTCAGATCAACAACAGGAGGATGGTTTTCACCCGGACCCTCCCGCATGGAAATGGAATCCGTCAACGCGCGATGCAAACCTATTGCCAGGTAATCTTCTGGAGAGGCAAAGGCGTCTGGTCTCTCCATTAAGTACTTTGAAGAACACCAGCCAGTCTTATTTTGATTCGTTTGGATGTTGACCCAATCCCAATCCGGCGAAGCGCTCAAGTAGGTAACCACCTCGCCGCGATTGACTTTTCCCACAATGGAGTATCCTATACCCGGGCCCGAACGAATATTCAGCGTGTCGGTTGTGACGATCATTTGTATGTCGTTTGAACCGGGAGGCGGTGGGGGCGGTGTGACTGTCATATACTTTAATGAAGCCCATCCAGTAACCCCCGTGGATTTTCGAATCTGCGCCCATTGACCATCCGAGGAGATTGCGAGTCCGCCCACCATTTCGCTCTTTTTCAGCGACCCGACGACTGCATAATTCACGCCGGGTCCCTGCCTGATATACAGCGCGATTGCATCGACGCGATAAGTGGTCTGAGCCGGTGGCGGCGGAGTTTCATCCATCAGTTCAAGGTAGCCTCGATGACACCACCCTATTTTGTTGTCTTGGGTTGTGACGTGAGCCCAATCATTCTTGAGCTCATCGCCTCGAACGATGTTATTTCGATATAGCGCTCCGACAGTTGCATAACTTGTTCCAGGACCAGAACGAAGCCATAATGAGTTTGCAGTAACACGGTAATTTGGCATGGGAAATCCTTTACCTGACGATAGTGCGCGCAATGTCGCTTTTGCAATTGAATTCCGAATCGATGCAAACATCCACATTACCACGGTAATCGCCTATCGCCAGGGCTCTACCGTTGAAAACGATGGTAAGAGATTCCTCGGGTGCGAGAGATCGGTGGAAATAATAGGTCTGAAATGTCTCGCCGCCCCCGATGGAACTGTACTGACTGGTTTCTGCGTAAGGCGGCGTAGTGCCTTCAATTAGAAAACCGCTGAGATAATTGAGGCTGATGTCAATACTACTCACGACTATTGTGGTCCGGCTTGTGTTTGTGACCACAACTTCAATTTGAAAGCTCTCTCCTGAATTCACCTCACTTGGAATATTCACAAGGATATCTGCGTTGTCCGGCGTTTGAGAGCCAATCCAATAAAGCCCACCAATGCCTGAGAAAAATGCGACGACAACACAAGCAAGCAGAGCCAGACACCCAACTGCGATCCAGACAATGGTTTTATTGCCGCCACTCGTATTGGTCGTTTCCATAAGTGCTGCTCCTTATACAATCAATGTGCTCTGCTCGATATTTTCCATGCGGCCGTACAAGATTTTTTTGTTGATCTCAAAACTATTGATCGAGCTCAAGGCAAGAATGACTCCATCGTAGGCATATCGCCTCCTTATTGATAATTTTACCCCCTCTGTCCTCATCTGCACTCCCTGGCACCGTCCGCCAGGGCAGGTGCGCGCCAGGTGCCAGTCTCGGACCCTCCTCCAAATTCACATAGATTCTTTGCAAAATTAATTTCATTTTTTGTGGATTTGGGGGAGGCAGGGTAGGGGTAAAATTTACTTCATGTCTAAGCGGCGCATCTTCACTCGTCGAAGTAATCCACGCGGTTTTCGTCTGCCGATTGGTTTGATCCTGGTCGTCATCGCAATCGGGCTGTGCACTTTAATTCCAGTGAACCAGATCAATCTCTCGACGATTACTTTCTCCGATAACACACTGCCGCCTCCGCCAGCCACGTTTACACTCCCGCCGCCGCCTACCAAACAGAATATTGGGCGCATCATCTTCACCTGCACGCGCGGAGATTTTAACCAGTTGTGTCTGGTCAATGCTGATGGAACCGGCTACCAGCAAATTACGAATGTGGAGGCGCATAATTATTATCCG
>Ga0247727_10008869_pt1 | contig 18494 bp, 16 predicted proteins | sample WisWelCaveWW1625_FD_202498 | JGI IMG/M metagenome (GOLD analysis project Ga0247727, IMG submission 202498) | Biofilm microbial communities from Wishing Well Cave, Virginia, United States - WW16-25 | ecosystem: Environmental > Aquatic > Deep subsurface > Groundwater > Cave microbial mat | place... | reverse complement strand
GGTTCATCGAGGACTCCGCGCGGGTCTGAAGACTCGCACGAATTTCCTTGACCGGTTTTCACGAGCCGCCTTCCTCGTCTCCGCCACACGCCCAAGACCGTGGCCCAGGGCGCGCTGGATGGGCGTGGACGACCCGAATCTTCCTCGCCCAGGGCGACCCTCGTGATGCTGCGATCGCGGCGCAGCGCAGGGCTGCCTGGGCCCCGAAATCGGCCGTGGTACAAGAGTGCTTCCGTCGCCGTTGCCCTCGGCGCCCGCCCCCGTCGAGGAGTTCCTGGTGAAGAGCTACTCGCTGTCCCACCTGTCCGATCAGACCCTGCTGCGGGATCTGGTCACGCTCGACGATCAGCATCGAACCACCACGGCCGCGTTGCTGGCCCATCTGGCTGAAGTCGATGCGCGCCGCCTGTACCTGCCGGCCGCCTTCCCTTCGATGTTCCTCTATTGCGTTCACCAGCTGCGTTGGTGCGAGCAGGCGGCCTCCAAGCGCATCCGCGCCGCGCGCACCGCACGGCAGTTCCCCGCCATCTTCCCCGCCCTGGCCGAGGGCCGGCTGCACATCAGCGCCGTGGTTCTGCTGGCGCCCCATCTGACTCTCGAGAACGCGGACGAACTCCTGGCGGCCTCCGCGCACAAGAGCAAGTCCGAGATCGAGCAGCTGCTCGCCGAGCGGTTCCCACGACCGGAGGTGCCGGCGCTGGTGCACGCCATCGCCGCGCCCTCCCCGGCCCAGGCCAGCCGGCAACTCTCCCCGGGGACAGTTGGAACTCGCCCCCAGGAGCCGGCCCCACGGTCGGCGGAGAGCTTCGACCTGCGCCCGAAGCTGGCACCGCTTTCGCTTCAGCGCTTCGCGCTTCAGCTCACCATGAGCCGGGAGCTGCACGACAAGCTGCGCTACGCCCAGTCGCTCCTCGGCCACCAGGTTCCCGCGGGGGATGTCGCGTCGGTGCTCGATCGCGCTCTGGACGCCCTCATCGTCCAGCTCGAGAAGCGGAAGTTCGCGGCGACGACGCGCCCGCGGCCCCCGCGCTCAACCCTCGCCGGAAGGCATGTCCCGGCGCACGTCAAACGCGCGGTCTGGGAGCGGGACGGAGGCCAGTGCACTTTCGTGAGCGAGACCGGTTGCCGCTGCCCGGCGCGCACGCGTCTGGAGTTCGACCACATGGACGAGGTGGCGCGTGGGGGCCGAGCGAGCGTGGGACGGATCCGGCTGCGCTGCCGGGGCCACAACCAGTACGGGGCCGAGTGCACTTTCGGGGTGGAGTTCATGCAGCACAAGCGGGAGGAGGCGCGCCGCGCGGCGGCAACCCGCGCGCGGCCGGCGGCGCAGGAGCACGTCGAGGAGGTGATTCGTTGTCTGCGGCAGCTCGGGTTCCGCGCCGACGAAGCCCGCACCGCGGCGGCTCTCTGCGAGGCTGTCCCCGAGACCTCACTGGAGCAGCGAGTGCGCCTCGCCCTGACCTACTTCCGACCCAGAATCACTTCCCCCGGCCGGGTCCCGCCGGCGGGAGCAGCGTGCGGGCCTTGAGGCCGGGGTCCGCGGCGGCCTGGGGGTGAACAACGTCTTTGGACTCCACACCTAGAAGCCCGGCTGGAGGTTGAACAGCCAGTACCACCCCTTGAGCGGGCGGTCGTTCGGGTGCACGTAGGCGATCTCGGCGATCAAGAAGCCCAGGACGTTGACCCGGAACGTGGTGCCATAGCTGGACACCCCGGGCCGGCCTCCGCCGAGGAGGCGGGCTTCGTCCCCGTTGGTCCAGGCCACCCCGGCGTCGTAGAACGCCGCCACCTCCATGGGCGGGACCCCCGCGGCGCGCACCAATCCGAGGCCACCGATGATCGGCAGACGCAGCTCGAAGTTGGCCAGCGCCATGCGACTTCCGAATAGGCGGTCGAACGTCGGGCAGTCTCCCTGCCCACTTCCGCCCCCGCACTCCTCGAGAGTGAACGACGGCGAATCGTAGCCGCGAATGAGCCATGGATACCCGATGAACAGCTGGCTGATGCGCGAGCTCTCCGAGTCCCGGCCGTAACGGCCCAGGTGCACGACCCGCGCCGCCGCGCCGAGCGGGCCGGCGATCTTCTCGTAGCGCCGGTAGTCGGCGAGCACGCTCGCGAACTGCAGGTCGCCCACGACCGGCGCGAGCTCCAGGCGGTAGCGCTGTCCGCGTGCGGGGCTCGTGCCCCCGAAGACCGAGTTGTCGTACACGGTGGCGGCGGAGGCGGTAAACAGGTCGAGTGAGGGAATCGAGTCGCCGGCCCCCGGCGTGGTCACGTCGCTGAAGATCAGGCCGTCGATCTGGGAATAGACCAACGTGCGCACCTCGCTCTCGAAGTCGATGTTGCGGTAGCCACCCGCAAGCTCCACGCGCTGCGCGCGACTCAGCGGGTACGAGACCGAGCCCTCGATGGCGCGCTCGATCTGCCACGAGCGGACGTCGCTCTCGCGCACCACCGGTTCACCCCCCAACGTCCCTTCCTCTAACTGGAAAGTGCGGGTGAAGTAGGGGATCTGGTAGCCCTGAACGCCCCAGTTCCATCGGTTCCTGAGGTTCTGGTAGGCGACTACGGCTCCAAGGTTGCGGCCCACGCCGCCCTCAGCGCTGCTGACCTGGAGGATTGTGGCCAGGTTGTGGTTGCCGAGCATGTCGCTCCAGAAGAACGCGCTGCCACCGCCGACCGCAAAGCCACCCGCCCCGGCCCCGACGGCGAGTGAGGTCTGTGATACGAAATCGAGGCTCAAACCCGACCTGTAGCGTTTGCTCGAGAACTTCGCGGGATCCGGAAGTGCGGCAGAGTCGCGGGTCGCCGTGACGGCCGCGATGCTCTCCTCCGTCGCCCCGGGCAGCAGCCGCGCGAGGGGATCCACCGCGCGCGGCGCGAAGCCCCCCAGCGCTTCGGTGCCCTCGAGGGACCGTACGGTGTAGCCGCCCTCCCCATAGGCGCTGAACACCAGGCGATCCGCTTCGCGTGCCACCGACAGAGCGGGGCTCAGGGCGGTGATCCCGCTCACGCCGGTGGAAAAGTCGGTCACCTGCAGCGCCTCACCACCCGCCACCGGGACGCGGTAGGCGTTCGTGATGCCGCTGCGGTCGGAGAGGAAGTAGAGGCTCGCGCCGTCCCTCGACCACTGGGGGTTGATGTTCTTGCCGCGGTCCGCTCCGGACACCTGGCGGATCGCGCGCGAATCGAGATCCAGCAGCGCCAGACGCAGGTTCCCGTAGTCGAGCGCCTCGAGTTGCGTCGAGTGCCGGTCGGTGGCGAACGCCAGGCTCCGGCCGTCGGGCGACCAGGCGGGATGCAGGTCGGCGAACAGGTCCTGTGTCAGGCGCTCGAGCTTGCGGCTCTCCAGCTCGACCGTGAACAGGTCGGTGGCCCCGCCCGCGATGGCGGAGAACGCCACCCGCCGGCCGTCCGGGGACCAGGTGGGGTTGAAGATTTCTCCCAGGGTCGGGAACGGGATGCGCTGGACGCTGCGGCCGGTCTCGGCATCCAGCAACGCGAGCGTCGGCTTCCCCCGCGACACGGTGGCGATCGCGATCCGGCGCCCATCCGGGCTCCAGCCGCCCGCCGAGTGGATGAACTGGAGGCTCTGGAGGTGCGGGTCCACGGCGGCGCGCGTGAGCCGCCGCAGCACCTTGCCGGTCGCCACATCGGCGACGTAGAGCTCGATCGAAACCGGGTCACGCTCCGACAGGAATGCGAGTCGGGTACCGTCCGGACTCAGCGAGGGCGCCACGTTGAGTCGCCCCACTTCGCCGCGGGGCGCGATGATCGCGCGCCCGTCGGCCGATTCGCGCCGGTCGGCGCCGGCGCGCGACGCCCACGACTTTACCGCCCGGTGCCAGTCCCGCACCAGCGAGTCGGCGGGGGTCCCCAGGGCGAGGTTGAAGGCCTGCTCGACCGTGACCCCCTTGCCGGTGGCGCTCTTGAGCACTTTGCCCACGCTGGACTCGCCGTGTCGCGAAGCGACATGGGCCCAGAAGGCCTGGCCGTAGCGGTAGGGGAAGAAGCGCGGATCGTCGAGCTTCTGGTAGCCCGGCAGCTTGTCGCGCGCCGCGGCGTCACGGATCCACATCGCGGTGTGCGGATCGGAAGGGCCGACCGAGAGGTACTCAGCCATGCCCTCGACGAACCACAACGGCAGCTGCGCTCCGGGATCGAAAGGATTGGTGTCGCCGCGCTTACGCAGGTCGAACTGGAACGCGTGGACGATCTCATGCCCGATGACGTGGTCGGTCTCGGCCAGGCTTCCCGCCAGCGGGAGGACGATCCGGCGCTTGAAGCTCTCGGTGACGCCGCCGGTGGACTCGTCGAGCTGACCCGGAACGGCGTTGGTCTGCTCGAAGTCGGGATGGCTCGCGTAGAGGATGAGCGGCTGGCGCCCCTTGAGCTCCATGTCGAGCGCGTGCGACAGGCGGCCGTACCAGCGCTCGGCCATGCGCCCGGCCTGCTCGGCCATCTGGCGCTCGTCCGCGTAGTAGTAGATGTCGAAGTGCTCGGTCGCGAGCAGCTTGAAGTTGAACGCCTCGTACTGAACCTTGTTCCGTCCGAAGTACTGGGCGTGCGCGAGCGCGGGCGCCAGCAACACCCCTACCAGCAGGACGGCGAGCGCTTCGGACACGGCGCGAGCGAAACGCATGACCAACGACACTCCTCGGTGGTTTCCGGTGCGCCGGGCGCCACGATCGGCACGAGCGCCCCTTTAGACTGGCGTTTTAGTGCCCGCGCCGCAACGTCCGATTCCGCCGACGTCGCCCGCCCTTCCGGGAACCGATTCGGCTTGCGACCCCCTGCCCCCTTGGTACATTGCCCGCGCGGCGGTTGTTCCCACCATCACACGGCGGAGGTCATGACGATGTCAGTCGATTGGAACTGGCTGCTGCTGCTCGCCGGGGCGCTCCTCATTCTTGTCGAGGTGGCGCTCGGCGGTTTCGCCGGGTTCGACCTGGTGCTGATCGGATCGGCGTTCGTGCTCGGCGGGGCCGTCGGCATGCTGTTCGGCAACCCGGCCACCGGGTTTCTGGTCGCGAGCGGGCTGTGCGTCACGTACATGGCCGTGGGACGGCGCTGGGTGCGCGCGCGCATCCGCACCCGCTCGGTGCCGACCAATGTGGATGCCCTGGTGGGCCAGCAGGGGCTCGTCACCCAGCGGGTGGGCGAGCACCAGCCGGGGCAGATCAAGGTCAAGGATGAGACCTGGCGCGCGCTTCCGGCGCCGGGCGTCACGGGTCCGTTCGAGCCGGGCGCGGTGGTCACCGTGGCCGCGGTGGACGGCGTCACCCTTCAGGTGAGGTGAGTTCGATGCTCGGAACGCTGGGAACGCTGCTGCTCCTGTTCCTGCTGCTGATCACGCTGGTCTCCCTGGCGCGCTCCGCGCGCGTGGTGGCCCAGTACGAAAAGGGCCTGGTGCTGCGGCTGGGCAAGTACCGCTCGACCGTGGACTCGGGACTCACCTTCCTGGTCCCGGTGATCGAGGACATGATCAAGGTGGACATGCGCGAGCGCGTCATCAACGTGGAGCCGCAGAAGGTCATCACCAAGGACAATGTCTCGGTCACCGTGGACGCGGTCATCTACTACCGCATCAGCGATCCGGTGAAGGCCACCTTCGAGGTGCAGAACTTCGCCTACGCCGCCACCACGCTGGCGCAGACGAATCTCAGGAATCTGATCGGCGACAAGTCGCTCGACGAGACGCTCACCGCGCGCGACCTCATCAACTCCAATCTGCGCTCCGTGCTCGACGAGGCGACCAACACCTGGGGCGTCAAGGTGACGCGCGTCGAGGTGCAGAAGATCGACCCCCCCGCGGACATCACCGAGGCGATGTCGCGGCAGATGAAGGCGGAGCGCGACAAGCGCGCCAACATCCTGGAGGCCGAGGGCGTCAAGCAGGCGGCAATCCTCCAGTCGGAGGGCGTCAAGCAGTCAGAGATCCTCAGGGCGGAAGGCGACGCCCAGGCGCGCATCACGCGCGCGACCGCCGAGGCCAAGGCCATCGAGATGGTCTCCAACGCCGCGGAGAGCTTCTTCAAGGAGCGCGCCGAGGTGAGCAAGAAGCTCGACGTGCTCAACACCGTGCTCGCCAACCAGACCAAGTTCATTGTGCCGAGCGGGTCGGACCTGGTGAACGTACTGGGGCTCGACGACAAGAACGTGGTGCCGATCAAGAGGTAGCGGCGGCTCCGCCAATGGAGGGGGGCGGACCGCGGGTACGAGAGCGATCCGCCCCGTGAAACAGTCTCATCACCGGCGGCGGGCGTCCGTGCCCGCCAGCCGGGAAGCCCAGCTGATCCCTGTGGGCCGTGGAAGCCCCATGGCAAGGGCCACGCCAGCGACGGCTGTTTGGGTGGCCTTCTCCCGACCCCTTTGCCGTGCAGGGAGTTCGGCCCCCGCGCCCGACCCGCCCCAGCCTCCGTCAGGCCCCCGGCGTCCGGAATCTGGCCGCCCCCGCCGGCCGGTGGACGACCGGCGGCCGGCCGCGATCCGCCATGCTCGCGTCCTTCAGCCCTTGAGCGCGCTCCGGATCGCCTCGACCGCCAGGGCCCCCTGCCCGACCGCGGCCGCCAGCCCGAAGAGCGGCGGACGCGTGACGTCGCCGGCGGCCCACGCCCGGGGGTGCGAGGTCGCGAGGCGCTCGTCCACGAACGGGTAGCCGTCCGGATCGCACTCGACCGCGCCGCGGCACCATTCGCTGTTCGGCAACACCCCGACCTTGATCACCAGCCCGGCGACCGGCAGCGAGAACGCGCCCCGCGCGCCCTCCAGCCTTACGGCCTGCACGTGGTCCTCGCCTTCGATCGCGGTCACGCGGGTGTCTTCGATCAATTCGATCCGCGGGTCGGCCGCGACGCGGGCGAGGAAGTCGCCGCGCGCCCGGGCTCGGCTGCGCACCACCATCGTGATCCGGCAGCCCACTTCCGCCAGCAGCAGCGCGTTCTCGAACGCCGCGTCCCCCCCGCCGATCACCGCCACGTCTTCGCCTGCGAACCCGGCACGATCCTGCGTGGCCGAGTACGAGACACCGGCGCCTTCGAGCTCGGGCACGCCCGGAACATCGAGCGGGCGCCGCCGCACGCCGCTGGCGATCAGGATCGCGCCCGCTTCGAAGCGCTCGCCGGCCACGGTGTGGACCACGGGCGCTCCCGCCTCCAGCAGGCGCGCCGGGTCGCCATATCGCACCGGCACCGCCGCCGCCTCGATCTGGCGCCCGAGCCGCCCCGCGAGCGCAGGGCCGTCCCCGTCGGCCGCGCCGGCGAAGTTGAGCGGTGGAGCGTACACGTGAAGCAGCTGCCCGCCGGGCGACGTCGCGCCTTCGAGGACGAGAACGTCGAGACCGAGCGAGCGCGCCCACAGGGCCGCCGAGACGCCGCACGGTCCCGCGCCGACCACCAGGAGGTCGGGTTTCATTCCGGCCTCCCGGCCGCCGCACCACTGACGTCGCGGGCGACTTCCCAGAAAGTCTTGAGGACGAGGGCGGGGAGCCGGTGGCGCCGCGAGAGCCGGTCGAGGCACGCCTGGCGCTCCGGGCCGCGGTTCGCCGAGGCGTTGCCCGTATCGCGCAGTCGCACCTCCACCGTCACGCCCGGCACTCGGCGCGGCGCGCCACCCGCCGCTGCGCGCAGCAGCAGGTCCCAATCCTCGGAGCAGGCGAAGGACTCGTCAAATCCACCCAGCCTTTCGAACCCGCTCCGCCGCACGGCCAGCGCGCTGGGCGGCACGTAGTCGTTCTCGCGCATCATGCCGGGATCCCAGTCATGCGCGATCATGCGCCGTTCGAGCTCCACACGGCGGCCATCGGGCTCCACCCGCTCGCGGATCACCGCGCTGTCGCGATACGCCGCGCCGGCCGCAGGATCCACGAAGGCGCGCGCGAGGCCCTCGAGGTGCCCGGGGAGCCAGCGGTCGTCGTCGTCGAGGAAGGCCAGCACCTCGGCGCGCGCCCCGGCCGCCGCGCGGTTGCGCGCCGCGCCTGGATTGCGGACCGCGACCGGTATCACGGTCACCTCGAGCAGCCCCGAGGCTTCGACGGTGTCGTGCGCGGGAACGTCGCCGTCGTCGGCGATCCGCACTTCGAGCGGCGTCAGGGTCTGGGCGCGGATGCTCGCCAGGGCGTCCGGCAGCAGCAGGGGACGATCGCGGGTCGCGACGATGACGCCAACGCTCGGTAGGATCAACGCGTGGCTCCTGGGCTTCAGGCCTGGTGCGGATCGCGGCGCTGGCCCCCGCTCACCGGAAGCACCGCCGCCCAGCGCGGATCGGCCAGCTCGCCGCGCAGCACTCGCGTCTCGACCACCCCGGGCTTGTGGATGCCGCGCATCTCCATGCAGAGATGGCGTGCCTCCAGCACCACGGCCACCCCCCGCGGGGCAAGCGCAAGCTCCAGGTGGTCCGCCACCTGGCTCGCGATCCGCTCCTGCAGCTGGGGCCGGCGGGCGTAGTGCTCGAGCAGCCGCGCCGCGCCGCTGATCCCCATGAGGTCGCGGCCCGGCAGGTAGGCGACGTGGCCGCGGCCGAAGAACGGCACGAAGTGGTGCACGCACAGCGAATAGAAGGGGACGTCGCGCACCACCACCAGATCCGTGGTCCGGCCTCCGGACGATGGCGCGGGGAAGATCGCCAGATCGGGCTCGCTCCCCGGCCTCAGTCCCGAGAAGATCTCCTCGTAGAGGGCGGCGGCGCGGGCCGGGGTCGCGGCCAGCTCCGGTTCGCTCCCGGGGTCCAGCCCCAGCGTGCGGATGAGCTCGGCCAGGGTCCGCTCGACCGCGTCCCGGTCGAATCGCGGGGGCTTCTCGGCCACGCGCCCTCCGAACCCAAAGGGGCGGCAAGCCGCCCCGTGAAGACGAAAGGCCGGTCTCCAAAGACCGGCCCCCAAAGATGGAGCGGAAGACGGGATTTGAACCCGCGACAACCACCTTGGCAAGGTGGAGCTCTACCGGGCTGAGCTACTTCCGCTCAAGCTCCCAAAGGCGCCGGGCAATATATCGGCCGGTTTCTGGAGCGTCAAGACGACCTCCTCCCGCGACGCTCCCGCACGGCTCCGATTCCGCGCGTGAAAACCCACGGGTGGGTGACGGAACGGAAGGGCCGTGCACGAGAGCAGTCTCATCCGTACACTGCGGCGCATGGCCATCCTGGTCCAGAAATACGGTGGCACCTCCGTCGACGGCCCCGAGCGCATCCGCGCGGTCGCGGGTCGCGTGGCGGAGGCGCGCCAGCGCGTCGGCGCGGTCGTCGTCGTGGTCTCGGCCATGGGGCACGCCACCGACGAGCTCATCCGGCTCGCGCATCAGGTCTCCACCCGTCCCAGCCGGCGCGAGCTCGACATGCTGCTCACCACCGGCGAACGTGTCTCGATGGCCCTGCTCGCGATGGCGCTGCACGACCTCGAGATCGAGGCCATCTCGTTCACCGGCTCTCAGAGCGGGATCCTGACGGACGGCCCGCACAGCGCGGCGCGGATCGTGGACATCCGGCCCGACCGGATCCGCGCCGAGCTCGAGCGCGGCCGGGTCGTCATCGTGGCAGGGTTCCAGGGGGTGGACCCGAAGACCAAGGAGATCACGACTCTCGGGCGCGGCGGCTCCGACACGACCGCCGTGGCACTCGCGGCGGTCCTGGGGCCCGCGGCGTGCGAAATCCATACCGACGTGAGCGGCGTCTACACCGCCGATCCGCGGCTGGTGCCGGACGCGCGGGTGATCGACACGCTGGGCTATGCGGCCTGCTCGACGCTGGCCCACCTCGGAGGACGGGTGCTGCACGCCCGCGGCGTGGACCTCGCCGCGCGGCATCACGTGCCGCTCACGGTGCGCTCGTCGTTCGACGACCGGCCGGGCACACGAATCGTGGAGGACGAAACGATGGAAGGACCCCGGGTGGAGGCGGTGACGCACCGTGGCGACTGCGCGATCGCGATCGCCGAAGGCACGTCGGGCGGGCGCGGCGAGGCGCGCGGCATCATCGAAGCGGTGGCTGAGGCGTTTCCCGAGCTGGACCTGATCGCTCACGAGCAGGCCACCGACGCGCACGCCACTCTGGTCTGGATGGGAAGCTCCACCGATGCGTCCGCGCTGGAGACGAGCTTCCGCCGCCTGCGCGGGCCCGGCGGCGAATGGAAGCTGCGGGTGGAGAAGGGCGCGGCGTTCGTGTCGGTGGTGGGCCTCGGGCTCACGGCGCGCGAGGCCGCGCGAGCGGAAGCGGCGCTCGAGAAGGCGGGGATACCGGTGTTGGCGCTGCGCGCCACCCCCACCGCGCTGGTGCTCCGCGTTCCGGAGGCACGCACGCAGGATGCGGTGCGGGCGCTGCACGGGGCGTTTCTGCGCGACGATGCCCGGCAGGTCTAGCAGGCTCGATTTCGGGAGGCTTTCACGATGGCAGCTCGGTGGCGGCCGGGAGCTTTCAACCGCCGACAGGCTGCGGGCTGCGGGTCACCCGCCAGCGCTTCGGTCCGCCTAAACACCCGCGCGATCAGCGGCCGATCAGTAGCATCCGCCTTCGTCCTGTGTCGGCCTAACGTCTTTGTTCACCGGCCCGCGCGAGCGGCGCGCAGCGACGCGCAGCGACGCTTGGGTGGGTCCGGTGCAACTGACGGTTGGGCGTCGGCCACACCAGCCTCGTGCTTACTTACCACGATGCCAGCGCAGAGGCTTCGGGTCGACCGCGCGGTGAATTATCCCCTTCGCTTCAAGATCGAGTTGCACGGTCTTGGCCCACCAACCGACCTTTTCGCCGCCAGGGAAGAGGTCGCGAGGAAGGTGATCGACCACGGCAGCAAACATCTCGGCCTGTGTCATTCCTAGGGCGCGCGATGGAAGCACCTTCAGCAGGGCACGTCGCATAGCCTCGTACTTCGTGGCGTCCACGCGCTTCGTGTAACCGGGCACATTCACGTTCTCGATCGTGACACGGCCGTCGGGGGCAGGCGTCTTGGCTCGTCGCCTCGCGACCTTGGTCCCTGTCGGGTTCCTGGACATGGTGCTTCCTGCGTTGAATGGGACGCTCAACGTCCCGGCTAACCCGCGGGCCGGGCGGCGCGCCGCCTGTTTCGGCCCAACGCGATACGTTTCAGCGGCGGCGGGGCCGACGTGGCGCTCTCTTGGGTATTGTGCGTCGCCGCCCCCCCGCCCGCTGCAAACGTGTGTTGGGCCGCTCCCTGCTGACCAACGGAAACCGCTCGGGGTTGAGAATCGACTCCACGGCGAGGTCCACATCGAGGTCCGGCCAGTACAGATGGTGAGGATGCGGTCGCTCCACGTGGAGGACGCCAGCCACCGGGGCGTCACGGAACCAAGGGAAGTCGGCGAAGGGCAGGAACACCTCGCGATCCCCCAGGAACAGCCAGATGCCGTGGGGGGAGATTCCGGAGACCTCAACCTGGGAAGTGTCGTCGCCACGTGGCGCGGATTTCATCCTCGTGCTCCTCGATCAGCCGCAATGCTCTTGCGAGCCGCTGTGCCGTTAGCCCGTAGTTCACGGCGAGCTCAATCCTGGGGTCGAGCCAGAACTTGGCCTCCCCGGTCGGATGGTTTACATGGATGTGCGGCCGACGCTCCTCTCGCGAGAAAAAGAAGAACCGATACGCACCTTCGCGGAATACGGTCGGACTCATGCAGGGATTCTACCCGGACCTGTCTCGTGGCTCCATGTCGGCCTCAGGGAACACCACACTGCCTGCGCCACAGGGAGTCCAGTTCCGCCGGGGGAATACCAAGCGACTTGGCCGCCGTGGTCACAATCGTACTGGGATCTCTGCCCGCGGAAAGCAGGGCACGCAGCCCAGCCAGACCGCTTCGGTCGAACACCAACTTGCACAGCACGGCAAGTCCGGCATAGCCCACATCCAGTGTCCCCACTCGGGGAGGCGGATTCTCCAAGAGGCTCTGCAATGTCAACTCCGGGTGATCAGAGAGGTGCCGCGCCAAGCCCGGGAGCAGCTTGGCATAGTCGAGGCCGGCAGAACCGCCGGTCCATGTCATGAGGCCTTCGGCCACCAAGCCAGACGTGCGGCCGGACACCTCGGGAGCAAGGACGATGTGGGCCAGTTCGTGACGGTAACCCTCCGCATCGGCCAACCCGGCATAGGCGTGCCGCGCGAAAACATTCGATCGACCGCCGACGGGGTCGCTCCCGTACGGAAAGAACTCAAGCCCCAGCGCCCGCAGGGTCTCACCAAGGTCGTCCGTGAAGTAGTACGTGATGGGAGCTGGTTTGGGGAGGCCGAAGGCGCGGGCCAACGTGTCAACGAAGGCGGCGGTAGCGCGCGCACGCTGGCGTCCGAACCGATGCCCCGGGGGAAGCCGCGCCACACCCCTGTTGGTCTGCATTAGACCCACAGTGACCAATGGAGCGGCAAGCCCCATCTGCCGGTTACGCTTAGCCGCTCTGCCAAACGCTTGCTTTTTCTTTCCACTTGCGAACGTTCACGCCCTTCACGAGGAGCCACAGTATCAGCGGTAATTCCGCGAGGCCGGTGGCTATAAAGATGACTGGGAGCAGATAGCGTCCGAGCGATGGTGATAAGAAGGTCATCCAACCCAAACCATCAATCACCAACAGCACCCCCAGAATTCGAGGCAGGAAGGTTGACCTGAAAATCAGGTAGCCGGTCAGGACGCACCAGCATCCGAAGAACACCAGGTAGATGTCGAAGACCAGAGCATTCAGTTTGAGAAACACGAGCGCCAGCGCCTGCAACTGTTCCGCCGTAAATGCGCTCAAGGCGCTCCCAGCAGTCAAGACGCGCACGGGGGCGAGGTACAAGAGGCTGGTAAGCGCCTGAAAAGCGCAGCCCACGAGCATGACGAACGCTGCGAGCAAAGAGACGCTCCTGTTCACTGGCTTGAACAAGTCATAGAAGAGAAGAGTCCAAGCGATATGGAACAGAACCCCGATGAGGGTAGATGCGAACCCCCACCAAAATAACGGCTGGTTCGCGAGGATGTTGGCCGCCGTAGCCGCGGCATCACCAGAGACAACAAGTCTGGGAATGATCACCTGGCCGAATGTTGACGTCAGGGCCTCGAGCAGTTGAAAGACACCGGCCATTCTTGCGTAGACTTGTGGTGAAGTTTCAATAGTACGAGCTGTCATTTCGCCTTCCCACTCGCGACTGTCTGTATCAGCGCGGCCTAACGCAAATTAGACAGCCCTGCATATCCAGACAGGCTGCGACCCGCGGGCAGGCTATCTGGAACTCCCTGCGTACAACATGCCCGCAACGCCTCTTCCAGATTCGGCTTGCGCGTTCGGCCTTTCGCCGCGTAGCAGGATACGCTGCGAGGCACCGCCCACCTATCCCCGAGAAAAGTTCCGGAAGCGCTGAGGCGCGTGGCCTCGCGCCACGTCATCCATATCACGGCATCCCTTTCAGACGACTCCGCACACCACGGCCACGGCGGCTGAAGACCTGCGTATGGATCTTCATGGCTCACATCCCCGCCCGCACCGACTTCAGCGTCGGCACGATGCCGGCTCCGACGCGCTGGCGCGCTTCCTCGTAGAGCCGGTCGTAGCCATCGGCGGAGCGCCGCCATGAGAAGTCGCTCGCCATCCCGTTGGCGCGCAGCTCCGACCACAGGTGGGGCTGGCGGTACACGGTGAAGGCGCGCCGTAGCGTGCTCGTCATCTCCGCGGCGTCGTAGCGCTGGAACACGAAGCCGTTGCCGTGCCGGCTGGCGGGATCGAAGTCCTGGACCGTGTCGGCGAGCCCGCCGGTCGCGCGCACCACCGGTACGGTGCCGTAGCGGAGGCTGTACATCTGATTGAGACCGCAGGGCTCGTAGCGCGAGGGCATCAGGAACAGGTCGCATCCCGCTTCGATGAGGTGCGCGAAGCGCTCGTCGAACCCCGGCCGGTAGTGCACCCGCAGCCCCTCGCGCGCCATCATTCCCGCGCACAGCTCCTGGTAGCGAGCCTGCCCGGTGCCCAGGATCACGAACCGCGCTTCGAGCCGGAGCAGGTTCCGCTGCGCCTGCTCGATGAGGTCGAAGCCCTTCTGGTCCACCAGGCGCGAAACCATGCCGACGACCGGCCAGTCGGGCTGCACCGGGAATGCGCACTCCTGCAACAGCGCCGACCGATTCTTCCACTTCCCCGCCGGGTGCTCTCGATCGTAGGGGCAGGGCAGGTAGGGATCGCGCGCGGGGTCCCAGTAGGCGTCGTCGATCCCGTTGAGGATGCCGCGCAGGTCGCCGCTGCGGCGCGCGAGCACGCCCTCGAGCCCGAAGCCGTACTCGCCGCCGGACTGGATCTCGACGGCGTAGCGCGGGCTCACGGTGGAGATCATGTCCGCGAACGCGATCCCCACCTTCATGAAGTTCACCCGGCCCCAGAATTCGAACGGGCTCGCGGGATAGAACAACTCGCGCCCGAACCCCGCCAGGCCCAGCACCCCTGCGTCGTGGATCCCCTGGTAGCCGAGATTGTGGATCGTGAAGACCGTCGCCGCCGAGGCGAGCGCGGGGTTGCCGGCTTCGTGTGTGCGGACCAGGCAGGGAATCCATCCGGCCTGCTGGTCGTGCGCGTGCAGGACGTCGAAGGTTTCGCCCAGTCGTTTGAGACCTTCGATAGCCGCCCGCGCGAAGAACAGGAAACGCTCGCCGTTGTCGGGATAGCCCTCGCCGGTGTCCGGATCGTCGTAGACACCGGGCCGGTCGAAGAACCGCCGTTCGCCGAGATGATCCACGAGCAGGACACGCACCGCCCCGTCCTCGGCCCCGTTGTCGGAGGGCGGAGTGTAGAGATCGAACGCCGCCGGCTCCCGCGCCACGCCCCAGGGCACGTCGCAGGCCCCGAGCCGGCGGCGCTCTCCCAGCGGACGCAGGTCGCCGCCGCGGTAGGCGGGAAGCACGACCGTCACCCGGTGTCCGCGGCGCGTCTGTTCGGCGGAGAGTGCCCCCACGACGTCAGCGAGACCGCCGATCTTGACGATCGGGGCCATCTCGCTGGCGAAGTGCGCTACCGAGAGCGGCCTGGGGCTCATGCGGACATCCCCGTCGTAATCAGGAGCTCATCGCCCGCAGGTACTGCGCGGCGTCCTCCGGCGGCGTGGGGTTGATGTAGAAACCCGAGCCGATCTCGAACCCCGCCACGCGGGTCAGCGTGGGCATGATCTCGATGTGCCAGTGGAAGTACTCGAGGTCCTGATCGCTCACCGGCGCGGTGTGGAGCACAAAGTTGAACGGTGGGCGGTCGAGCGCGCGGTTGAGCCTCGACAGCGTGTCCTTGAGCATAGCCGCCAGCTCGCGGAATTCGTCCGGCTCGGCCAGCGTCTGGTACGAGGCGTCGTGGCGCCGCGGCAGGATCCAGGTCTCGAACGGAAAGCGCGAGGCGAACGGCATCATCGCCACGAACCGCTCGCTCATCGAGACGACCCGCCGTCCCTCTCCCTCGGCGGTCTCCTGCTGCACGATGTCGCAGAACACGCAGCGCTCCTTGAGCTCCCAGTACCGGCGCGCGCCCTCGAGCTCCTCCTGGATGTTCTTGGGGATGATCGGCGTGGCGATCAGCTGGGTATGGGTGTGCTCGAGCGTGGCGCCCGCCTGGTCGCCGTGGTTCTTGAAGATGAGCACGTAGCGGATGCGCTTGTCGCGGTGCAGGTCGAGCACGCGCTCGCGGTAGGCGAGCAGCACCTGCTCGACGTGCTCGACCGGAAGGTCCGACAGGTCCTGGTCGTGCCGGGGGCTCTCGATGACGACCTCGTGGGCCCCCACCCCATTCATGCGGTCGTAGAGACCTTCGCCGCGCCGGTCGAGCGTACCCTCGATCTGGAGGGCCGGGAACTTGTTGGGCACCACGCGCACCGTCCAGCCAGGGCCATTGGCGCCGCCGCCGTTGGCCCTCAGCGCATAGACCTCGGGCGGGGTCTTGTCCTCGGCCCCGGGGCAGAACGGGCAGAAACCGGAGCTGCGCTGGGCCCCCACCGGGCTGAAGTTCGTGGGCCGGCGGCTGCGCTCGGTCGAGATGATGACCCAGCGCCCTACCACCGGATCCTTGCGAAGCTCGGGCATGCAGGTCCTCGATGCGATCGAATCGTCGCGCGGGATCAATCGCGCGGGGTCGGGCAAACGCGGCAGTCTAGGGAGAGTCTCGGAACGGGGTCAAGGTCGGCCGCGCCTCCCGGTCGCCCGCATGCGATCGCCTCAGGTCCGCTCGTGGCGCGCGGCGTCGAAGACCCGGCGCAGCGCCGCATGGTCCGCCGGTCCCAGCGTCTGCCGGCGCCGGGACATCGCGGCCTGCGCGGTCTCCAGGAATTTCTCCAGGCGATGCTCGAGGGTCTTCTCACCGTCCCACCACGAGAACGGCGGGAGGTGCCTGGGCGCGAACCGCGCGCCGCCGACCAGGTTGGAGCCGGTTCCGATGGAGGCGCCGGTGGGGAGCAGCGACCCGATGCCCGTCTTCACGTGAGCGCCGAGGAACGAACCGACCTTGGAGATGCCGCTGTCTATCTCCCGGCCGCCGGCCCACACCCGCACCTGGCCATAGTTGTTCTTGAGATCGCTCGTGGTCGTGAGCGCGCCGAGGTTGACCCACTCACCCACCACGCTGTGACCCACGAATCCGTGGTGGCGCTTGTTCGCGTAGCCCTGCCAGATGCACGCGTCCACCTCCCCCGCAATTCGACAGTCGGGGCCGAGCGTGGAGTTCCCGATGAATCCGCCCAGCAGCTCGGTGCGCGGGCCCACCGCGCACGGGCCGCTGACGATGGTGTGCGAATGAACGACCGCGCCCTCTCTCAGGTGGATCGGGCCGCCGCGCGCGTCGAGCACGGCGTATGCATCCACGCGCGTGCCGGTTTCGATGCGCACGCGTTCCGGCTCCAGGATCGCGGCCGTGGGATGCACCTCGCCAAGGGCCTCGGAGCGGAGGCCGGCCAGGTCTTCCGCCAGTGCCGCGGGGTTCCGTTCCACGAAATCCCAGGGCCAGTGGAGCCACGAGGCCTCGACACGCTCCTCGGGCAATCCGCGCTCGCGCAGGAACCTCTCGAACCCGTCGCCACCGCCCAACCCCGGCGCGACCTGCTCGTAGCGGAGCCGCGCCCCGGCGATCCGATCCGCCGAGATCCACAACGCCGGCGAGCGTCCTTCGAGGGCCCGACCCAGCCACGGACCGGGGAGCGCGGCGGCGTTGATCGCGACGACATCATCGCCGGGAACCGCTCGAGTTCCGTCGGATGTTGGCGCATCGCGCCAGGCGGCGAGCGCGTAGGGCCTCGCCTGGAACCCAAGCAGGGGAACGCCGAGGGCGCGTCGCCACCGTTCGCCGAGACTCGAAGCGCCGAACGCCAGCGCTGGCACGGGGAGCACTTCGGTGAGCGGCCGGAGATCGGACCAGTGGCCGTCCTCGAAGAGAATGAGCAGCCGGCTCACTTCGGCGAACCCCTGAAGCGGAACGCACCGGCGAACCCCGCGTCCAGCGCGCGGCGCCGCAGCCGATCCGCCGTGTCGGAGCCGAGGCAGTTGCGGGTCCGCACCTTGTAGAGGCCCTTCTCCACATCGATGGTCATCGGGATCAGCAGCTGGGACTGGGCGGCCTCGCGCAACGTGGCCGCCTTCTCGGCTTCGGGAGGCGCGGCGACCTGGACCCGCCAGCAGGAATCGGCCGGGGCGATCTTGGCTCCCGTCGAACCGCCCGATGCCCCGGCTCCCGCGGCGGAGGCGGGCGAAGGCGCCGCTCCGGAGGGCGAGACACCCGGCGCGGTCGAGAGGGTGTCCGCGGCACGCAGCAGCCCACCCGGACGATCGCCGAGCGGACGGGTCGGCGCAGGGATCGGCACGCCTGCGGTGTCCGGCTCCGCCCCGCCGGCTCTGGCCGTCGCGGAGTCGCCCGCGGCCGAATCCGGAGCGGCGGGCCGGGTCGGGGCCGGGACGCGCTCGCCCGCCGACAGGGGTTCGGGAATCGACTCGAGCACCGCCAGGGCATCCGCGCTCGGGAGCGAATCCACGATTCCGGGCGCGGCCTGGGTGGAGACGATCTTCCCCCCCGATGCCGTGGTCCCCACCGGCGTTCCCGGAAGCGGTGAAGGCGCGGCGGTCCCCGGACCCGTCGCTTCGGCGCCGGTCGCGGGCGGAGCCGGCTCGCGGCCCGGGAGCGGGGAGTTCACGGTTCCCGCTGGCGGCGGCGCGGGCACGGTGGCACACCCGGCCAGCGACAGCAGCAAGGCCACCGCGGCGAGCCCGGCTCTCATCGTGGCTCCTTCACGCGCACTGCCTCGCTGACCTTGCGCACGTCGTCGGTGCGGTCGAGCACGCAGCTCAGCGTGGCGCCGTTCGCGTGCACGACCACAGTGTCGCGCAACCCCAGCGCCGCCGCAGTGCCGCCCTCGCCCACCACGACACAGTCGTCGCAATCCACCGCGACCGCGTCCCCGAACAGCACGTTGCCCCGCCCGTCGCGGGGCTGGTGCCGGGCCCACGCGCTCCAGGAGCCCAGGTCGTCCCAATCGAACGAGGCGTCGATCACCATCATGTTTGGCGCGTGTTCGAGCACTG
>Ga0247727_10008868_pt1 | contig 18496 bp, 22 predicted proteins | sample WisWelCaveWW1625_FD_202498 | JGI IMG/M metagenome (GOLD analysis project Ga0247727, IMG submission 202498) | Biofilm microbial communities from Wishing Well Cave, Virginia, United States - WW16-25 | ecosystem: Environmental > Aquatic > Deep subsurface > Groundwater > Cave microbial mat | place... | reverse complement strand
GGCGCTTCGAAGCGCTCATGGCCGATCGTTTCGACATCAGGGACCGCGCCGAGCAACCGGGGCAGCCTCGCGTGTTGTACGAGGTCGAGCCCCGCACATGAGCCAAGGATCGCAAACAGTCGCAACGCACCACGCTCCGCGTCGACTCCGGCCGCGCGCGTTGCCGGCGGCCTTCGCGGAGTTGCTCGCGCTGAGCGGCCTCGCGATCGCGCAACCCGTTCTCGACGTGTTCGGGCGCGCTCCCGACGTCTTCATCGAAGCAGACGCCGAGCGCCGAGACGTCTGGGCGTTCGCAGTGCTCGTCGCGTTCGGACCGGCACTCGCGTTGTTGCTCCTCGAGGTCGTTACCGCCGCGATCGCGGGTGAACGCGCCAGAGCACCTCTGCACCTCGCGGCGCTCGGTGGGCTGGCGCTGCTGTTCGCGTTGCGCACGTTGCGGCTGGCAATCGGATGGCACGGCGTCGTGCTGTTCCTCTCGGCGGCTGCGGTCGCGGTCGGCTTCATGGTGTTGCGAAACCGGCAGGGCTGGGTGCGTCAATGGCTGGTCTTCGCGTCGCTCGCGCCGATCGCCTTCGGTGCGCTGTTCCTGTTCAGCTCTCCCGCGAGCTCGCTTGCCGCGTCCGAGCCCGGCGGGGCGCGAGAGGCCGTCGAGGTGCGATCGGCGGCGGCGGACCGGCCGCCGATCGTGTTGCTGGTGCTCGACGAGCTCCCGGTGCCTTCGCTGCTCGGCGCCGACGGAAGGCTCGACGCGGAACGATTCCCCGGCTTCGACGCCTTCGCGAAGGAGTCGACCTGGTTCCGGAACATGACGACCGTCGCGAGCCACACGGCGGTCGCCGTCCCCGCGATCCTCACAGGTCAGTACCCGGGAGCGCGGGAGGTTGCGCCCGCGGCGGCCGACTATCCCGACAACGTGTTCCGGCTGCTCGGCAACGTGTACCGGCTCAACGTATCGGAGCTCGACACGCAACTGTGCGTCGTCCCGCGGTGCGACCATGACGACACGGACAACGCGCCCTCGGTAACGACGACGACCGTGCGCGGTCCGAGCTCGTCACCCGTCCCGGGCGGGAGTGACCGCGACGGAACGCCGCTGTTCGATCTTCTCCATCGCGTGCAAGAGGAGTACGGCAACATGGTCGCGCTCCACGACATCGCGGTGTTGCCCACGGTCGAAGCAGAAGAGCTCGCCGCTGCGACGAGCACCTCGAGCTCGACGACCACGACGATTGCTGCGCCCGTGTCCGCGCCGTCGGCCACCCCGACGACGATCTCGCGCGGCTTCGACAAGCTCCCGACCGTTCAGCCGAGACGTTTCTCCGACTGGCTCGCCACCATCGACGGCGATGTCGTCGATCCTCAGTTGAGCGTGCTGCACCTCACGATGCCGCACTCTCCGTTCCACCTCGACGCAGCCGGCAACGCCTACCAGTTCCCCGAGGACGCGTTGCAGCTCGCGGGAAACGACGCTGGCCGGTGGAGCCTCGACCCTGGAGCGGCGTTCTCCGCGCGGCAGCGACACCTGCTGCAAGTGAGGTACGTCGACACGCTCATCACCGCCCTGCAACAACGGCTCATCGACCTCGGGATCTGGGACGACGCTCTCGTCGTCGTCACCGCCGATCACGGCGCGGGCTTCCATCCTGGCCGGTACTTCCGCGAATGGGATCCGGACGATCCGACCGACATTCTGAGCGTGCCCTTGTTCGTACACGGCCCGGGTTTCGGCGAGGGTCGCGTCGACGACCGGCCGGTGCAGAGCGTCGACATCACGCCGACGTTCGCCGATGTCGCCGGCGTCGCTGCGCCATGGCGACTCGACGGCGTCAGCCTGCGAGCCCTGCCGGCGGCCGCGCGCACGCAGCACCCGTTCGCGGGCACCACACACCGGAGCTATGCGCTCAGCACGATCGACGTCGCGGACCACCTTGACCGCTTGCTCGCATCGGCGCCTGCGCCGGGAGGCGATGGTGGCGACGATCTGACGATTCTGCGCAGCGGACCGTCGGGGGACCTGATCGGGCGCGAGCTCTCGGACCTCGTCATCGCTGACGAGTCCGCGGGCGCGGTCACGCAGGACTTCACCGCCGATCGCACGCTCGCAACCGTCGACGGTCGGCTCGCCGCGTACGTCATCGGTCACCTCGACGGCGGTGGCGCGGGGCAGGTCGTCGCGGTCGCCGTCGACGGCCGCATCGCGGCCACCGGAACGACCTTCGGCGACGATCGCTACGCCGCGCACCTCGCCATGCTCGTTCCCCCGGCGTGGCTCACGAGCGCGCCGACCCACGACGTCGCCTTCTTCGTCGTGCGCGCCGACGGAAGCCTCGCGCCGCTCGAACACCGCTAGAGCCCGAGGAACTCCTCGAGGTTGCGGTGCTGGTTCACGATCCGGCACTCCTCGACGGGCGAGATGTGCAGATCGGTCAACCCGGGTTGGTGCATCCCTCGCTGGCTGCGGGCAAAGTTCGCCAGATCCTGGTTCAGTACCAGCCCGAGCGGGAGCTCGCCGTCGGGATCGAGCTCGATCTCGAACGGCCGGCGGCGAGGCACCGGGTGCGCCGGGGGAAACCGATCGAAGCTCATCGCGTCCATGTACGCGTCCGAGACGCCGGCACCGGGACGAGCCCGGACGACCTGCACCATGTCGGCGAAGACGAGCACCGTGAGGTTTGGGAACAGGTTGTACTGCTCCATGTCGAGCAGCTGCGCGACCGTGAACCGCGAGTAGTCGTTGCCGCGTGCCGCCCCGAGCTCAGCGACAAGCCGCGCCAGCACGTCGCGAAGCGTCTCGCCCTCCCCCACCGGCGGGCACGGTCCGGGGTTCGACATGTCGGCCCCGACGCGAGAGCCCATCACGCGCACGAAGTGGTCCCACACGTACTGGTCGTCGACCGAACCGCTCGCGCCGAGCCGGGGTGAGGGCAAGCCGTAGCTCTGTGTGAGGCGTCCGGCGCGATTCCATGTGACCTGCGGCCCGTTCACGTCGTCGCACATCCCGAGCATCTCGGGATGGATTCCCTGCACGTGGTAGGTCTCGGAGAACCCGTCGATGAGCGTCTTCCAGTTGCAACGCGCTGGGATCGACACCATCGCGGTGCAGCGGAACTCGTCGAGGCGAGCCCATGCACTCTCGGCCGGCAGGGGGTCGAGGAACATCGCGAGCGGTTCGGCATCGGGATCACAGTTCACGAACACGAGCGGGCCCCATGTCTCGACCCGTGCCTCGACGAGCGGGACCTCGTCGTTGGTCAGCCCGTATTGTTTGCGCGACGGGATCTCGCGGAGGGCGCCGCGCAGGTTCCACGTCCAGCCGTGGAACGGGCATCGCAGTTGGGTGAGGCCCGATCCGGATCCCTCGCAGATCGCCGACCCGCGATGGCGACAGGCATTCTGGAATGCGCGCAGTTCGCCGTCATCGCCGCGCACGACGAGCACCGACAGGGGCCCGCACCGGTACTCGTAGTAGTCCCCTGAATGCGCGACCTGATCGACCGGGCACGCCAACTGCCACACGCGCGGCCAGAGACGTTCCGTTTCGAGCTGGAGGAACGCCGGCGAGATGTAACGATCCGTCGGGATCCGTACGGGCCGGTTGCCCGCCGCTGTGGCCGTCATGCCAGCATGTCAGCACACCGGGCGACCCCGAACCACCGATTGGACGCTTTCCGTCGGTGGGCGGAGGAAACGGCCCAATCGCTCGCGCGCGGGCCGCTATTCGTCGTGGTCGCCGCCGTCCATGTGGTCCATGTCGCCCATGCTGTGATCCATGCCGCCCTGATCCATGTCGGTCGGCGGGCCGAACGCGTCGGCGCCGTCGTCATCGATGACGAGCTCAGAACCCTGACACGGTGCCGCGGCGAGCGCGCGGGGGTCGGCGCGATTCGCCTCCGCGTCGTTGAAGACCCCGACACCCGGATCGAGCCGCGGGTTCGCGGCAGAGAACACGCCATCGGGGCTCGGGCAGCTCGGGAGCCAGTAGTGCCCCATCCAACCGGTGCGCCCGGCCTTCGTCCCGCCGGCCGCTTCACAGCGCGCTTCGTCGGAGTCGTCGCCGCCGATCACCATGCCGCCCTTGATGCACAGGCCTTCGTGGAAGTGCCACGGCATCCACCGTGCCCACAGCGGCGAGCCAGCCTGCTCGTCGGGTGCGGTGTCCTCATAGACCATGTAGCTGAGCCCGACGATCGGCGCCGTCGGGTGGCTGCCGCCGTACAGCAGCATCGTGGGCCGCTCGATGTCGGTGCCCGTCGCATTGTGTGCGACGCAGTAGTAGTGCGCGCCGATGCCCGGCACGTAGATCGTGGCGCGGAAGCAACCCGCATCGAGCGCGTCCTGCGCGCTCGGGTAGCGCGCCGCGACCTGCTCCATCCTGTCGATCTGACCGCCGAGCTCGGTGCAGGTCCCGGCATCGGTGATCGGCTTCCAGGCTTGGGCACCGTGCTCGTTGCCCTGGCCCCCGCCGTGCCCTTGCTCGTGCCCCTCCGACGCCTCGGGGGGACCTTGTTCCCAGTAGGCGACCGTGTTGAACTCCCAGTCGCATCGCTGCGGTTCCGCCGCGCGTGTCGTGGTTGTCGCAGGCGCCGCCGTGGTGTCGGCCGATCTCGGCTCGGACTCCCCTGCACCGCCGCAGGCCCCCAGGATCACGACCGCGGCGAGCGTCGCGGCAGCGCGAGCACGGCCGCCACATCGCACGAAGACGGACATCAGCGGCCCTCCCGAGAAGTATTTGCACACGGAGTGTAGGACGTTCCGAAGCGGTGTCAACCGCTCCGGTAGCTCGGTGTCGACCGCTTCGGTAGCTTCGGCGAATGCCCGACGACCCACGGCCGCGCTTTGCCGTCTCGGCGAGCCTCGTCGTCAACGCTTCGCCGGAGAAGATCTTCGATGTGCTCGCCGACCCGTCGCGCCACGCCGAGTTCGACGGCTCCGGATCGGTGCAACGCGCCCGACCCGGCGCCCCTTCCCGGCTGGCGCTCGGCGATCGGTTCGGGATGGAGATGAAGATCGGATTCCGGTATCGCATCCGCAACGAGGTGGTCGACTTCGAAGCGAACCGGCGCATCGCGTGGCGCCACTTCGGCAGGCACGTGTGGCGATACGAGCTCGAGCCCGACGCCGACGGCCGAACGCTCGTCACAGAGACCTTCGATTGGTCGACGGCTCGCAGCCGCAAGGTGATCGAGCTCATGGGCTACCCGAAGAAGAACCTTGCCGCGATGGAAGCGACGCTCGAACGGCTCGCCGAGGTCGTCGAACCGTGACACCGGAGCACTCGACGACGAGATCGCCATTGCACACTGCAATGACCCGGCGGATGTTCGTTGCGGGCGCGCTCGTCGCGCCGCTCGTGCTGGCTGCGTGCTCCGACGACGACACGGGCTCGAGCGCTACCGGTGCCGGCCCATCGGAGACTGGCCCATCGGAAACTGGGCTCACGCCGACCCCTGCGTGCGACGACGGCGACGAATCAAACGAGACGCTCGAGCAGACCGAAGGTCCGTACTTCACGCTCGATTCGCCGGAGAAGGCCGACTTCTCCGGCGACGTCGACCAAGGCAGCCCGCTGGTGCTCACCGGCACGGTCGTCGACACGGCGTGCAGACCGGTGGCGCGCGCCGTCGTCGACTTCTGGCACGCCGACGCCGACGGCCAGTACGACAACGACGGCTACCGCCTGCGCGGCCACCAGTTCAGCGCCGACGACGGTGCGTATGCGCTGACCACCATCGTGCCGGGTCTCTATCCGGGGCGCACTCGACACATCCACGTCAAGGTGCAGGCACCCGACGGTCCCCTGCTCACGACACAGCTCTACTTCCCCGACGAGGCAGGAAATGCGGGCGATGCCATCTACGACAGCGCGCTCCTGATGGCGATCACACGGGGCGATCCGCAGCGCGCGAGCTTCACGTTCGTGATCCGGCAGGCTGCGACGTCATGACGAGCCTGCCTGACCTGGCACCCGCCTTCGTCGAGATGGCGCACCGCATCGTGTGGTGCTCGGCGGCGTCGGTCGACGCCGAGGGCAGGCCGCGGAGCCGGATCCTCCATCCGATCTGGGAGTGGGACGGTCACTCGCTCGTCGGGTGGATCGCGACGGGGCCGACGCCAACGAAGCGCGCGCACTTCGCCTCGCATCCCTACCTCTCGTGCAACTACTGGGCCCCGAACCACGACACCTGCGTCGCGGAGGTCGCCGCCATCTGGCACCTCGATCTCGAGACACGGCGCATGGTCTGGGACAAGTTCAAGCACGCGCCCGCGCCCGTCGGCTACGACCCGGCCATCATCCCCGTCTGGGACGGGCCGGAATCCGACGGCTTCGCGGCGCTCCGGCTCGACCCCTGGCACCTGCGCGTGTTCCCCGGCTCGGTACTGCTCGGGCAGGGCGGCGACGTGCTCACTTGGACGAAGGAGGCCCGATGAAATACCTGCGGCTGGGTCGCACCGGGCTGCGCGTCAGCGAGCTGTGTCTCGGCACGATGAACTTCGGGCCGCAAACACCCGAAGCCGACGCGCACCTCATCATGGACCGCGCGCTCGACCTGGGCATCAACTTCTTCGACACCGCGAACCGTTACGGCGGCGACAAGGGCGCGGGCACGACCGAGGAGATCATCGGTCGTTGGTTCGCGCTCGGCGGGGGTCGGCGCGACAAGGTCGTGCTCGCGACGAAGGTCTTCGGGCCGATGAGCGACTGGCCGAACGACGGCGGACTCTCGGCCCGGCACATCCGGCGCGCCTGCGACGAGAGCTTGCGGCGCCTCGAGACCGATCACCTCGACCTGTACCAGATGCATCACATCGATCGCTCCTCACCGTGGGACGAGGTGTGGCAGGCGATGGAAGCACTCGTCGCGCAGGGCAAGGTCATCTACGTCGGTAGCTCGAACTTCGCGGGCTGGCACCTCGCGCAGGCGAACGAGGCGGCCAAGACCCGGCACTTCCTCGGTCTCGTCAGCGAGCAGAGCCTCTACAACCTCGCATCGCGCACGATCGAGCTCGAGGTACTGCCCGCGTGCCGGTTCTATGGAATCGCGATGATCCCGTGGTCGCCGCTTGCCGGCGGACTGCTCGGTGGCGGTGTCAGCGGCGCGACCGAAGGCCGCCGCCGTCAGGTGAATCCACGGTGGGAAGCAATGCGTCCGCGGCTCGAGGAGTGGGAGGCGTGGTGCGCGCAGCGCGGCGAGGAGCCCGCGGCGGTCGCCGTCGCATGGTTGTTGCACCAGCGCGATGTCACCGCGCCGATCATCGGTCCGCGCACGATCGCCCAGCTCGAGGGCGCCGCGATGCGCTCGACGGAGATCAGCCTCGACGACGTGGCCCTCAAGGATCTCGACCGGATCTTTCCCGGCCCTGGTGGCCGCGCGCCCGAGGCCTACGCCTGGTGACGGGCCAGCCGATCGCAGGCCGCTTCGGTTTCGCATCGTGCATCCAGCTCGCGCCCTCCGTGCAGACACCCTGGCTCGGGCTCTACGGCGATCGTGACGCGGGGATCCCTGTCGACGACGTCGAGGCGTTGCGCGCGGCGCTCGGCGCAGCAGCTCTCCCGGCCGAGATCGTCAGGTACGCCGACGCCGAGCACGGCTTCCACTGCGACGACAGGCCGTCGTTCCACCACGAGGCGGCCGCCGACGCATGGCGGCGGACGCTCGAATGGCTCGACCGGCACGTGCGCACCGAACCCGACTCCGAATGATCGGTCAATCCTCGGCAGGTGGCCGTCCGGAGGGGTAGGTCCGCGCCAGCTCCGCAGCGCTCGGCGTGTACGGCACCTTCGACTCCGGAGGGAGCAACGCGGAGATCGCGGCCATGACGCGGCACGTGTCGGTGTCGACGTCGTCGCCGAGGGTGATCGAGGGTCCGATCCGCACCGTCACCTGCGGCGGGCTCGCGACGTTCCACATGTGCGGCAGCTTCGAGCTACGCGGCCACACGTGCTCGGTGCCCCAGACACCGACCGGGATCACCGGCACCCGCGCCATCGCGGCGAGCCGGGCGACCCCGTGCCGCCCCCGCAGCTCGGTCGCGAAGAACGCGTCGCCGCGCGGGATCGTGCCCTGGGGGAACACTGCGACGAGCTCACCGCCTTCGAGCGCACGCGCAGCCTCGCGAAGCGGCTCGTCGGAGCCGCTCCCCCGATCGACTCTGATCGCACCCAGCGACCGGATCACCGGCCCGACGATCGGCGCGTCGAGCAGCTCCTTCTTGGCGAGGACTCGCACCGGGCGGCCCCGACGCGCGAGCGCCGTGCCCGCCGCGATGACGTCGAAATAGCTCCGGTGATTGACGGCGATGATCGCGGCTCCGCGGTGCGGGACGTGTTCCACGCCATCGATGTCGAAGCGCGCGTAGCGGATCAGCTCCGGGCGGAAGAACTGCTGCAGGATCATCTGGGGCTCGATCCCGAAGACCTTCGGCACCCCGATCGGCGCGTCGAGGTGCAACGTCGGCCAGCGCCGCAGCGTCGCGAGCGCCTGCAGGCGCAAGTCGGGGTTCACGGCAAAGGGATGGCCGACCGCACCGAGCAGCGGGCTGTCGAAGTAGCTGTCGCTGTATGCATAGCTCTCGTCGAGGAGCACCTCGTTGCGCCCGGCCCACTCCTGCACCGCGCGGAGCTTGCCCTTCCCCCACACGAACCCACCGCTGCCCGCGCTCTCGAGGAACGAGCCGTCGTAGCGACCGTCGCGCACCCCATATCGGGTTGCGATCACGTCGTCGATGCCGATGAGGTCGGCGAACGGCTTCACGAGCTCGAACGGTGTCGTCGTCGCGAGCACCACGAGCCGGCCGGCGTCACGGTGCTCGCGCATGAGCGGGCCGGCGTAGGGCTGCACGAGGTCCGCGAGCTGCTGCGCCGCCTTGCCCGCTGCCTCCTGCACTCCCAGCACGTCCCAGCCCTTGGCGACCCGGGCGAGCTGCTTGGTCGCGGTCATGAACAAGCGGTTCTCGCCGAGCAGGTCGTACGCGCGGTTGAACAGCGCCTGGCCGGGAATGGAACGGTCGCCCACGATGCCGGCCGCCCGGAGGTGATCGGTGAGCACAGGTCCGCTCGCGCCGCGCAGGAGCGTGCGGTCGAGGTCGAAGAACGCCGCAGCTCGAACCACGAGCGAGAACGGTAGCGGGGCCTACGCTGCCGCGCACCAAGAGGAGGTCTTCGAGTGGCGTATCTCAAACCCCCGGCCTTCGTTCGGAAGGTGTTCAACCCGCTGGCGCTGCGGTTCGGATTGTCGGGCACGCAGGGCCTCCTTGTTCGCCGGCGCTCCTCGAGTGGGACGATGCGGGTTCCCGTGATCCCGGTCGATCTCGACGGTGTGAAGTACGTCGTGTCGACGCGGGGCGAATCCGACTGGGTCAAGAACCTGCGCGCCGCGGGCGAATGTCAGCTCGTCGCGAAGCGGTCCGCGGCGCGCTACTCCGCCTCCGAGGTCGGGCTCGAAGCGCGGCCGCCTGTGATCGACGCGTACCGCGCCGCGGCCGGCAAGACGGTCGACACGTACTGGAAACAGCTGCCGGACGCGTCCGACCACCCGACGTTCGCCCTCACGCCCCAATGATCGAGCTGGCGCGCTGGCAACAGGGCACCGGCGACCCGTTCGTCCTCGTGCACGGCTTCACCGGCAGCAGCCTGGACTGGGTCGACGTGATCGGGCCGCTCGCCGCGCGGCGGCGCGTGATCACGTTCGATCATCGCGGGCACGGCGAGAGCCCGAACCTCGGTGTCGAGTCCGCGTACTCGTTCGAGCAGCTCATCGGCGATTTCGCCGCGCTGGTCGATGATCTCGAGCTCGACCGATTCGATCTCCTCGGTCACTCCATGGGTGGAATCGTCGCGATGCGCTACGCGCTGTCCTCCCCAGACCGCGTCCGGTCGCTCGTTCTCATGGATACCGCGGCGGAGCCCGCAGAGGGCCACCGCGACCTGATGCGAAGCGGGATCGAGCTCGCCCGCAACAACGGCCTGATGCCGTTGTTCGAACTGATCGCTGCGAACCTCGGCAGCGGCGAGCGCGTCGAGGTGACGCGTGATCGCATGCGAGTGAAGTGGTCGCAGATGGACGTCGCCGCGTTCTGCGCGCTCGGAGCGGAGTTGCTCGATCACGAGAGCGTGCTCGACCGGCTTCCAGCGCTCACGATGCCGACGACGATCATCGTCGGTGAGCACGACACAACCCTCCGGCCGTCGGCCGATGTGCTCGCGGGCACGATCCCCGGGGCGCGCCTCGACGTGATTCGCGGCGCGATGCACTCGCCGCAGGAGGAACGTCCCGACGCTTGGCTCGCGGCCGTCGACGCGCACTTCGCGCGGTTCCAATCCAGGATTCTGGGCTAGCGCGGGGTCTCGATCAGCTCGAGCACCTCGCCATCCGGTCCACGGAAGCACACAAAGCGCAACCCCGGAAGGCCGGGACCCATCGCCATCTCCACTGGAGTGGAGATCGCCGCGATTCCCGCGCTCGCGAACTCGGCGTGCGCGCCGTCGACGTCCGGCACGAGGAACGCGGCCCGCCAGATGCCGAGCGCGTTCGCCGGCCGTAGCGGAGCGCTCCGAGCCGGCGGTGCGTCGAAACCGACGAGCAACACCGAGACACGCCCGCCACCCGGCGGGGCGAGCATGATCTCGTGAAACGCGTAGGCGCCGTCGAGGCGAAGATGCGCACCGTCGGCCCCAGAGCTGGAGAACCGAGCGATCTCCTCGAACCCGAGCGCGGCGTACCACGCGAGCGATCGCTCGAGGTCGGAGCAGACCACCGAGACGAACGTCAACTCGGGACCGCGCCCTTCGAACAGCTCCACCGCAACGCCGTCGGGGTCGCTGGCATGCACGACGCGCACCTCGCCCGCGACGTCAGATCTGTGGACCGTCGGCTCGCCCCAGACCGTCCCCCCGGAGTGGGTCAGGCTCCGCATCGCAGCGTCGAGGTCCGGTACGCCGAAGCCGAGTCGCTGGAAACCGTTGTCGTTCGGAGCCGACGGTGGTGCGCCCAGCGGCGCCGGCGCCTGCCACTGCAGGAGATCGATCGCACCCCCCTCGTAGCCGCGCCGGCCGAGCAGGATCCATGCGTCCCATTGCGCGCTCTCGAGACCGAACGCTGAGCCGTCTTGCACCGCGCCCGGCGTCGTTCGGACGCCCTCGACGAGTCCGATCCCCTCGACGTAGAACTGACGGGACCGCGCAAGATCCGCGCAGTTCACATTGACGTGGAACAACCGGCCCCCACCGAGCATCACGCGAACACCACCACGGAGCGCGCAACCTCGCCGGCGTCCATCGCGGCGAACGCTTCGTCGAGATCTTCGAGCGAGATCTGCCGGCTGACGAGTTGGGAGAGGTCGACCCGCCGGTCTTGGTTGAGACGAACGATCTCCGGGATGTCGCGGGCCGGATCGGCCGCGCCGTACACACAACCCCGAATCGTCTTGGCGTCCACCATCAGCTGCATCGCGCCGAACGTCACGTCGTCATCGAAACGGCCCGCCCCGACGATCGTGACGGTGCCGGCGCGACGCGCGACGTCGTACGCGAGGCGGATGGTGCTCGATCCACCGACGACCTCGATCGCGTGATCAACCCCGCGACCGGCGGTGATCTCGCGTACATCTGCGACAACATCGACCGTGGTGGAGGTGTCGATCGCGTGGGTCGCGCCGCAAGCACGAGCGAGGGTCAGCTTGGTCGCGACCCGATCGATCGCGACGATGGGCGACGCGCCGAGGTCAGCGGCGCATTGAATCGCGCTCAGCCCGACGCCACCCGCGCCGATGATCGCCACGCTCTCACCCGCCCGGACCGCCGCAACGTTGCGCACCGCGCCCATGCCGGTCACCGCGGCGCACCCGACGAGCGCGGCGAGATCGAACGCAAGGCTCGGGTCGATCGGGATCGCGCACGACGCGGGCACGATCGTCTCCTCGGCAAAGGTCCCGGTTCCGAACCCGGCCCACACCTCGGTCCCATCATCGAGGCTCGCGTACGGGCCGGCGAAGGCGTGGTCGATCGCGTGCTCGCACAGCTCGACGTGATCGTGCTCGCAAAAGAAACAGCGGCGGCACGCGTCGACCCAGGTGAGCACCACGTGTTCGCCGACGCTCGGCGACGCCACTTCGGGTGCCACCTCGACGACGACCCCCGCACCTTCATGTCCGAGCACGACCGGGAACGGCTGGGGCATGAAGCCCTCCTGCACCGACCGGTCGGAGCGGCAGAGCCCGGTGGCCGCCAACTGGACGCGGACGCAGCCGGGCGCCAGCGGCCGGAGGGTGATCTCCTCGAGCACGAACGACCGGCCCGGCCCATGCAGCACTGCGGCCCGTACCACCGTCGCATCATACGGACGTCAACATTGGGACCGATGCCCCTGGGTTGTGGGCGCCGGGTGCGGCAAGATCTCCTCATGACCGAGATCAACAACGCCTGGAACGAGGTCGGCACGCAGCTCAACGCGCTGGCCATCAAGTTGAAGCTGCACTACGAGCAGGTGGCCGGTGCCGAGGCAGCCGCCACCCAGGACGCCCTGCGGAGGCTGCGCGACGCCGTCGACGAAGCGTTTTCCGCTGTGGGCACCGCAGCGAAGGATCCCGCGGTTCGCGACGACGTCAGGAATGTCGGCGACGCCTTCGGCAACGCGCTCGCCACGACCTTCTCCGGGGTCAGCGACGAGCTGCGGAAGGCGTTCCGGCGCGATTGATACGGGACGCGACCTTCGCGGATCGTCACGACGCCGGGCGCCAGCTCGCGCTGCGCCTCGAGGACCTGCGCGGCGAGGCCACGGTCGTCCTTGGGCTGCCTCGCGGTGGTGTGCCCGTCGCCGCCGAGGTGGCACGGTATCTCCACGCACCGCTCGACGTGATCGTCGTCCGAAAACTCGGGGTGCCGGGGCACCGCGAGCTGGCGATGGGTGCCGTCGGTGAAGAGGGCGTGCGCGTGATCAATACGTCGGTCGTTCGCCGCGCACGCGTCACGCCCGATGAGATCGACGAGGTCGAACGGTTCGAGCGCGCGGTCGTCGCAGCCAGAGCGACGTCGCTGCGCGCCGGCCGTGGCCGCGTCGACCTGCAAGGCCTGATCGCGATCATCGTCGACGACGGGCTGGCCACCGGCGCGACGGCGCGCGCGGCGATCGAGGTTGCCCGTGCCTACGGCGCGCGGCGTGTCGTTCTCGCGGTTCCGGTCGCCCCGCTCGACACGGTCGCGGCGCTCGAGGCGGTCGCCGACGAGGTGCGCTGTTTGCGAACACCTTCGGACTTCATGGCCGTCGGACAGTGGTATCGCGACTTCTCGGAGGTGACCGACGAGTCGGTCGCCGCCCTCCTCGGCTGATGCGCCCGCCCCACGTGTGTGTCGGCTTCGATTCAGGGGAGTGGGCGCGGATCGGCGGCTTGGATCGCGGCAATGACGTCGTCGCCGACGGGCAGCGGTTCGCAACCGTGATCGTCCTCGCACACGAAGTCGAATTGCGGATCCGCCAGCGCATGGCAGGCGGCGCAGTTCCCGCCGAAACGGTTCACCGTGTCCACCGCGCCTCGGGTGACGATCGTCGTGCCCTCCGCGCTCACCTCGAGGAAGAAGAACTCCCAATCCTTGGTCGCAGGGCTCCATCCCTTGCGCCGCTTCACCATCGCCTCTTGCGGGACGAGCTGGATGATCGTGCCGACAGGGTAGACCCCGCCGTCCTCGCTCCGGGCCACCACCAACGCGTCGTCGAGGTGACCGAGACGGTTGTCGATGAAGAACCCTCGCACCTTCGTCATCGCGTTGATGTTGACGAAGTCCGCGCCCGTCATCTCGAGGTCTTCGGTGGGCCTGGCGGTGCTCGAGGCCACGGTGCCCTCGGAGCCCGCCGACGACGCCGTCTCGGCGGGCAGCGTCCGCGCCGACGAGCCGTCGCCGGCACCTCCGCACGCCACGAAACCGACCGCAGCAAGCCCGAACGACGCGGCCCAGATCGCGGCGGTGTCGCCGGCAAGGCGCTGCATGCTCAGGTCGTCCGATCCAGCACGACCCGGCCGAGGGCGCTGGTGACGGGTGTCGCGTCGTCGGTCACGAGCCAACTGTCTACCCGACGGTCGCCACACGCCGTTCACGAACGCGCCCCCGATGCGCAACGACGGCGTGCAACCCTCACCGCAGAAGGCATTCGAAGGAGGAAGCCATGAGCCGCCGGCACCGAACAGGATTCGCCCCGCTCTCGTCCCCCGAGATCGAGGCTCACCGGCGCGCCGAGCGCCAGCGGGTCCGAGCCGAGCTCGCCGGGGCCCGCGCGATCGACCCGCACGAGATCGAGCCGCCGTCCGTCGAGTACCGGCCGCCCCGTCATCGCGACCCCGAACGGGTCCGGCGCCGCGACCCGCGCCATTGGAAGCAGCCGTTCTGGAAGCGACGCAGCACGATGCGCCGAGCACGAGCCCGAGCGGAGCTGCAACCGCGCGCGATCACCTGACCGTCGACGAACACGAGGCCCGCATCTGCGGATCACGATTCCCTCACACTCGACGCCGAAGGTGTGCCGAAGGCCCGCCGGAGACCGTTCGCCGGGGTGTCTCGATGGCGCGTTGACGTTCCTCGATGGCACGATGGACGCGTTCCCGAGCTCGAGGAGTCGAGGCATGTTGCGCCGCGTGTTGCTCACGTCGTTCGTCGTCGCCGCGGCGCTCGGTCTCGGTGCCTGTCGCTACCTCGACCCGGATTTCGGGTTCGCGGTGACCACCGACATCGTCTACGGCGACGCCATCAACGAAGACGGCGTGCTCGAGGATCTGCAACTCGACCTGTACACACCGACGAACGACACCAATACGAACCGACCCGTGGTGATCTGGGCACACGGCGGCGGTTTCTGGATGGGCGACAAGGCGAGCGGCGCATCGTGGGCTCGCGAGTACGCCAGGCGCGGATACGTGGCCGCCTCGATCAACTACCGGATGGACGAGGAAGCCGGCGGTGTGAACGTCCCGCTCGACGCGTACGAGATGGAACGGATCTCATGGGCGGTATCCGACATGAAGGCAGCGGTGCGTTGGTTCCGCGCCAACGCGGCGAGCCTCGGGGTCGATCCGAACCGCATCGCGGTCGGCGGCGCCTCGGCCGGCGCCGTGACCGCGCTCACGACGGCCGTGTCGCCCGACGAGCCGGGCGACACAGGAGACCACACGGCCTACTCCAACGCGGTGTGCACGGCGATCTCTGTCTCCGGTGCGAGCGAGCCGGCGTTGGCCGACGCCGGCGACGCCGGCGCAATCTTCTTCCACGGCGATCAGGACACCGTCGTGCCGTACGCGCTCGCCACCGCAACCCGCGACGCCATGCAGGCTGCCGGGCTGCCGACCCGCTTCTACACGTACACGGGTTCCGGGCACGGTCTGGGAAGCACGCACATGGCCGACATGCTCGCGAAGACATACCCGTGGCTGTTGCAACACTTGGTGAACGCACCCGAACCGTGTTTGTAGCTGCTACCAACCACGCGAGCCGTCGACGCCCTTGAACGGGCCCTTGATCGCGGCGGTGATCCAACCGCCGTAGAAACCACCGGGTTGCGGGATCACCCGTTCACCGTCGACGAAGCACGCATCCACCCTTCCCGCGTACACGGCAAGGTGACCCGTGATCGATGCAAACGCTGTGGACGGTTGTTCGTAGCTCCACGCAGCGTCGGGAACCTCCACGTCGCCGCCGATCAGCGTCCAGTAGCTCGCCCTGCCCTTGAACTCGCAGAACGACGCGCCTCCAGAAGGTGCGATGGAACCCGCGACGAAGGCCGTCCGCGGCAGATAGTAGTTCGGGGGATGGCTCGTCTCGAGCACGCGCCATGCGTCGCTCGTCCGCGCGATCGTGGCCTCTCCGAGCACGACCTCGATCCGGGCCGTGGTCCGTTCGAGGCGGGGCGGACGCGGGTACTGCCACACCGACTCTTCGCCCCCGCCTACCGGTTCGGGTGACGGCCGATCGACGAACTTGCTCATGCTGTTTCGCTCACGCGAGACACATGGCTCATGCGGGACACATCGGGACCTTCGACCAGCCCGCGACATTCGACATGTGCACGCGCTCGAGGCCGGCCTCGTCGACGGCGTAACGCGGCCACCGCCGGGCGAGCTGTTCGATCGCGATCCGGCTCTCGAGCCGGGCGAGCGCGGCTCCCAGGCATGCGTGGATGCCGTGCCCGAGCCCGATCGCGAGCACGGGCGGGCGCCCCACGTCGAGGCGATCCGGAGCGTCGTAGGCGCGCGGGTCGCGCGTCGCCGCGCCCGTGATGAGGAGCACCGGTTGCCCGGCCGGGATCGTGCCGCGCGGAAACGTCGCGTCGCGTGTCGAGAACCGGCCCTGGTACTGCGACGGCGGCTGATATCGCAGGATCTCCTCCACGGCGTTCGCGGCGGCGACCTCGCCGCCGACGATGCGTCGCCATTGGTCGGGATGGCGGAAGAACTCGACGATCGCGTTCGCGACGAGCTTCGTGACGGTCTCGCTGCCGGCCGCCGCGAGCAACGTGGCGAAGCCCGCGATCTCCGCGTCAGAAAGGCGGTGCCGCGCGCCTTCACCGTCGTCGACCTCGACCTCACACAGGACGCTGATCATGCCTTCATCGCGGTGGCGTCGCTTGTCCTGGACGAGCGCATAGAAGTAGCGGCCGCTCTGCAATCCGGCGTCCATCCCGGCCTGGGTCGTCGCCGGGTTGTCGGGTTCGCGGTGGAGCAGCAGGTCGGTCCAGAGTCGGATCTGCTGCCGATCACCTTCGGGCACGCCGAGAATCGTGGAGATCACCTCGCACGGGAACAACGCCGAGAACTCACCGACCGCGTCGAACTCGTCGCGATCCATCAGCGGGTCGAGGAAGCGGTCCTGCACGCTGCGCACGAGTGGTTCCATCGCGGTGACCGACTTCGGCGTGAACGCGCGGCTCACGAGCTTTCGCAGGCGTTCATGCTCGGGAGGATCGATCGAGATGATGCTGCCCGTTGCATCACGCTGATGTTGTTGCAGCTGCTCGAGCGTGACGCCGTAGTTCGACGAGAACGTCTGCCAGTCGCGGTGCGCAGCGACGACGTCGTCGAATCGGGACAGGGCCCAGAAACCGAGCGAGGAGTTGTGGTACACGGGTCGCTCTTCGCGGAGCCAGGTGTAGATCTCGAGCGGATCCTCGAAGAACTCCTGCGAGAACGGGTTGAACTCCACGAACCTGAACGTAGACGACGGCGCCGGCGGCCGGGCGCGCGCGGCCTCGGCGCGGGACGGTTCAGCGTTCGTAGACGGCGACGCCGGCGACGTGTTGCTCACGGAACAGCGCGAGCACCTCGCCCGGCTCGGCATGACGACCGATCGCGTGCTTCGAGTAGAGCAGCGCGCCGTCGACGCGCACGTCGAAGACGCCCTTCGCGCCCATCACGAGGCGCACCTCCGAGATGACGTGCTGGTAGTCGTGCAGCAGTTCGTCGGTCGCGCGCACGGCGCGGTCCAAATAGTCTCAGGGCACGCAGTAGGTGATCTCGATCGCGAGCTTCTGCATTCGCGCCCAGCGTAGAACCCTGCCTTGCCGGCAACTCTCGTGCACGATCGCTTGACAGGGTTTCTTTTCCGGTAGATGATCCTTGACATGCAACCAGAGGATCTCGCCCAGGACCGCGAGCAGGATCGCTTCGAGGCCGTGTTCGTGATCGACGCCCCGCCGGCCGCCTTGTGGCAGCGTCTCGTCGACGCCCAACCGGCCGAGACCGACGAGGGGAAGTGGTGGCTTCCTGGCTTCGAGGCAACCTGCCGGGAGATGGAGCGCACCGACGCTCACCTGTTGCGGGTCGAAAAGCTCGAGGAGCCGTGCGCCGGCACCGAGATCGCGGTCGTGCTGGAAGCGACGGGCTCGGGAACAAGGGTCGCGGTCGTGCAATCCGGCTTCGGCACCCGCTGGCGACTGCGGGACCTGCTCGCGGTGGGGTGGGCTTCCATCGTCGCCGATCTCGCTCTGTTCCTCGAGCGAGGTGTCCACGGGAGCCGGCACCTGCGCCGATGGTCGGCGGCGGGCTGGTTCGTACGCGAGACCCCCGGCGGACCCCAGGTCACCTCCGTGCAGCCCGATTCGCCCGCAGCGGCGCTCGGCATTGCTGCGGGTGACGTGATCGTCGCCGTGGGATCGGCGCCCGTCGTCACCGCGGCCGAGCTGGAGGCCGTGATGCGTGTCGCGGCGCACCTCAGCGAGGGCGCCCGCCGGCCACTCGAGATCGAATGGGTCACCGGAAACGAGCGCCGTTGCGCCGAGTTGACGCCGTGACGCCGCGCGTCGTGACCATCACCGAGCCCGACCAACTCCAAGCGATCGCCCACCCGCTGCGATTGCGGGTACTCGAAGCGCTCCGCTCACCCGCGTCCGCGGCAGGGGTCGCTCGTTTGCTCGGCGCCAACCGCCAGAACGTGAACTACCACCTGAAGGAGCTCGAGCGCGCCGAGCTCGTGCGGCGGGTCGGCGAACGACGCCGGGGCAACCTGGTCGAATCCCTGTAC
>Ga0247727_10008867_pt1 | contig 18497 bp, 15 predicted proteins | sample WisWelCaveWW1625_FD_202498 | JGI IMG/M metagenome (GOLD analysis project Ga0247727, IMG submission 202498) | Biofilm microbial communities from Wishing Well Cave, Virginia, United States - WW16-25 | ecosystem: Environmental > Aquatic > Deep subsurface > Groundwater > Cave microbial mat | place... | reverse complement strand
TCTTTTGAACTCATGGTCAGTGTTCCTGTCATAATCGGGAATCCCTCCGTTTGGTGGATTCCCGAATGAACAAAAACCTGACATTTTAATCGAGCGCTTAACCTGACATTTCTATCGAGCGATTACACTTGTTGAGTTTTTTTGAAATCCTACTTGACTTTTTGCAAAACATTTTGCATATATAGTTCAGCCTTTCCGCAGCATTCATCTGGGGTATCACACCAAAGAAGCAGCTCGCATACATAAATAATAGCTTCGTTGATCTTTTTGATTTTGGTATTGTGCAACATCGAAGGTAGCATTTAACGATCACTCCCTTGAGTGTTTTCGCAGTTTATCTAACCTCTATTCAAGCGCTTGAATTTGAGCTTTTTACTTACGCGCCGGATCAAGGGACTCAGAAAGTTGACATTTGCCGATTCCATAAGCCCATTGATCTAGCGTTTGGTCAGTTCATGCATGGAGCAGTTTAGCAAAGCTTGGGCTTGCACTGAAGACAGCCCACGCATTACACTGGTTTGATGATGTTACCACAACCATCGGTTCGAATAATATGAGTGAAGAATATGGCGATAAGTTCGCTGATCCTCTCGTAGAGGAATACAAACTTTATGTGAAAATGGCGGATAGCGTAAGTAATCGACGATTACAAACAAACAGTTTTTTCGTTTCCGTGTTATCTGCGCTGTTCGTATTTCTTTCATTGATAGGGGAAAGGAAAACTTTTGGCGACATTGTGAATATCGCATACATTGCAATTCCCATACTAGGACTTATTCTTAGCTATGTTTGGTTTTTGAACATCCGGTCGTACAGGCAATTGAATTTTGGGAAATTTAAAGTAATCCATCAAATTGAGCAGCAGTTACCCTTCCCATGTTATGCAAGAGAGTGGGAAATTATTGGCAAGGGAGAAGAGGCAAGGAAATATCTTCAATTAACTCATGTTGAACAGTACATACCATTACTCTTGGCAATACTATTTCTTCTTGTTTTGGCTTACATGGTTTATCCATTCATTGCCGGATAGAAGGTCAGAAACGCCTCAGCTTCTTATTTTGCGGAATACGGTCCAAGGAAAATTAAAAAATTTGGCTATCAATCTGATTGGAAAATTTCAATAAAAAATTTAGGAGATAAAATGGCAGTAAGAAAATTGAATTCCGAAAAACCAGAAATCGCAGCAAAAATTACAGTCTCTGGTACATTAGTCAGCATTATAGCAACGATAATATGCGCCACATGGTATTTGTCTAGTGAATTGCACGAGAGGCCTACGTTAGATCAAATGAATGAGAGGGTCTCTATTACTTTAGACTCTAAGCTGAAAGATTTTCAATCTTCGCTGAAAGATGTTGAAATTAAAAATTTAAAAGAAATTAATTCAATTGATCAAAATATAACGAAGATACAAGACAAAATAAATGAACTGGCAAATAAAATAAAAGTACCGCCTTTAGAGATAATAGCGCTCGAAGATTCAATAAAAGTTTTACGAAATAATATTGCACAACTATTAAAAATGGAGAACCTTGCTGATACATCTAGAACTCTTTTCCGTGATTTATTCAAAGAACATATTGGGAAATCACCGAACCAAGCTTTTAGATGCGCCTCATGAACATGCCCTACTTAGTGTGACTGTTGGAAAATCCTTCTACGTGATTGAAGGCACATTGTGATTTCGATGCTTAGTGGGTTCATGCGCATCGACATGATCACCAAGGTGGTACGATGAGCTACGAAATAGGGTGCGACATTGTAAGTTGCCTTCTAAGTCACAAGTGCAGTGCTGAGACGCATGAGCTGGGAAAGCGGATGCAAAATGTTCTCAGCAAATGCAAGGTGGAACTGCTAGTCGATTCGTTCCCTCAAGGTGTTGACATAAACGCTGGCATCGACTCCTTTGAGATTGATGCACTTCTGTTTCTCTTCAGTCCAAAAAGTTTTAAGTCTGAGTACTGCCGTAGGGAATTGGCTATTGCCCGAAGTCGCGGGATTCCGGTGTTCACAATACGGTTGGCCGGTGACGTTCCTAAGACACTTATGAGAAGAGTCTACATCAATTTACCCGTACTCGACGATGCCGCGCTCAAGCAGCAGCTCGACGAACTCGGAGAGAGTATTTACGTCCGAGGGAACCTTTATAGAACCATAGCTATGCTGCCTGAACAGCCACCAGAGATAAGCTATAAAGACGCTCAGAAAATCCATGACTTGACTGAGAGAACAGTGCTCGCAGAATTTGTCCGCCAGCTTGGTGCTCAATATCGTCGAGTGTCTGATCCTAACACGCGGTTCTGGATTGCTACGGCACTCGGTAAGGCCGGTACCCGTATGGCGGGAAAAATCCTTCAAGGACTCCTCAAAGAAGATGATCATCCCCTCGCGCAGCATGGAGTTCTCCAGGCCATTGAGACGATTGACGGTCAATAAGATCGTCAACCATTAATTCAACCTAACCCCAAGGAAGGGAGGTCCTATGATTAGTGATAAGAGTATGATCAGGCGGCTGGCAACGGTCCTTCTTGTTCTATTATTCTGTTCTGTTACTTACGCCCAGCGATTGAATGTCGCCGAGGTGGCTGGGAAGGTGGCCGATGACGTCGGTACCATTGGGCAGACGGTTGCGACTGGAGCTAAGGGACCAATCTTTGTCTTCGATGAGTACCACACATCGCGTGTTGGACAATTGCAGATCGCGATCATGTTGTTGCGCTTGCACAACCAATACGGCGTCACAACGTTTGGGTTGGAGGGGGCTATTCAATCTCCACGACCAATTGCCGGAGATTGGTTCCACAACGCTGGCGGAGATAACGCACGATCGGCAAGAGAAGACGTCGCGGTGCGTATGCTTGCTGAAGGGGAGATCAGCTCGATGGAATTTATGGCGCTGTTATACCCGGATGTCAACGTCTACGGTATCGAGCTTCAAGATGAGTATGGAGTGGAATTAGAGGTGAAGGGGGAGCAAGACCCAAGAGTTGTCTATGTACTTTCCATTGCAGAAAAAGGTCTCACTCAAGCTGATATTCGTAGGATTAATGACCTCGCTAACCAAGGGAAGCAAAAGGAAGCGCTTGAATATATGATGAGTAAAGACCCATGGGTTTCGCGACAGATGAAAGCTCTTAATGATCCTACGCCTACTTCTGTAACACGCATCGCAGAACAGATTCGTGAGATACAACGCAAGGCGCGTTCACTCGGCATACAAGTTGAGCCACAAGTGAAACAGGACATGGAAAACAGCTTGCGGTTTTATGAAATGGCAGCACAGCGTGATGTTACGATGGCAAACTACGTTTTGAGTCTGCCCGGCGTGACGTCGGGGAAACCAGCAGCGATTACAATCGGCGCTGCTCACACTGATCGCGTCCTCGAATTTCTGCGATCAGGCAAAGCGTCTTTTGCTCATGTGAGACCGCTCGCGCTAAATCCTGACTACGGCAGTTTATCAATGAAGCAATTCGAGCTGAAGAATCATGGAAAATGGGCTCGAACCAGCCTAGGTACTTTGGGGCACCTACTCAACGCCGAACGCAAACCACCCCCAGTGATTGGAACCGCAACTGGAAAAAGTTATGCAAGCATGAATTTAGCTGCTATTCTAATCGCGAATGCTGCTCGAGATCGTAAGCGCGTACCCGAAGATATCTGGGCGCAAATTGCTTCTCTTCCAGAGCTTAGGATTGACCGCGATTCTTTCACCATCGACGGATTCGACGTTATCTTTCGCGCCTGGCTTAAAGATACAGATGGCAAGGAGAGGGAAGTCTGGGCGCGCGTCGGGACATTAGATACTCCTAATCAAGCGATGGATGTGGAGCAAAAACTCTTACAGACTATCGCTGATCTTGGTGGCAGTGATAGGATACCACCAAGAAAACCGCCAGCTAACTCACAGCCCGCCAAAGACGAGGGTCCAAGTGATGGAAAACGCGGAGATGTCGTAATCAACCGTGTCAACGCAAACGTAGTAGCAATGTTCGTAAGGACTCAGAATGAAGCGACGAGGGTTAGTAGGATCAGTAGTTAATGCTGGAGTGAAATCGAGGAAATAAACTTCAATGATGACCACAATCTTTGGTCTAACGATGGTTTGAATAAACTGCGGGGTAGAGGCGTAATTTTCACGATGTATTAACTTGAACGTTCGGTTTTCAATCAATGTCCGTCTCGCCCCGCAGTTGGTGGTGTTTTGCATTAATCTAACCGACCGTTCTACTCAAGGCATAATTTTTCCAAACAACTCACCCTCAACACTGCTTAAACGTCCCTCAATAACACAATCATGACGAATCAGCAATCGGGGTCTGTCAGCCAAGCACTGACCTTTGTAGATTAAAACCTCAACGTAAACTCCGTCCGCACGCCGGCCACGGAGCTTGCATGAATCGTCCCGCGATGCAGTCGCATGATTTGCCGGCACAGGCTCAGCCCGATGCCGGAGCCTTCCTGCTTCGTCGTAAAAAACGGAATGAAAATTTTATCCAAAACCTCGTCGCGGATGCCAGGGCCGTTGTCCGCGACTTGAATGATCACCCTGCCGCGCTCATCGATTCTTGCGCATAATTCAACCATCCCGTTCGATTGTTTTTGCACTGCCTGAATCGCATTGAGCATGAGGTTGATGAGCGCCTGTTCGATCAACCGCGGATCAGCAGTGAGGTCGAGACTTTCCGGCTCCACGGCCATGCGAAATTCAATCGCGTTCGTGGCCATTTGCTGGCGGAAGAGTTGATGCACGCTATTGAAAAGCTCCTTAACCGGAAAGAGTTTGAATTCCGGCTTGGGAATTCTGGTGAGGGTTCTGTAGGCGTCGACAAAATGTAGCAGGCCCTCGCTGCGCTTCTGAATGGTTTGCGAGGCGTCGCGAATGTCGGTGATGCTCTCGACGCTGATTTCCCCGCCGGCTTTTTGAGTTCCCTGTGTGTCGGTCAGCAGATCGTTGACGGTGGAGGCCAACGAGGCAATCGGCGTGACCGAGTTCATGATCTCATGCGTTAGCACGCGAATGAGATTTTGCCACGCCTCCATTTCTTTTTCTTCAAGCTCGCTTTGGATATTTTGCAACGACACCAGCGTGAACATCTGCTCGCGCAGCTTGAATTCGGTGGCATACACCGCCAACTGCAACAGCTCTCTCTTGTCGTCGATTTTGATGAGCGCTTTTTCCCCCGACCTCAGCCGCAGTAGCGTTTCTACGAGCGGTTTGCTGTGAACCCCCAGATTCTTGATGTTTTTGAGATGCGGAACTTTCAATAGACGCTTTGCCGCGGTGTTGATCAGCCCGACAGTGCCGTCTGGTTTAAATGAAATCAAGCCGATGCCGACATGCTGCACCACGGTTTGCAAGTAACGATAATGCTCCTCTTTCTCGGAACGCGCCTTGCGAAACTGTTCGATCACTTCGGAGAACGCTTCGTTTAATTGCTTGAAAGACGAACCGAGACCGGTGCCGGAAAAGCTCTGGGAAAAATCCGTGTACTTGATGGCCTGCAAGAAGCGCGTCAGGTCTTTGTTGGTTTTCTCGACGTAAAGCAACAACGCGTAAATTTGATAAACGATGATGGCGGCGACGATCAGCATCGTTGCATATAAAGCCGTCTGCAAATAAAGATAGAGCAGGAGATAGATCGTCGCGCCGAGCAGGATGATGCGGATGAGGCAGTTGATTCGAAAGTTTTTATAGACCATATTTTTCCAATCGCCGGTAGAGCGCGGCGCGGGTGAGGCCTAATTCTTTGGCGGCCTGGCTGATGTTGCCGCCGTGCTTGCTGATCGCTTTTTGGATGACGACTTTCTCGACGTCTTCCATGTTGTAGCTATCGAAAATCAAGCCGTCCTCTCGCGCTTCGGTCGGGGTAAAGAAGAAGTCCACCGGCTGCAAGACGTGCGAGTCGCTCATAATAACGGCTCTTTCGACGGCGTGTTGCAGCTCTCGAACGTTTCCCGGCCAGTGAAATTTTTCCAGCTTCTTGATCGTCGCAGCGCTGACGCGCTTGTGCGGCTTTTGATATTTTTTAGAATAGATTTCCAGAAAATGATCGACGAGCAGCGGAATGTCTTCGATTCTCTCGCGCAGCGGCGGCAGCTCGATTTCCACGGTGTTAATTCGATAAAGCAAATCCTGGCGAAATTCTTTGTGCGCCACCATTTCTTTGATCGGCATGTTCGTTGCGCAGATCAGCCGGATATTTATCGGCAGGGCTTTGTTGGAGCCGAGGCGAGTGACCTGCTGGTTTTGCAAAACCGTGAGCAGCTTGGCTTGCAAAGGCAGCGACAGATTGCCGATCTCGTCGAGGAAAAGCGTGCCGCCGGTGGCCGCCTCAAAACGCCCGGCGCGATCTTCTTTGGCGTCGGTGAACGCGCCCTTCACATGACCGAACAACTCGCTCTCGAAAAGCGTCTCGCTAAGCGCGCCCATGTCCACGTTGATGAAAACTTCCTTGCCGCGCAACGACTGCCGGTGCAGCTCGCGCGCAACAAGTTCTTTGCCGGTTCCGTTTTCTCCCAGAATCAAAACATTGGCTTCGGTCTTGGCGATTTTTTGAATCGTCGCAAAAACTGTTTGCATCGGCGCGCACGCGCCGATGAAATCGTGGAAGGGTTGATCGAGATCCGAGCTGAGTAGTTTTTGTCGCGAGCGGAGCGAATCAACTTCGAGTCGCGACTGCCGCAGATTCGTCGCTGCGGAGAGCGTGGCCAGCAGCTTTTCATTTTGCCACGGCTTCAGCACAAAATCGGTCGCGCCTTCTTTGATCGCGCGCACCGCCATTTCCACGTCGCCATAGGCGGTGATCAAAATCACCACCGCCGATGGATCGATTTCCATAATGCGCTCCAGCCAGTGGAAACCTTCGCGACCGCTGCCGGGGTCTTTGGTAAAATTCATGTCGAGAAGAACGACGTCGTAGGTCTCATTCTTCAGCAACGTCGGAATGGCCTCGGGATTTTTTTCCGTCTGCACCAGCGCCGCATGTTGCTTGAGAAAAAGCCGCGCGGCAACCAGCACGTCATCGTCGTCATCGACAACTAAAATCTTGCCGAATTTCTTGTTCATGAAGCGCGCCCTTGTGTGTATTATTTTGCGCATAAAGTTAATGAATGAAACCGGCAAGCCAAAGGGAATTTTATGTCGCTCAGTAATACCTCAAGCTGCAGATGGAACTGACCGGTCTGTCTTTGAATGCGCAGGACAAGATTGAATATAGCGTGCTATTCGGATAAAACTGACCGGTCAGTCCGCCAAAAATTCAGCGCTGCAGATTGCTTCTTGACTTTTAATTCGAGTTTCGCTAAAACGTGGCAATGATTGTATTGTTGAATATCATTTCGGACGATCCGAATCAGAGAGCAACTGATTACACAGATTACGCTGGTTTTTTGTAATCCGAGAAATCCGTGTAATTCGGTGCAAAAGTTTTGGCTTTCTTTGAAATGAATTGACGGCACAGAGACTAAAAATAGGCGAATCAATAGATGCCATCGCAAAAAGTCATCGCAGAAAATTTCTTCGACAAAACCCAAACAGGAAAAACGTGTGGCGGCTGTTCATGTCGAGCAGAAAGTTGATGGTCGCCCGCGCTGGAATCAATGGCAAAGATCGGCGGCTGTGGCCTCGGGTTTGATCCCGTTTGCGATTTACCTTTACTTTCTTTGCCCGACCATTGCCGCGGGAGATTCGGCGGAACTGGTGACAAGCGCTAGGATTTTGGGAATTTCTCATCCTCCCGGCTATCCCTTGTTCACGGTGATCGGCCATGCGTTTTCGTTGCTGCCGATCAATTCGGTGGCCTGGCGAATCAATTTGGCTTCCGCGGTTTTTTCCTCTCTAACGTGCGTCTTTGTCTATCTCTCGTTATTTAGACTGACTCGTCGCGCGATGGTTGCCCTCGCCGGCGCGTTGGCTTTGGCATTCTCGCGCTACTTTTGGCATTACTCAGAAGTAGCAGAAGTTTTTCCGCTCAATGATTTGTTTGCTGCGATTTTTACTTTTATTCTCATTTTGATCTATCAGCGCGCCGAAAACAATCGCGACCAAATTGATGCGCGAATAATTCGACTATTTTGGCTGCTCAGCTTTGTGTATGGTCTCGCCTTTACGAATCATCACACAATTGTTTTGCTCGGCCCGGCGGTTCTCGGCTTTTTGTGGCTCACAGCGCGCGACATCTTTCGATACGGCAAAGTTCTCGGAATTGCTGCATTGTTTTTTATCGCCGGCTTTTCTTTTTATCTCTATTGCCCAATCGCCGCGCTCTCCAAGCCTCTTATAAATTGGGATAACCCGGTCACGCTCAACAATTTTCTGCGTCTGTTGACCCGCGCCGATTACGGCACTTTTTCGCTGATGGCATCCGAAGTCACTCAGAACGTCTCGACCTCACGGTTTGACCAGTTGATGATTTTTCTTGCCGATCTGAATCATCAATTTACGGCGTTGGGAGTTTGCCTTGCGCTATTGGGAATTTTTAATTTCAAGCGTCACAAAATTTTCCAAACGTATCTTGCAATCGCACTTTTCTTCAGCGGAATATTTTTTGTTCTCTTTGCCAAAGTGCCAACCGAGAATGCTTTGCTCTTGGGAGTTTTTCATCGTTTTTTTATTTTATCCGCGCTATTCTTTGCGCTATGGATTGGACTGGGGATGGAGGCCATTTTGGCTTGGAGTGAAAAAAGAAAGTTACCACGTTTCGCTGTGTCATTTCCGATTATTCTCGCTTTAGGATTAACCGCTTGGCAATTCATAAAGAATGTCGACGAAGCGGATTTTCGTGAAAATTACATGGCCGAGGATTTCGCTCACAATATCCTCTCCAGTCTGCCCGAGAATTCCCTCTTCTTCGTTCGCGGCGACGTGGCATCGATGGGCGTTGATTATGTGCAGATGGTTTTGGGCAAGCGGGCGGATGTAATTTGTCTCGATCAAGCGAAATTGACTTATGACTGGTTCTATCAAGAAGCGAAAGAGAGATTTCCGAATTTGAATCTACCCGGCGAACGCTACGAGGGCCGGCAAATCATGAACGAAGATTTGATCGCTGCCAATACCGGCCGCCGTCCGATTTCATTCATGAGCTTCAAAGAAGAAAGCTATCGGCAAGAATTTCGCGCGTGCCAGTTGGACTGGTTTATCGACTGCTTCCAAAGTCGCAGAATTTTTCTCTGGAAGAATTGGAAAAGCACAACGAACAACTTTATGCGAGTTTTGCGAAGCGAGGCTGGGAGCGAAAATATCCGCCGACAAGTTTTGAAAACGAAGTCATGCAAATTTATGCCGAACCGTTTTTCAGGATGGGATTCGAGTTCGAGCAGTCGGGAATTTTAGCCAAGGCTGATCGCTACTACAACCGAGCTTTGGAGATAAACCCGGAGAATCATAAAGTCATCAAGAATTTGGCGGTGTTGTATTTTTATAAAATGAATCGACAGCGGGAGGGGGTCGAACTTTTTGCACGTTATCTTGAGCTTAATCCAGGTGACGTGGAGGCAGGCAAGATAAAACAAATCATCGATGGCTGGGTGCCGCCGCGATAATTTTTAATCGAGATCGTCATACGCTCTTAATGTAAGAAATTCGGTAAAATGGCCATCGGCCACGAGTTTGTCAAAAATCTCGGTAGCTAACGTATATTTCCCCGCGGCGAATTTTTCACTTCCCACCAACGACTTGATCTTCTCCAGTTCTTCGGTGAGCAGCGTTCGATAGAGATCGATGGTAATTCTTCGCCCATCGGGAAATTTCGCATCTGAGCGGTGCAACCATTGCCATACCTGCGATCGCGAGATTTCCGCCGTCGCCGCGTCTTCCATCAAATTATAAATAGCAACCGCGCCGATGCCCTGTAGCCACGATTCAAGATACTGGATGGCGACGCTGATGTTGTTGCGCAGGCCGGCCTCGGTAATCGCGCCGCCGGGGATACGAAAGTCGAGAAGCTGCTCGGCCGTGATGCGGACTTCTTCGCGCAATCTTTCTTTCTGATGAGGTTTACTTCCCAGCAATTTGTCGAACGGTTCTTTCGCAATCGCCACGAGATCGGGATGCGCCACCCACGTGCCGTCGAATCCATCTTTCGACTCGCGAACTTTGTCTTCACGGACTTTGGTCAGGGCAACTTCGTTGACTTTTGGATCCTTGCGGCTGGGGATGAAAGCCGCCATGCCGCCGATGGCGTGCGCGCCCCGGCGATGACAGGTCTTCACCAGCAACTCAGTGTAAGCGCGCATGAAAGGAACGGCCATGGTAATTTGCGCGCGATCGGGAAAAACAAAGCCATCGAGGTTACTGAATTTTTTGATGATGCTGAAAATATAGTCCCAGCGGCCGGCATTGAGACCGGCGATGTGATCGCGCAGCTCGTAGAGAATTTCTTCCATCTCGAATGCTGCGAGAATGGTTTCGATCAAGACCGTAACTTTGATTGAACCACGCGGAATGCCCAGCTTATCCTGCGCCATGTTAAAGACGTCGTTCCAGAGCCGCGCCTCGAGATGGCTTTCGAGCTTGGGAAGATAAAAATATGGTCCGCTGCCTTTTTCCAAAAGAGTACGGGCATTGTGAAAAAAGTATAGGCCAAAATCAAAGAGAGAGCCGGACATCGGCTGACCATCGACTATCACGTGTTTCTCGTTGAGATGCCACCCGCGTGGGCGCACCATCAGCGTGGCAATGTCATCCTTCAGCTTGTAATGCTTGCCTTCCGCACTCGTGAAGGAAATCGTACGCGCAATGGCCTCGCGCAGGTTGATATGCCCCTGCAACAAATTATCCCAGGTCGGTGAATTGGCGTCCTCAAAATCTGCCATGAACACATTGGCGCCGGAGTTGAGCGCGTTGATCATCATCTTGCGCTCGACCGGCCCGGTGATTTCAACGCGGCGGTTTTGAAGATCTGCCGGGATAGTTGCCACCTTCCATGATCCATCCTCGCGAATGTGTTTGGTTGCAAGCAGAAAATCAGGCATGATGCCGGCGTCGATTTCTGCCTGCCGCTCGATTCTTTTTTGCAGCAGCGGTTGTCGAGTTTGGCGAAATTCTCGCTCTAATTTTGCCACAAAATGCAGAGCATCCGGTGTTAGAATATCAGCGAATTCAGAAGTGGCGTTGCCAGTGATTTCTAAGCCTTGAGGAAAGGACAGAGTTGCTGGATTCTTCATTGCGAGGGTTCCTTCAAAGAAAAAAACCTTCACGCAAAGACGCGAAGGCGCTAAGGATCGCAAAGAAAAAGACTTTGCGTATTCTTTGCGGCTCGGCGTCTTTGCGTGCGCTTTTATTTTTCCTGAGTTAGTGAGCCGCATAGAATTGTTGCGCTTCCGTCGATTCCGCGAGCGCCGTCGTCGAAGCCAAGCCGCCGGAAATCACTCGTGTGATCAGATCGAAATATCCCGTGCCCACTTCTCGCTGGTGTTTGGTCGCGGTATAACCGTCAGACTCGGCGGCAAATTCACCCTGCTGTAGCTCGGAGTATGCCGACATGCCTCTCTCCCGGTAATCGCGGGCGAGCGAGAACATGGCGTAGTTCAGCGCATGGAATCCGGCGAGGGTGACGAACTGAAATTTATATCCCATCGCGCCAAGTTCTTTCTGGAATTTGGCAATCGTCGCGGCATCCAACTTTTTCGCCCAGTTGAAAGAAGGCGAGCAGTTATACGCCAACAGTTTTCCGGGAAACCGGGCATGAATGGCCTCGGCGAATTTTTTTGCTTCGGCCAAATCCGGCGTGGAGGTTTCACACCATAACAAGTCAGCATAAGGCGCATAAGCCAACCCTCTGGCGATGGCCGCTTCGAGTCCGCCGCGAATTCTGAAAAAGCCTTCTGTGGTTCGTTCGCCGGTGATGAATTCTTGATCACGCGGATCAATGTCACTCGTCAGTAGATTTGCGCTGTTGGCATCGGTACGAGCGACAAGAATGGCTGGTACGTTCATAACATCTGCGGCAAGCCGTGCTGCTACTAACGTGCGAATAAACTGGCTGGTCGGAACCAAAACCTTGCCGCCCATGTGCCCGCATTTTTTCTCTGAAGCGAGCTGATCCTCAAAATGAACCCCGGCAGCGCCGGCTTCGATCATCGCCTTCATCAGCTCGTAGGCATTCAACGGGCCGCCAAAGCCGGCTTCCGCATCGGCGACGATGGGCGCGAGCCAATAGATGCCGTTCTTGCCCTCAGAATGATGGATTTGATCGGCGCGCAGCAAAGTGTGATTGATTTTTCTGACGACTTCCGGAACGCTGTTGGCAGGGTAGAGGCTTTGATCCGGATACATGTGCCCGGCAAGGTTGGCATCTGCTGCCACCTGCCAGCCGCTTAAATAAATCGCCTGCAGTCCGGCTTTCACCTGCTGCATGGCCTGATTGCCGGTCAAAGCGCCAAGCGCATGCACATATTCTTCGGTTTGCAATAATTGCCAAAGCCGTTTTGCCCCCAGCTCAGCAAGGGTGTGTTTGATTTCGACTGAACCACGGAGCTTCAGGACTTCTTCTGCACGATAAGGCCGGATGATGCCTTTCCAGCGGATATCGGTGGTCCAGCTTTCAAGAAGTTCGCGTTGCGTTGTCATGGTTGTATCTCCTCGTGAAGTTCAGGGGTTAGAGTGATTTGTTGAGCGCAATATAGTATCGTAAAGTTAATTTGTCAAGCGAAATTTCGCTATTAAAAATAATTCTCTAATAGCGATATATTTTAATCTTGTTCGGGTTCAATTCCCCGACGCTTGCGTCGTTTACAATAGACAATACACCACTTGATACCCCGACGCTTGCGTCGGGGAGCTTCATTAATTTTATTAGCGAAATTTCACTAATAGTGAAATTATCATAGCTTTTTTATAATCTCCTTTGTATTTTCATCCCGGCTATTGGGGTTGTTGGCATCGGAGAACTTAAATGAATATGCGTAGTGAAGATTTGCGCTTTCTCTTGGGCTTAAAGCTAAAGCAGTTGCGCCAAGACAAGGGTTATTCTTCAAAAGAGTTTGCGAACAAAGCCGGCTTGTCGTTTTCTTATCTCAGCGAGATTGAGAAGGGCAAAAAATATCCTGCGCCTGAAAAAATTCTTCAGATCGCCCGGGCGCTGGAGGTGAGCTTTGACGATTTGGTCTCCACCAAAGTCGATGAGGAGCGCAATCCGCTGACCGCCATGCTGCAATCGCCGCTGATGAAAGAATTTCCTTTTCAATTTTTCGGCATCGCGCCGCACGATGTCGCCAATCTCGTCACCCATTCGCCTCAGGAAGCCGGCGCCCTCCTGCGCACGCTCTTGGAAATCGGCCGGGCTTATGACATGCGCGTCGAGCAATTTTTGTTTGCGGCGTTGCGCTCCTATCAGAAAATGCACAAGAATTATTTTGAAGAGATCGAGGAGGCCGTTTCTGCATTCATCAGCGAGCATCGCTGGCAGCCCGAGGCGCCGCTTTCCAGCGAAAAGTTGAAATCAGTGTTGATCGAAGAGTATCAATATATTCTTGATGAAACGACTCTCGAAAAATATCCTGAGCTGAAAGGATTTCGCTCGATTTGGATCAACAGCCGGCCTCCCAAGCTGTTGCTGAATGGACGCTTGCTGCCTTCACAAAAAGCATTTCTGCTTGGCCGTGAGATCGGATTTTGCCATATGCATCTTGACGACCGCCCGGTTACCTCGTCATGGCTGAAAGTTGAATCCTTCGAAGAGGTGCTAAACAATTTCAAAGCCTCTTATTTTTCCGGCGCGTTGTTCATCAATCGGGATTTGCTGCGCGACGATCTGTCGAGATTTTTTCAGAACGAGCGTTGGGATAGTGAAGCGTTCCTGGCTTTGATGCGACGCTATGACGCGACGCCGGAAATGTTTCTCTATCGCCTCAGCCAGCTCATCCCCAAGTTCTTCGATCTGCAGGAAATGTTTTATCTGCGCTTCAACAACGAAGCCGGCAGCGATCGGTTTTTCCTGACCAAAGAGCTGAACCTGTCGCGGGTCACGGTGCCGCACGGCATCGGGCTAAACGAGCATTACTGCCGGCGCTGGCTGGCCATTCGCATGCTGAAGGATCTGGCCGACAAGCAAAAACGCGGAGAGGCTCAAGCGCCGATCGTTGCCGCGCAACGCTCGCGCTTCATCGACAGCGATGCGGAATTTTTTAGCATTACCTTGGCGCGGCCTTTGGTTTTGACGGAGGGCACCAATTCGAGCATTACCCTCGGCTTTTTGATCAACGATGCATTCAAAAAAGCCGTGCGTTTCTGGGATGATCCGGCCGTTCCGCGCGTTGACGTGAATGAAACCTGTGAGCGCTGCAGTCTTTCAGAAGCAGCGTGCACAGATCGTGTTGCGCCAGCGGTGATTTATCAAAAACAGCAGAATCAAAAAACGCGCGAACAGGTTTTGCAGCAGCTTGTGGAAAATGTGAAACGGGGTTGAGGTGATTTTGTTGTAGAGAAGGTGTATAGGCTTTGAATCAACCTGAACATAAACTTCTTGAGCTATGAGCGGAAATTGAGATCTTTGCGAGGTGATTGGATTGATTCTACGAATGCCGGGCCACTTCCATTGTGTGGTATCACACCCAATGATTTACAAAGTTTAAGATACCCGTCTTCAAAGTTGTTAAAGTTGATGAATGAACGTGAGATAATGAGTATGGGTAACTCAGTGTTGTCGATGACGCATGGGATTATACGACGATTGAGATGGTTTGCAGCCCACCATTCGTCCGTGACAGAATTGGAGCGTTCTGCATGTTCAGACCATACCAAAAGCAGTGTGTCGCACCACTCCAATCCATCTATAATTCGTGCCGGTATTCTGTCACCAGCTTTTATATCAGTAAAATCAGCGAAAATTTGCACTTTATCGCGTTGCAAATGAGTGTGCAGTTGCCGTGCAAAAACTTCATCCTCATGAGCATAGCTTATGAACACACGCGAAGTATTAGTGTTCTGAGATTGAGTCTTTTTTTTGTCTTGGAGGGAAAAATCAGCCAAGCTGTCAGCAGTCATTTTTCCTCCATTTTCTGTCCTCCGGATGCAAGCACATAACCCTTGCTTTAGCGAGTTGGACTGAAACCAACATGCGCATGAATTGACTGGTCGGGACCAAAACTTTGCCACCCAGGTGGCCGCATTTTTTTCAAAAACGAGCTGGTATTCAAAATGAATGCCCGCTGCGCCAGCTTCGGTCATCGCTTCCATTAATTCGGATGAATTCAGCGGCCCGCCAAAGCGGACTTCGGCATTAGCGAAGATGGGCGCGAGCCAGTAGATGCCGTTTTTTCTCTCAGAATGATGAATTTGGTCGACGCGCAACAAAGTGTGATTGATTTTTCTGACGACTTCGGGAACTCTATTGGCAGGGTAGAGACTTTGGTCGGGATACATGTGCCCGGCGAGATTGGCATCAGCAGCCACCTGCCAGCCGCTCAAATAAATCGCCTTCAAGCCGGCTTTCACCTGTTGCACGGCCTGATTGCCGGTCAAAGCCCAAAGCGCGTGCACATACTCTTCTGTTTGCACTAATTGCCAAAGCCTTTTTGCCCCCAGTTCTCCCAGCGTGTGCTTGACCTCTGCCGAGCCACGAAGCTTCAGGACTTCTTCGGCCCTGTAGGGCCGGATGATGCCTTTCCAGCGAATGTCTGTGGCCCAGCTTTCCAGAACCTGGCGTGAAGTTGTCATAGTTGCCTCCATATTTATTTTTTCACTTTTTCTCCATGTACCTATTAAATATAGTTTAGCAGATTTGATTGCTTTTCTATTTAGAAATCCGATCTCAGAAACAATAAGTTAGAGCATTTTTGCTAAACTACTGTATAATACTAAGCCTGCAATCATGATAATATTAAACCTGAATCATGCGTGAATTTCTATTATTAACCCATCAATGAAAGCATTAAAAATCGTTATGAAAATGCTGAATTAGGCTTTTGATCTAAAATCATTTTAATACCGTTTTCAATGCTTTCGTTAATGCTGGACAATAATGTCCACGCCGTATTCAGCTTAACTTTTCTCTCATTATTGGTTCTACACAAACGGGGTTTCGACCAACCATAATGCAAAATCGGCTTTTCAACTATTTTCGCCTTTCTTTTATACCACGCCTGCTGTTCGCTGGTGAACACTTTTTGTCATGTCAGCGGACACCGCACTCACCTCTTCTCTGTAGTTAAATCTCTGTAAAACAATATCGGCACGGTTATTGACTGAATTCGAAGCGCCACGTGGCGTCTTCGGCTGCCACGGATGAACGTTTAACTTTTCGCAATCATGAGAGAGCATTGAAAATGGCAATGGATCGCGTCATTGAAAAAAAGAAATGGCCGCCCAAGAAGATCGCGGCAATTTCCGGCGGCGGCCTGTTCTTCCTGGTGGTGATTTATTATTCTCTGCTCGGCGATACCAGCACCAAATTCAGGGTGGAAGAGGAAAAGATCACCGTCTCGACCGTTACGCGCGCGCCGTTTCAGGAATTCATTCCGGTGACCGGCAACGTTTTGCCGAGAACGACTATCTATCTGGATGCGGTCGAAGGCGGCAGGGTGGAGAAAATTTTCATCGAAGCCGGCAGCATGGTGAAGAAGGATGACAAGATTTTGCAATTGGTCAACACCAATCTTCTCCTCGACATCATGTTTCGTGAAGCGCAGTTCTTTGAGCAGAGCAACAACCTGCGCAACACTCGTTTGTTGATGGAACAAAGCCGTCTGAATCTGCGCCAGCGTCTCCTCGAGCAGGAATATCAGCTTCAACGTCTCAAACGCCAGCATGAGCGCAGCTTGGAATTGTTTAAGAAGGGCCTGATCTCGCAGCAGGAATTCGAGCAGACCAAGGATGAGTTCGAGTATTATGCCAGACAGAGGGAGCTGGCTACAGAATCGTTCAGGCAGGATTCGTTGTTCCGCGATATTCAAATCCAGCAGTTGGAATCTTCGTTGCGGCGGATGCAAAACAATCTCGAAGTGGTCAAACAAAAGCTTGAAAACTTGACGCTCACCGCGCCGATTGCCGGGCAACTGACCTCGCTAAACGCAGAGAACGTTGGCGAATTAAAATCGCCGGGCGAGCGCCTCGGGCAAATCGATGTTTTGGAAGGGTTCAAAGTGCGCGCCGGCATCGATGAACATTATCTTCCACGCATCAATCTCGGGCAAACCGGCGAGTTTGATTTTGCCGGAAGCACTTATGAGCTGATCACCAAAAAAGTCTTCCCGGAAATTCGCGACGGCAGATTCGACGTTGATCTCGAATTTGTCGGCGACGAGCCGGCTGGCATTCGCCGGGGGCAGACTGTGCACATTCGTTTGGAGCTGGGAGATTTGACCGAGGCCGTGCTGTTGCCGCGCGGCGGCTTTTATCAAAAAACCGGCGGCCAATGGGTTTATGTTGTGGATGAATCCGGTTCGATGGCCAGCAAGCGGCCAATCAAACTGGGGCGGCAGAACCCGCAAGTTTTTGAAGTGTTGGAAGGTCTCGAACCCGGCGAGCGTGTCGTCACTTCATCGTATGATACTTTTGGGGACAATGATAAGTTAGTTTTGGAAAAATAACCAGTGTTCAGTGAGCAGTAATCAGTGATCAGTAACCAGTAAACAGTTCGGAAGCGCATCTTTTACTGATTACTGGACGCTGAATACTGATTACTGAAAAAAGGAGCCGCACATGATCAGAACCAACAATCTGAAAAAAGTCTACACCACCGAAGAGGTGGAAACCACGGCGTTGAACAACGTCAACATGGAAATCAAGCCGGGCGAATTCGTCGCCATCATGGGGCCGTCGGGCTGCGGGAAATCGACGCTGCTGAATCTGCTCGGCCTGCTCGATAATCCTTCCGACGGCGAATTTTATTTTCTTGAGGAGGAAGTGTCGAAGTACAGCGAGCGCCAGCGCGCCAACACTCGCAAGAAAAACATCGGCTTTGTTTTCCAGAGCTTCAATCTCATCGACGAGCTGACGGTTTATGAAAACGTCGAGTTGCCTCTATTATATCTTGGCTATTCCGTCGCCGACCGTAGGAAGCGCGTGAATGAAGTGTTGGAGTTTATGCAGATCATGCACCGCAAAAATCATTTCCCGCAACAACTCTCCGGCGGCCAGCAGCAGCGCGTTGCCGTGGCCCGCGCCGTTATCGCGAAGCCCAAGCTCATCCTTGCCGACGAGCCGACGGGAAATCTTGATTCGGCTCACGGCGATGAAGTGATGAAGATGCTGACGGATTTGAACGAGAGCGGCACGACCATCATCATGGTCACGCACTCGCCGTCGTATGCCGAGTTCGCGCATCGCATCGTTCATCTCTTCGACGGCCACGTCGTCACGGAGAATTTTATGGAGAAGGCGAGGATTTGATGCGCATGGCGCAGAGAGCATGGCGCAAAAAAAAAGGTGTCACGTCCTGAAAATGGTTGACACTTTTTTTGATGTTTGTTGGTACTTCCCCAACCCCAGTAAGCCTACGGCTTACTGGGGTTGGGATGGTTGCAGCATCAGCTCCATGTTGTGGATCTTCGCC
>Ga0247727_10008866_pt1 | contig 18498 bp, 19 predicted proteins | sample WisWelCaveWW1625_FD_202498 | JGI IMG/M metagenome (GOLD analysis project Ga0247727, IMG submission 202498) | Biofilm microbial communities from Wishing Well Cave, Virginia, United States - WW16-25 | ecosystem: Environmental > Aquatic > Deep subsurface > Groundwater > Cave microbial mat | place... | reverse complement strand
GCTAAAATCTCTGACATGGGCTTTCCTGGGTAAGTTGGTGTTGTGGCAGACCTCAACTTTACTCGAAAAGCCCTTCTGGTTTAACCTGGTTTTGGCGAAGGTATTGTCATCCTGAGGATTTGTTTGGCTTTCTGAAGTCGATTCTCCAACATATCTTCTATTTCGGCTGGCGAGTGCTCTTGAATGTATCTCACGAAGTCGTATTTTTCTAAACCTTCTTTCACATTGTCAGTCACCCAAGTAATGTAATCAGAACAACTTGCAACAAGAAGGGGAAAAACCTTTATCTTGTTGATGAGTTGTTGCTTCAGCTCTTCCATAACTAGCATTCTTTCATTGGATCACAATGAGGGTTTACCTTAACATCGCATCCCTCGCCATCTCCCCCTCCTCCACCAATTCGCGGAAGCGATTGACTGTCCACGCCACGCCATCTTTCAGCGGGGTATGCGGGAGGTCGCCGATGACGCGGGCGAGCGGCGCACCGTCCATCTCTTCGGGGAAGGGCAAGGGCTTTTCTTCAAACGTGATCTTGCCTTTCATCTCCGGCGCGGCGGCTTCGATGGCGGCGACGACTTCCTGCATAGGGGCGACCGTGCCGGTGAGGTTGAACACCTCCATGCCCTCGAACGGGGCGCGGGCGGCGGCGATGAAGGCTTTGGCCGCGTCGTCGGCGTATTCAAAATCACAGCGCCCACCGTAGGAGATGTGATAGGGCTGGCCGACGGCGGCGGCGAACATAGCTTTGGTCGGCGTTGACGTCATCCCCTGATCGCGCCCCACGCCGTAGACGACATAGGGGCGCAAACCGAGACTGCTCACCCGATCATCCTGCCAGTAGACTCGGGCTGTGCCTTCGTTGGCTTGCTTGTAAACACCATAAAGAGTGTTGGGCTTGAGATGGGCGTCGTGGGGGATGGGCGTGTCTTTGGGGTAGGCGTCGGCCACGTCGTAGACGGCGGCCGAGGAAGCGTAGACGACTTTGTTGATATGCCGCCTCTTCTTCACGGCTTCAAAGACGTTGACGGCGCCGACGACGTTGACCCGCGCGCCGAGCGGCGGGTCGGCTTTGCAGAACGGCACCTGCAGGGCGGCGAGGTGGATGAGGTGGGTAATGGCATTTTCATCAAGGGCGCGTTCGAGGGCGGTGAGGTCGGTGATATCGCCCGCCACAAAGTTGACGGCGGCGAGTTGATCAGGGGCAAGGATGAGTTTGAGTCGGCGGGGATCAGGGGAGAGGTCGAAGACGGTGACGGCGGCCCCGTCGTTGTTGTTTACCAGATTCCGGACGACCCAGGCGCCAATGCATCCCATTGCGCCGGTGACGAGAAAGTGCTCGGGCATAGTTTCGCTCCTTACGATAATGGTGAACAGTGGGCGGCGACTGTTTACCGGGTCATGGCACAGGTGATTGAATCGTCCAACCGCCATCAATGACGAGGGCGTTGCCGGTGATGAAGGGATTGTCTACCAGATACATCAGACCACGCGCAATGTCTTCAGGTTGGGCCGGGCGGCCTGCAGGAATCACGCCCTGCCAATCGGAATCGTAGTTGGGATTGTCTTTGAGGTTGCGTTCGTTCAGCGTTGCGCCGATGACGAGGGTGTTGACGCTGATGTGGTGGGGGCCAAGCTCGAGGGCGAGGCATTTGGCCATGTGAATGAGTCCGGCCTTGGTGATGCTGTAGGCCGAGCCATTGGCAATGGCCCGAAGGCCGGTGACCGAGGCTGAGAAGATGATGGCGCCAGGTGCGCCTTGCGCCATCATCTGGCGAGCGGCGGCCTGGGCCGAGAAGAAGGAGCCTTTGAGGTTGAGGTCAACGACGGTATCCCAGCCCTCTTCGGCATAGTCGAGGAACGACGACCAGTGGGTGATTCCGGCGTTGGCGGCGTAAATGTCGAGACGGCCAAATTCGCGCACGGTACGCTGAATCAGTTCGCGGCCTTCGGCAACTTTGGAGAGATCGGCTTCGTGAGCCAGGGCCGTTCCCCCTGCGGCTCGGATTCGGCTCACGGTGGCCTCGGCCAATTTGGCTTCGCGAAAATGGCTCACCAACACCGCCGCGCCGCGCCGGGCAAGCGTCTCGGCCATGGCCGCTCCAATCTCGCGGCTGGCCCCGGTCACGATGGCAACCTTTCCGGTGAGACTGTTGCCCGGGCTATTTTCCATGGAATTCTCCGTCGATTCCACCTGACATTAAAAAAAATTGACAGCGCTCAACGCTTAATATACAATGCCGCCGTACAGTCTGTATACAGACTCCATATTGTCGGAACACTCACAATATAATAGCACAGAGTTTCTTGAATGGGCAATCTCGAACGCAATTCCGCCAGGCAAAAAGATCTCACCCGGTCTAAGACTCCTCGCCGCCGCTTGCGTGATACAGCCTATGAACGCCTGAAGGATGCCATTCGACATCAGGAACTGCAACCCGGCCAACCCCTCTCTGAAACCTATCTTTCTGAAATCCTCGGCATCAGTCGGACGCCGGTGCGGGAAGCTTTACAACAACTAACCCAGGAAGGCCTGCTCCAGGTGATCCCCGGGCGAGCCGTCACCGTGGCCGCCCCTTCGATACAAGGCGTACTTAATCTTATTCATGTTCGCTCGTTGCTTGAGCCGGAAGTTGCGCGGCTGGTGGCCGAGTCCCCGGCCCCGGAAGTCGTCGACTCGTTGCGCAATACTCTGGCAAAAATGCAGCAGGCCGCCGAGCAGGGCGACCGGGCCGCCTGGTCGCGAGCCGACGCCGAGTGGCATGAGACTCTGGCGCAGGCTTGCCCGAATACGTTGCTGGCTGAGCTTAGCCTGCAGATGCGGAATCGAACCCATGGTTTATCAGTGGATAGCCAGACAACGCAAGCGCGCATTTTGGATTGTACTGCCGAACATCGCCAGGTCGTAGACGCTATTGCCGGACAGGAACCACAGGTTGCCGAACAGGCGATGCGTGGGCACATTGACAAATTACGCGAAAGTATGTTCCGGCGGCTCACGCGCAGTTAAACCTATTTTATTACTGACTCGTTCATTTGCGTAAGGAGGTGGTTGATATAACGATTTAGCTCATTCCCTAACCTAATCTTATTTGTCGTCACCGTTATCTAGTTCTCTGGAGGAGACTAACATGCACAAACGAATCAACTTTGCGATTGCTGCTCTCACCGTTCTGGCTCTGGTGTTGACTGCCTGCGGTGGTGCGGCCACTACAGCAGCCCCGGCGGCTACGTCTGCCCCGGCGGCTACCCAGGCCCCGGTTGCCTCTAACGTCAAAGAATTGACCATCATCTGGGCCGAGTGGGACCCCTCGAACTATCTTCAGCAGCTCGGCAATGAGTACGAGAAACAAACGGGCGTCAAGATCACCGTCGTGCAGGAACCATGGGGCACCTTCGGCGATCGCTTCGGCACCGAGATGGCCGGACAGGGCACCTCGTACGATCTCGTCGTCGGCGACAGCCAATGGCTCGGCCAGGGCGCGACCCTCGGCTGGTATGTCGAGTTGACTCCCCAGTGGGATGCACTCAACGGCAAAGCCTATTCTCCCGCGGCCGTAACGGCTTACGCCGAGTACCCCAAAGGCTCCGGCTCCTATTGGGCCGTCCCGACCGAAGGGGATGCCGATGGCTGGTCGTATCGCAAGGACCTGTTTGAGAACCCGGACGAGCAGGCCGCCTTCAAGACCAAGTATGGCTATGATCTGGCGGTGCCCAAGACCTGGATGGAGTTGCGCGACATCGCCGAGTTCTTCACCCGCCCCGACAAGAATCTGTATGGCCTGTCCATCTACACCCAGAAGGACTACGATGCGCTGACCATGGGCTTCGAAAACGTGCTGTTCAGCTGGGGCGGAGCGTGGGGCGATTACTCAACCTACAAAGTTGACGGCATTCTCAACAATAAGACTGGCGTCGAAGCGCTTGAGTTCTACAAATCGCTCTATGCATTCGTCCCGCCCGGGTCCAGCAATGACTTCTGGCAAGAGAGCATCAACCACTTCGTCGGCGGTGAAGTGGCGATGGCGATGAACTTCTTCGCCTTCTTCCCCGGCCTGGCCAATGAAGCCACCAACCCCTATGCCAAGAGTACCGGCTTCTTCGCCAACCCGGCCGGCCCCACTGGCGTGCGCTCGGCAGCGCTCGGCGGTCAGGGCTTGAGCATTGTGAAGCACATCAGCGCCGAACGTCAGGCGGCGGCACTGGAATTCCTCAAGTGGTTCGGCAAGGATGAGTCCCAGCAGTTGTGGGCGGATCTCGGCGGCTACACCTGTAACCTCACGGTGCTGCAATCTGATAAGTTCCTCAACAACACGCCCTACAACAAAGCGTTCGCCGAGTCGATGACCTTTATGCAGGACTTCTGGGCAGTGCCGGTGTACGGCGAGATGATGGCGAACGGCCAACTCTTCCTGCACCAGTACATCGTTGAAGATCAAGGTACGGCGCAGGCAACGCTCGACAAGATTGCAGAGTCGCATGAAGACAGCCTCAAGAAAGCGGGTCTGCTGAAGTAACCGTTTGCTCCCTCAAGGCTTTTGGTTTGGTGGGGAGGCGGCTCAACCGCCTCCCCACCCCCACCCTATTCTCATACACCTTTCGTTCTCAAGAAAGTGCCGGCGTCATGCAGTCAGCTACTGCGAATACCACAATCCCCTCTTCGACCCCACGCCGCCCGGTTTCTCTGGGCGATCCGGCCATTCAGCGGCTGTTCCTTTGGCCGACGATTATTCTGCTCATTGCCTTCAATATCTTTCCGCTGCTCTATAGTCTTTATTTAAGTTTTACCGATTACCGGGCGATTTCCGATCAGCCGCCGCAATGGGTAGGCATTCAAAACTACAGCGACATCCTGAACGACGAGCAACTCTGGGTGTACTTCCGCAACACCGGGCGCTACGTTGTCACAGCGGTGGCGCTCGAAACACTGGTTGGGTTTGGGATCGCCTTGCTGCTCCGCTCCAAGTTCTGGGGCAGCGGCCTGGTTACGACTCTAATTCTGATTCCGATGATGTCGGCCCCGGTGGTGGTCGGGCTGTTCTGGAAACTCATCTTCAATCCCAACTTTGGCATCTTCAATTACCTGTTGGGGTATTCGGCCGGCAAAGGCCCGGACTGGATTGGCAACGGCGATCTGGCGATGTGGGCCATCATCATTGTAGATGTGTGGATGTGGAGCCCCTACGTCATGCTATTGTCGTTGGCTGGCCTAAGCGCCATCCCCGACTATATTTATGAAGCCGCCGACATTGATCGGGCCAGCCCGCTCTATCAGTTCTTTCGGATCACCCTGCCGCAAGTAGCGCCTCTCTTGTTGATCGCTATTTTGTTCCGCACCATTGAGGCCTTCAAGGCGTTCGATCTGGTGATGGGGCTGACCGGCGGGGGGCCGGGCGACGCCACTGAACTGGTGTCGGTGCAACTGTATCGCATCGCTTTCCTCGGCCAGTTCAACACCGGCAAGGCCAGCGCCCTGGCTTATATTGTGCTGATCATCATCATTGGGATCAGCAACCTCTATATCAAATACCTCAACAAGGTCAAGGCAGGCTGACTGATGGCGAAGGTTACCAACGAAACTCAAACCCGCGTCGTAACGGCTGGCCGGGCGCTTCTGGCTGTCAGCCTCTGTGTCCTCTATCTTATTCCGGTAGTCTGGATGTTCAGCACTGCCTTCAAACCACGCAAGGCCATCATCTCAGTGCCGCCGCAAATCTTCTTTACCCCTACCCTCGAAGGCTTTGTCGGTCTCTTCTATAAACGCAGCACCCTGACTCCGGCGCAGATGGAGCAATACCGCCAGCGCACCGACCTGACCTGGGCCGAAAAGGTCGCCCTGGAACAGGGCCTGGCAATTACACGCCAAAGCGATTACGTCGGCCAGCTGCGCAACTCGCTGATCATTGCTGGTGGCTCGACGGTGTTGGCAGTGGTGATGGGTGTCCTCTCGGCTTATGCCTTCAGCCGCTTTCGGATCAAAGGCCAGGCTGATTTAGAGTTCTTCATCCTCAGCACGCGCATGTTGCCGCCGGTGGTCGTCACCATTCCCATCTTTTTGATGTACCGCAAGCTGGGACTATACGATACGCATTTTGGCCTCATTATTTTGTATACTGTCTTCAACCTCTCGCTGTCGGTCTGGCTGCTCAAAGGCTTCATTGATGAGATACCCAAAGAGTACGAAGAGGCGGCGCTGATCGATGGCTATAGCCGCTTACAAGCCTTTTGGAAAATTGTGCTGCCGCAAGCCATCACTGGCATTGCGGCCACCACGGTCTTCTGCCTCATCTTTGCCTGGAATGAATACGCCTTTGCGCTGATGTTGACCAGTAACCGGGCCCGCACCGCGCCGCCCAGCATCCCCTCCGTCATCGGCACCTCGGGTGTGGATTGGGCCGCCATCGCTGCCGGCTCCCTATTATTTTTGATCCCGGTGGCCATTGTCGTCTTTGCCATGCGTCGTTATCTCCTGCGGGGCATCACCTTTGGAGCGATCCGCCAATGACCGACCCTGCCTCCACCTCCGGCCCGCAATCTGCGCCGCAATCTGCGCCGCCTCAACGCGGCCCGCGCGGCAAAGTTCAGCCGGTTGGCATGGCGCTGATGGCAATTGGCTATCTCATGATGTTTCAGCCTTTCGTGCAGATACTCTTTACCTACAGTTTTCTGGTTATTTTGATCGGGACGCTGACCTTCATCATCTCTAACTATTTGCCCGAGTAGCTCATGGCGACGATTGAACTTCATCAAGTCGAGAAAAAGTTTGGCAGTCTTCACGCCGTCAAGCCCTTCGACTTCACCATCCACGACGGCGAGTTCATCGTCTTGCTCGGCCCGTCCGGTTGCGGCAAGACCACTACCCTGCGGATGATTGCCGGGCTGGAGACGGTGACGGGCGGCCGGATCCTGCTTAATGGCGCTGATGTAACGGATAAACCGGCTCGCCAGCGCGACATTGCCATGGTCTTTCAGTTCTTTGCCCTTTATCCACACATGACCGTTCGCGAAAACATCGCCTTCCCGCTCCAGGCGCAGGGTGAGAAACGGGCGTTGATCGATCAACGGGTGGCCGAGGTCGTGAAACTGCTCAACATTGACTCACTGCTCCAATTTCGACCGGGTTCGTTGAGTGGCGGCGACCGCCAACGCGTGGCGCTGGCCCGGGCCTTGGTGCGCCGCCCGGCGGCCTTTATGATGGATGAGCCGCTCGGGGCGCTGGATGCCGAATTCCGCGAAGCCATGCGGGCCGAAATCAAGCGCCTGCATCTGGCCCAGAATGCTACGACGGTATACGTCACTCACGATCAGATTGAAGCCATGGCCATGGGTGACCGCATCGTCGTCATGTCTAACGCCGTCGTTCAACAGGTCGGGACTCCCGTCGAAGTTTATAACAACCCGTCAAATTTGTTCGTGGCTCGCTTCATGGGCAGTCCGGGGATGAACCTTGTCACAGGCCGATATGCTAATGGCGCAGTGAACTTGCCGGGAGGCAACCAGTATCGTGTGCCCGACAAGTGGAAGCCGGCGCTTTCCAAGTTGAGTGATGAGGAAGTGATTGTTGGCTTCCGGCCCGAAGCCGCTGTAGTGCCCGACGGCCAGCACGGCCAACTGATAGCGCAGGTATATGCCAGCGACCTGCACGGGGCTTATTCCATTTTGCATCTGGCTTTCGATGAGCAAGGCCAGATCATCCACGCCCGCGCCAACCGCGAAACACTTTATCCGATTGGCGCTTCCATTCACTTTGATCTCAATTCGGACATGGTGCGCTTCTTTGACCCCGGGACTGAAAGCGCATTAAGCCTGGAGGTAAACCATGGCTGAAATTGAATTGAAGAACCTCACCAAGCATTTTGGCCGGGTCCCTGCCCTCGACGGTGTTTCCTTTGATCTCAAAGACGGCGAATTCTTTGTCCTGCTTGGCCCAACTGGCGCTGGCAAGACAACCACCCTGCGCGTGATTGCCGGGCTGGAAAAACAGGATGGCGGCAGTGTGCTCTTCAACGGCCAACCGGCTGATGCGATGACGCCGGCCGAACGTGACGTGGCTTTCGTATTCCAGCAGTACTCGTTATACCCGACCATGTCGGTCTACGACAACCTGGCTTTTCCATTAAGATCGCCACTGCGCAAAACGCCGGAGCCGGATATCAAAAAGCGCGTGGAAGAAGCCGCCGACAAACTGCGCATCTCTCACTTGTTGACTCGTAAGACCGGCCACCTGTCGGGCGGCGAGATGCAGAGGGTGTCCATTGGCCGGGCCATCGTTCGCAGTCCTCAAATTTTTTTGATGGACGAGCCGCTCTCCAATCTCGACGCTAAATTACGCGAAGCTCTGCGCGTTGAGCTAAAGCATTTGCAAAAGACCCAGAACAGCACCACGCTTTTCGTCACGCACGATCAGGTTGAGGCGCTCACCATGGCCGATCGCATCGCGGTGATGCGTGAGGGCCGGATTGTGCAAACCGGCGCCCCGCAGGACATCTACGACCGGCCGGCGACCACCTTTGTGGCGCAACTGGTGGGCACACCCCGGATCAATTTACTGGAAGCCAGTATCCAGGAGGGAACACTGCGCGTGCCGAATAGTCCGCTCCAGGTGCCGCTGAGCGATATGGACGGTAGACTGCCGCCATCAGTGCTGTTGGGCATTCGCCCCGAAGATGTTCAGCCGCAGAGCGATGGCGAGTTTACTGGTGAGGTGGCGCTGATTGAGCCGTTGGGTGTGGAGACGGTGCTTCACATTCGGGTTGGCGGTCCCACCCTGGTGAGTATTGTGCCAGGGATGACCGATCTCAAGCGCGGCAGCTCGGTTCGCTACGGCATCGCCCGCGATCGTTTGCATTTTTTCAACCCAGAGGGATTGCGGTTGTAGTGGTAGGGGCGCGGTCGCCGCGCCCTTGCGCCACGGCGCGATTCTATTAACAATAACAAGAAGGTCAAGGCTATGCGTTTCGGAGTTAACACTTGGGTTTGGGTTTCCCCCCTCACCGATGAGGATTTGAAAACGTTGGCCCCGCAGGTGAAGCAAATGGGCTTCGATTGGATTGAAGTGCCGATCGAAGGGTTGAACGACTTCAACTATGTAGACGCCGCCAAACTGTTCCGCGACCACGGACTCGGGGTGAGTGTCGTCGCCGCTATGGGATCAGATCGTGACCTCATCCACCCTGACCCGGTCATTCGTGAAAATGGCGCCGCCTACCTGCGCCATTGTATTGACGCGGCGCAGACGCTTCGCTCGCCGAGCGTGGCCGGCCCTCTGTATTCGTCGGTGGGACGGGTGTGGCAGCAGACGTCGGCTGAGCGCGAAGCCAACCTGACGACCCTGGTGGGGCAGTTGCGGTCGCTGGCCGACTATGCCGGGTCACGCGGGGTGACTCTATGTGTCGAGCCGCTCAATCGCTTTGAAACCAGCTTTATCAACCTCACCTCGCAGGCCATTGAACTGATTGATCGGGTCAACCACCCGGCTTGCCAGATCATGCTTGACACCTTCCACATGAATATCGAAGAGCGCTCGCTTGGCGAGGCTATTCGCGCCGCGGGCCAACGCCTCAAGCACGTTCACGCCTGCGAGAATGATCGGGGCGCGCCTGGCTCGGGCCACCTGCCGTGGCTCGAGGTGGCGCAGGCCCTAAAAGATATCCATTATGAGGGGCCGGTGGTAATCGAGTCATTCACCAGCAAGGTGAAGAGCATTGCTCGCGCCGCCGCCATTTGGCGCACATTTGCTGCCAGTCAGGATGCGTTGGCGAGCGAGGGTGGCGCGTTTTTGAGGCAGTTGCTGGCCTAAATCGGCAGGGACGTTCACTTGAACGCTCATCTCAAAATTCCATGCCCAAAACAATTCTCCTCATCGGCACGTTCGATACCAAAGGCACAGAGTTTGTTTACGTGCGCGATTTGATCCTGGGGCGCGGGCGTCGGGCCTTGACGATGGACGCCGGTGTGGCCGGTGAGCCGGGCTTCACGCCCGATATCGGCGCCGCGCAAGTCGCAGAGGCTGGCGGAAGCGCCTTGGAAGCTTTGCGGCAGAGCGGTGATCGTGGCCCGGCGTTGGATGTGATGACCCGGGGCGCGATTAAGATTGCGACTCAACTACAGGCCGAAGGTAAGTGTGACGGCGTGCTGGGCCTCGGCGGGTCGGGTGGCACGGCGATTGCCACTGCCGTGATGCGCGAATTACCGGTGGGCTTGCCCAAAGTGATGGTGTCCACGTTGGCCTCCGGGGACACCCGGCCCTATGTCGGCGTCAAAGACATCACCATGATGTATTCGGTGGTGGACATTGCCGGGTTGAATCGCCTCTCGCGCCGTATTCTGGCGAACGCCGCCGGCGCAGTGTGCGGCATGGCCGAGCAAACCATGCCCGAGGCCGAGGATAAGCCGCTGGTATCGGCCACAATGTTCGGAGTCACAACGCCCTGCGTGACGGCGGTGCGCGAACGGTTGGAGCAAGCCGGTTATGAAGTGCTGGTGTTCCACACAACCGGCGCCGGCGGGCAGGCTATGGAAGGGCTGATCGAGGCGGGATTCATCGCCGGAGTGGCCGATGTGACTACGACCGAATGGTGCGACGAGTTAGTTGGCGGGGTGTTGAGCGCCGGGCCGCATCGTCTGGAGGCCGCCGGGCGGGTGGGTCTGCCGCAAGTCGTGTCGTGCGGCGCGCTTGATATGGTGAACTTCTGGGCGATGGACACCGTGCCGGAGAAGTTTAAGGGGCGCTTGTTTCATCGCCACAACGACAATGTGACGTTGATGCGCACCAGGCCTGAGGAGTGCGCTGAACTGGGGCGCCTCATCGCCAGCAAGTTGAATCAAGCCCGGGGGCCGGTGTCGTTGTTCTTGCCGTTGCAGGGGGTGAGCGCCATTGATAAAGAGGGCCAGTCATTCTATTCGCCTGAAGCAGATGCGGCGCTGTTTGAGTCTTTACGCCAGAATGTGCGCCCGCCTGTCGAATTGATCGAGCTTAATCTGCACATCAACGATCCGGAGTTTGCGGCGGCGATGGCAGATAAGTTGTTGGGAATGTTGAAGAATTGATTTATGCCTTTCATTTCTCGTGACGAGTCACTCCGCCGACTCCGTGCCCAGGGTGCCAGCGGCAAGCCTATTATTGGCGCTGGCGCAGGAACCGGAATCTCGGCCAAGTTCGCCGAACGGGGCGGAGTGGACATCATCATCATCTACAATTCCGGCCGTTATCGCATGGCGGGCCGGGGCAGTTTGGCTGGAATGTTGCCTTACGGCGACGCCAACGCGGTGATGATGGAGATGGCCGGTGAAGTTCTGCCAGTCGTGAAGAACACGCCGGTGTTGGCCGGGGTGTGTGGAACCGATCCCTTCCGGTTGATGCCGGTGTTCTTGCGCGAGGTGAAAGCCAAAGGCTTCGACGGCGTGCAAAACTTTCCGACGGTTGGATTGTTCGAGGGCGCGTTCCGGCAGAATTTGGAAGAGACCGGCATGGGCTATGGACTCGAAGTCGAGATGATTCGCACCGCCCACGAACTTGATCTGCTCACCTGCCCCTACGTCTTCACGCCCGACGAGGCGACGGCGATGGCAAAGGCCGGGGCCGATGTGTTAGTGCCGCACATGGGGCTGACCACCAAAGGCGCGATAGGGGCCGGGACGGCGTTGACGTTAGCCGAGTCGGCCCAACGGGTGCAGGCCATGCGCGATGCAGCGATAGTCGTCAACCCGGATATTTTGGTATTGTGTCACGGCGGCCCTATCGCCGAACCCGAAGATGCCCAATACATTCTCGATCACACGCATGGCATTGCCGGCTTCTTTGGCGCGAGCAGTATCGAACGGCTGGCGGTCGAACCGGCGATTGAAACACAAGCAAAGCGATTTAAGTCAATACTGCCGAGTCGATAGGATTGGATGATGCGCGGATATGCCTTTGACATGCTGTTGAGCGAATTGGCTGATGTCGTCGGCGAACAAAACGTTTCGACACGCCCCAGCGACAAGCTTGCTTATTCGACGGATTGGTCGTGGATGGCGCAGGTGTGGCTGGATCGCGGCGAGGCGCCGGTGACGCCGGATGTCATTGTCCATCCCGGTTCGACAGAAGAGATTTCAAAAGTCATCAAGATTGCCAATACGTATCGGATACCGGTGGTGCCCTGGGGCGGCGGCAGTGGCACGCAAGGCGGCGCTTTGCCGATCTACGGCGGCATCCTGCTCGATGTGAAGCGCCTCGACAAGATGATCAACATTGACCAGAAGGCGCTGACTGTCACGGCCCAGGCCGGAATCGTCGGCACGCAACTCGAATGGATGTTGAATGAGAAGAAGCTGACTCTGCCCCATTATCCGGCCTCGGCCAACATGGCCACCCTCGGCGGTTACCTCGCGGCGCGCGGCTCCGGCGTCATCTCCACCAAGTACGGCAAGGCCGAAGACCTGGTAATCTCGATTGAAGCTGTCATGCCCAACGGCGACATCATCCGCACACCGTCGGTGCGTAGCCACGCCAGCGGACCGGGTCTGATGAATTTTCTGGTCGGCTCGGAAGGCACAATGGGTGTGATCACCGAAGCCACCATGCAGATCGAGCATCTGCCCGAGACGCGATTGTTCCGGGCGGTGCTGTTCGACGATCTCGCCAAAGCGCTGGAAGCCGGCCGGCGTATTATGGTGGCGCGTTTGCAACCGACAGTTCTGCGGTTGTACGACCCGGCTTCCACCGCGTCGCTCATCAAACGTGTGCTTAACCTTGATCTGCAAGGCGCGTATCTCATTCTCGGCTTCGACGGTTTTGAGGAAATTGCCGCCGCGCAGGAGAAACGGGCGATGGCAATCTGTGATGAATTCGGCGCGCGCGATCTGGGCCGCGAGTCGGGCGAGCATTGGTGGCAACACCGCTATGACTTCTACTATCCGCCGCTGAGCCTGTCGCTGCCTAAAATGTTCGGCACGATAGAAACAGTATGCACCTTCACCAATATTGAAAAGCTCTACTACGCCAAAAAAGCCGCCATCGAGGAAGGTTTTGCAGAATGGAATGTACGCTACATCGCCCACTTCTCCCATTGGTTCCCGTGGGGGGTCATGGTGTACGACCGCTTCCTCATTGACGAGCCGCCGCCAGACCCGCATGAGGCGTTGCGTTTGCACAACCGCATTTGGACGGCGGCGGCCCGCACTTCGTTGGCGAATGGCGGCGTACTGAATGAGCATCACGGCATCGGCCTAAAGCTGGGGCGATTGATGCGTGAGCAATATGGCGCGGGCTGGGAGACGCTGGAAGCGATTAAGCAAACCCTCGATCCGCGCGGGATCATGAATCCTGGCAAGTTGGGGTTTAGTGTATGACGGTGTGGTGGTTGGTTAGTGGAGATGGGTATCCAACTGACGCTGGTGCACAAAGTGATTGCCATCCTTGTAGTCGCCGTTGCCGTCTGCCTGGGTGGGGTGGCTGCCGTGTTGACCCGGTTTAAGGATGACCGAAGCCTATATCAGGCTATCAAACCGGGGGCCTATCATCCCAGCTTCTTTTGGGAGTACGAACTGGCTCGCCGGAACAAGGCTGGTTGGATCACCGACGCCCGCACGGTTGCAGAGAAATATGCCGGCGTCACCCGGCTGTGCCCGGACGGAAAGGTGGAGCAGAGTCCTGCCGGGCCGGATCAGGCAATCTTTATCTTTACCAACAAGTGTTGGGCCGGCTTGTTTTCGGCCAAAAAATATCGCGTTGACTTGATCCAGCGGGGCGCCGCTTGGGAAATTGAATGGTCGGGTGTGCAATATAGGTGCGCCAGAAACCCCAACGATCCCGGCAGTATCCTGCTGGCCCGCAATCCTTTGCGCCAAATGCGAAACCCGGTGGCCGCGCTGGCAAACAGTGCAGTTAGATCTTTTGCTTATAACATTAATCCGTGGCACACTACCTGTCCTTGATCATCTCGCTTGCCAATGACTCTCGCTGACCACGCTCCGACGTATAATCTGTGCCGCTTCTGTCTGATGTGCCGCCATGTCTGCCCGGTGGGGCGGATCACCAAGCGCGAAGCCAACACCCCTCATGGCTGGGCGCTGTTGATCGCCTCAGTGGACCGGGGCCAGATGCAATGGGACGCCGACTCTGTTGCCACGCTGTATGAGTGCGCCGATTGCGGACTGTGCCATGCCAATTGTGTCACCGGCCAGCCCCTGCCCCTGGCTATCGCTGCCGCCCGCGCCCACGTGGCCTCGCTCGGCCTTGCGCCGCAATCGGTTTCGGAACTTGACGCCAATCTCCGCCGCTGGGGCAATCCTTATGGTGAAGTGAAGGCTTCTAAAAATGGGAAAGCCGGGGCGGCTTTGTTTGTCGGCGCGGCGGCCTATCACCTGCGCCCGCAGACGCTCGAAGCCGCGCGCAAATTGCTGGATGGGCTGGGCATAGCCCACACGCTCGTCGGCGTGGGCCGCTCGTCGGCTTACTTGCCGTATACGCTCGGCTTGCGCGAGACGGCGCGGGCCTTGAGTCAAACCACCCTGGACGAAATCAGCGCCAGCGAATGCAAACAAATCATTACCCTCACCGCCGAAGACGCGCATACGTTCAGGAACGTGCACCCCGATCTCGATCTCAAGTTACCCGGCGCTGTCGAAGTCGTGGAACTGGTTTCGCTGTTAGCGGAGAATGTTGACCACCTTGATCTTCAGTCAACTGATTTAACCTTGACTTACCACGATCCCGCGCATACGCCGCGCCTGCCCGAACGGACAAAATCTGCGCGCCAACTGCTCAAAAGACTCAGCCGCCAGCCCCTGCGCGAACTGTTCTGGCGCGAGGGGCGGGCCGACCCGGCGGGGGCGGTGGGCGGGTTGGAGTTTACAAACCCGGCGCTGGCCGGGCGGATGACTCAGGCCCGTTTAGCAGAGGCGGCGTCCACCGGCGCCGAGGTGTTGGTGTCGGAAGACGCTGCGGCACTGGCTCATTTCATCAGCCATCTCGACGGTGCGCCGATCAAAGTCGAAGGGTTGTATGAACTGCTCGTCAAACAGATGAGTTAGGGAGGTGCGCCAGGCTCCAATCTTCAATCTTCAAACCTAATCTCTGATTTCAAATAACCAAACACCCATTCCTTCAAGGAGGCAACTATGTTTCTTTCAATGCACAACTGGATGCGCGCGGAACCGATTGAGTTGACTGTCCGGCGGCTCGCCAAGTACGGCTACGAGTCGATTGAGATTAGCGGCGAGCCGGAAAAGTACAACACTACCGAAGTCCGCAAGCTTCTGCAAGACAACGGCGTCAAATGCTTTGGTTCCATCAGCCTGATGTTTGCCGGCCGTGACCTGATTCACGCCGACCCGGCGGTGCGCGCCAGCAGTGTCAAATACATCAAAGACTGCGTGACGATGGTACACGAACTGGAAGGCCGCAATATGAGTATCGTGCCCTCGCAAGTGGGCAAAGTCGTGCCGATGGACACGCCGGAGCAGGAGTGGACGTGGGCGGTGGAAGGGCTGAAGGAAGTGCATGCTCACGCCAAACCGCTGGGCATTACGCTGGCGCTCGAACCGCTCAACCGCTTCGAGACCAATTTCCTCAACCGCCACGATCAGGCCCTGGCCCTGGCGGACGCCGTCGGCCCGGATGTGGGGGTGTGCCTCGACGCCTTCCACATCAATATCGAAGAAGCCGACTTGCACAAAGCCATCCTGAACACCGGCAAGAAGTTGTATGACTTCCATGTGGCCGACAACAATCGCATGGGCTGTGGACAGGGCAATTACGATTGGGCCAGGCTGGTCGGGACGCTGAAGAAAGCCGGCTACAAGAATGGCTTGACGGTGGAATTCGTCGCGCCGCTCGACCGCACCCCGGCGAACCCTTACCCTGAGGCGCTGGCCACCACCCCTGATCCTGAGCTGACCCCCGAGCAATTCAAGTTCATTCAGGATCACGGCTCCGGCGTCCTCACCGAGAAGTTCTATTCGTGGCTTGTCGGGGTGTCGGCCAAGACACTCCGCAAAGCGATGCGCGCCAACGGTGTGGATGATTCGGCCCCGAAGAAAAAAACGCCCAGGAAAGCCGCCGCCAGGAAGCCGGCCAAAAAGGCGGGGAAGAAGAAAAAATAATAGTCAAGTAGTCGTGTGGTCGGTGCGTAGTTCGACCCTCTGACTACTCGACCATTCCGACTACCTGCCCCCATGACGATTTTGCTGATTGGCACCCTCGACACCAAGGGCGTCGAAATCGGTTACTGCCGCGACCGGTTGCGCGCGCTCGGCGCACAGCCGGTGGTGCTGGATTCGGGCATCCTCGGCGAAGCCTTGCACATCATCGCCGACATCGCGCGTGAAGATGTGGCCCGCGCGGCGGGCAGTGATATTGACTCACTGCGCGCCGCCGGGACGCGCGGGGCCGCCGTCGAAAAGATGAAGGAAGGCGTCAAGAAAATTGCGCTAGACTTGTTAGCGCAAGGCCGCCTCGATGGGGTGCTGTGCCTCGGCGGCGCAGAGGGCGCGGTGATGGGGTCAACGGCCATGCGCGCCTTGCCCCTCGGCCTTCCCAAAGTTCTTGTCTCGCCCATCGCCTCCGGCAAGCGCCACTTTGGCACGTTGATCGGCACCGGCGACATTATCGTGATGCACTCGGTGGTGGACATCCTCGGCCTCAACCCGATCAGCCGCGTGGTCTATGACAACGCCTGCGCCGCCATGTATGGCATGGCAGAGCATGGCTCGCGCTTTGCGCCCGACCCGGACGGCAAATACGTTGCGCTGACCATGTTGGGCAACACTACCCAAGCCGTGATGCACATCCGCGACTTGTTGAAGGAAAAGGGATTCGAGTCGGCGATCTTCCATTCAAACGGAGTCGGCGGCCCGGCGATGGAGGAGTTTGCCGAGCAGGGAACGTTCGTGGGCGTGATTGATTACACGACTGATGAGCTTTCCGATGCGCTCGTGGGCGGCTTCCACGCCGCGCCGCCCGATCGGTTGGAGCGGGTGGGCGCCGTCGGCCTGCCTCAGGCAGTCGTGCCCGGTTGTGTGGACTTCACCGTGCATGGCCCGCGCGACTCGGTTCCCGAACGCTTGCGTGGCCGGCCCGCTTACTACCACAATCCCGAGTTCACCTTGGTGCGCCTGCTGAAAGATGAGCAAGTGGAAATTGGCCGCCGAATGGCAATGAAGCTCAACGCGGCCAGGGGCAGGGTCGTCGTCGTCGTCCCCACACGGGGACTCTCAATCCCCAACGTTCCCGGCGGCGCATTCTGGGATCCTGAAATTGACGCCGCCTTTTTGGACGCACTGCGAACGGATTTGCGAAAAGACATTCCCCTCCATACCGTCGAAGCACACATCAACGATCCGGTTTTTTCGAGCCGCGTGGCTGAAGAATTTCTAAAACTGATGGTAAGTTAGCGTGCAGAGTTAGAGTTGGAGTGCGCCTGCTCCAACTCTAACTCCCAACTCTAACCTGGTACTACATGACCGAATTCCGTTCCTACAACATTGCCGACCTGCCTTATCCCGACATTCAAGAATATCTCAAGACCAAAGACATCATCATAGTGCCGATGGCGAGCACCGAGCAACATGGCCCACACCTGCCGCTCAAGACCGACACCGTCACTGCCGAAGAAGTGTCACGCCGGGTGGCGAAAAGAATTCAAGTGCTCTACACGCCCTGCATCTGGACGGGCTACTCGCCCCAGCATATGCACGAACCCGGCCTCGGGCGCGGAACCATCACCATCCGCCCCGAAACCCTGCTTAACCTGATGTACGACGTGGGTCGCAGTCTGATTCATCACGGCTTCAACCGACTGATCTTCATCAACGGGCACGGGTCGAACGTGAAAGTGGTTGATCCGGTACTGCGCAAGCTGCGCTATGAGACCGGCGCGTTGATTGGCTTCGTCAAGCCCTACATGGAAAACTACGTCGGCCTGATGAAAGGCCTGATGGAGAACCCCCTCCAAGAGACTCCTGGCTGGCACGCCAGCGAACTCGAAACCTCGCAGATGCTGGCCCGTGACGGGGTGGACGGCACGAACTATGTGCGGATGGATCGGGCGGAGAAGACTCTGGCCCACATCCCGGCCTTCCTCCCCCGATCCTTTGGCAAGAACGATGGGATGCCCGATGTCGAGTTTGAAGGCTACAAGTATTTCACCTTCCCAATGGATCACCACGAGTTCATCGAGTCCGGCACCATCGGCAACCCGCTGCGGGCCACCGCCGAGAAAGGCGAGAAAGCATTTGAACTCTTCGCCGAGCATACCGCGCGGGGCATTCTGGAGTTGATGAAGGTGCCAGTCGAAGTGCATAACCGGGAGTTTGTGGATCGGGTCTAGTCAGTCACACGGGCTGTGTGGCTAGACAAAGAAAGAAGGCCTACCATGCCTGAGAAGGTTAGGGTTGGCGTCGTCGGCACAAGCTGGTGGGCAGATGATTTTCACCTGCCAACTTTGAAGAGTCATCCGCAAGCGGAAATCGCGGCTATTTGCGGCCGTGACCGTGACCGCGCTGAAGCGATGGCGAAGA
>Ga0247727_10008865_pt1 | contig 18498 bp, 13 predicted proteins | sample WisWelCaveWW1625_FD_202498 | JGI IMG/M metagenome (GOLD analysis project Ga0247727, IMG submission 202498) | Biofilm microbial communities from Wishing Well Cave, Virginia, United States - WW16-25 | ecosystem: Environmental > Aquatic > Deep subsurface > Groundwater > Cave microbial mat | place... | reverse complement strand
GCGCGGACGATTACATCACCAAGCCGTTCGATATCGAGGAATTGAAACTGCGCGTGCAGGGCGCCATTCGCCGCTCCGAACGCGAGAGTCTCACCGACCCGCGCTCGGGGCTTCCCTCCAGCCGCCTCATCGAGGATCAACTGCGCCGCATTATTCGCGAAAAAGGCTGGGCTTTGCTTGACGCAAAGATCAACCATTTTGAAGCGTTTAATGACGTGTACGGTTTTGTGGCCGGCGACGATGTGATTCGCTTTACCGGCATGTTGCTCGGCGAAGCGGTGGACGAGTTGGGCAACACTTCGGATTTCATCGGCCATGCGGGCGGGGATAACTTTATCATCATCACCACCGACGAGAAATCCGCCGCCATCAAAGTTCGCGTCAAGGAACGCTTTGCCAGGGAAGTGCAGTCGCATTACAACTTTATGGATCGTCAGCAGGGATTTATCCAGGCGCCCGGCGCGGATGGGGGAACAAACCAGGTTCCGTTTATGACGATGTCGGTGGGCGTCGTTTCGCCGAGCGTGGATTCCTTTGCCGATATTCGCGAGATCACTGAACTGGCGGCTGAAGCCCGCCGGCAGGATTCCGCGTAAGGTGATGGCAGAGAATGAATGCCGGGCTGGAATCTGGCCTCGGGTTGATCATACTGGCATCGGCGCTGATCGCGTCCGTGTGGATTGTGGTTTCCTTGCGGCGCGCTCAAAATAAAGCGCCGAACGTGTTGCAGGCGGGCGCCTCTCTTCTTCCCCAAAATTCAACACAAACAAACGAAGCGATTCTGATCGTCCAGGCTGGCGGTCGCGTCGAATACGTGAATGAACTGGCGCGCGAGTGGTTTGATCTCGCGCCGGATGAAACGCCGGACCTGGAGCGTATCTTCAGGCGCGCCCGCCCGGCGGAGGATTTCATCGAACTGTGCGCCCGCCAGGGACAAAAACGGATCTCGATCAGCGGGCAGTTGGTCGAAGCCACGTCGTATATGGTGCCGGGTCCCGATCCGCTGATGTTGATCGCGTTGCGGAGCGTGGAACTTTCCAAAAACCTTGAAGATTCGAGCGCGGATTCCTCCATATTGCAGCTCGTCACTGATTTCGGCCGGAACGTTTCAGCCAGCCTTGATCTTGAAGAAACGCTGCACGCGATCCTGTTGAACGTTTCTCACCTGGTTCCCGCCGACCTGCTGGAGATCAAAACCTGGGACGCCTCCCGCAAAACCCTGACGACCTACATGCTCGAAGCCTCGGGCGCGGCGACCGTCCAGCGCGCCGCACGCTCCCAGTTTGAAGGTTTGACCGATACGCTGATCGCGCAACTCAGGCCCCTGCTTGCCCCCGACACGCGTAATCCCGCCGCGCCCATTCCCAACTGGAATGTCAACTCGCCCATCCATTCCTATCTGGGTCTGCCGCTCATGGTGGATAACCGTTTGGTGGGAACGTTGGAATTCGGGCATCTTTCGCCCAACGCGCTCGGCCAGCATGATCTCGATCTCATCCGGCTGGTCTCCGCCCAGGCCGCGTACGGCGTTCGCAACGCCATGTTGTTTGCCTCTGAGCAACATCGTTCCGCGGAACTCCGCGGCCTGGCCAACCTGTCCCGGGCTTTTGGCGCGTCGCAGGATCATGAGCGCCTGATCGAGCGTTTACTGGAGAGCGTAAGACCTCTGTTTAACGTGGATGTCCTCGGCTTCCTGCTGTATGACGAAGGCAAGAATATGTTGAAGGCGCAGTCGCCTTTCCAGGGTTTGCCTTCCCACATCGTTGATATCTACCGCACGGAGGTTCAACCCAACAGCCCCGCCGAAAAGATCATTTTGAATCGCAAGCCGATCGTCACCCGCAACGCCGCGGACGATCCAGCGTGGCGCGAACTCGGTTTGCAGAATCTCTCGCAGGCGGCCAGCCTGCGCGAATCGGTGTTGGAGCCGTTGGTCTCCAGCGATAGATTTATCGGATATTTCCAGGCCTCCAATCACAAACAATCCGCGGTTGAATTTTCCGAATCCGAACTCCGCCTGATCAACACCGTCGCGAACCATGCGGCGGGGATCATCGAAAACTCGGTCGTCGTGGAAAAGACCCGCCAACGCGCCCTGCTATCGGATTCATTGCGCCGTATTGCCAGCCTGGCCGCCTCCACCGCGACCTTGAACGAAATCCTGCGTTTTTCGGTGCAGGAACTTGCGCGCCGCTTCAAGGCGGATCTCGCCGCCATCTTTCTCTATGATGAACAGATCGGCGAACTGCGCGTCCACGCCGAATCGGTGGTGGGCGCGTCGGTTGATTCAGCCGAGGCGTTAACGCGCCTGCACATGGACGCCTCGCAATATCGCTTCACGGTTTCAGGCAGTCAGAAGGCGTTTCTCTCGGGGCGCCTCAGTTCCGATCGACGCGTGCTTGCCGGGTATCGTCCGTTGGTAACGACCCTGCAAGTTGAATCAACCGTGGTGGTCCCATTGGTTGTGCGCGAACGGAGTCTCGGCGAACTCATGCTCGGCAGTCCCAAGTCCGAATTTTTCAGCGCCGACGATTTGCAAGTCATCTCGAGCGCGGCCTCGCTGTTGGCCTCGGCCATCGAAGACGCGGCGCGCTCGACCTCAACGGATGAATCGCTGCGCCGGCGCGTCGAACAGCTCACCGCCGTCGCCCGCGTCAGCCGCGAACTCAATTCCATGGTGGACGTGCAATCCCTGTTGCAGTTGATACGCGACGAAAGCCTGCAAGCCACGCGCGCGGACTGTGGGACGATCCTGCTCCTCGACGCTGCCTCCGCCTCCAACCCCTCGACCACGCCCAGGACCAACCCGCCGCCTGTTACGCTTTCCATCGGCTGCTCTCACCCGGAAAAATTATCGCCTGCCGAGTTGGAGGTTGTTGCCACCGGGGCGCCCAAAGCGATCGCGAGCTTCGAAGCGGGCGGGAAAAATCTTCCGCACGATGGAGTTCAGTCCGCGCTGATCGCGCCGATCGCAAACCAGGGCCGCATCGTGGGGCTGATCCATTTACATTCGCTGAAAGCCGGCTTCTTCGACGACGCCGCGCTGGAGGTAACGCAGACGCTTGCCTCACAGGCCGCGGTAGCGCTGGGCAACGCAAACCGTTACCAGGAACAACGCCAGCAGGCCGATCGTCTGCGTAAGCGCGCCGACGCGCTCACAAAATTATCCGAGGTCAGTCCCTTTATCAATTTCGAGCAGCCGCTCGAACAATCGCTGCGCGGGATCGCCAACGGCGTCCGCGAAGCGACTCCATTCGGGGTGGTCCTGATCAGCGTCCACGAAGCGGATACCGGCTTGTTGCGACGCGTGGTGGGCGTCGGTCTTCCGCCGGATATGTTGAATGAACTTTTGTCGCGCAAACAGCCTTTATCCAGTATTCAGCAATTGTTGAAGCCGCAGTTCCAGGTCAGCCGTTCCTATTTCATTCCCGGCGATCAAACGCCCATTATTCCCGCCGATGTGCATACCGTCACGATCGCAACGGACGGCAAAGGACAGAAATCTCCGGCCGACTGGGACCCCGACGATTTCCTGTTTGTCCCGTTGGAGGACAGCCAGGGGAATCAGTTGGGCCTGATCAGTCTGGATTCGCCGCGCGACGGCTTGCGCCCCGACCGCGCCACGATCGAGACGGTCGAAATTTACGCCGCGCAAGCTTCGCTGATCATTCAAAGTCATACGCGGTTTACGTCGTTGCGTACACAGGTGGATTCGCTTTCGTCCGGCATGGAACGCCAACAACGCCTGTTGACGGTCACGCAGAACGATCTGCCGATCCTGCTGCGCAAGGATTTGGATCAGACCATCGCCATCCAAAACCTCGACCAACGCGCCCAACGCGTACGCGCCGGCCTTGCTATCACCGAATCGGTCAGCCGCCAGTTGGACTCCTCCTCAGCCTTACAGGCGTTGGGACGCGAAACGCTCACGCAACTGGGCATGTCCGTCGCGCTCATCGCCGAAGCCGCCAGCGAGGGTCCGCGCTTGATGCACGCCATGGGAAGCATTTCACGCGCCGCCAACCCGGAGTCCTTGTTCGGGCAGAGGAATCCGCTGCGGGCTTGTTTGCAGAGCGGCGAAGCCATCCTGATTGCAAACCTCGACGAAGATTTGGATTGGCGCGATACGCCGTTACTCACCGCTCTGCGCGCCAAGTCGCTGGTGTGCCTGCCGATCAAGATTGATAAAAAGACGGTCGCGGCGATGATGGCTCTGAGTCCCGATCCGTTGCCCGCCTTTACCCCCGAAGACCTGCAAGTGTATTACCAGATCGCGCGGCAGACCTCGGTGATCTTGCAGAATATTTCACTGCTCAATGAAACGCGGCGGCGATTGCAGGAAGTGAATCTCCTGCTCGATTTCAGCCGCCAGTTACGCGGGTTGGACGCCGACCGCGTTGTCCGTTCCCTGCTGGATAGCGCGCGCCGCGCCCTGCCCGTCGCCCATGCCGGGGTTGTGTTAATTTGGGACGAACATGCGAATCAACTCGTTCCGCAGGCTGTCTCCGGTTATGCCGATAACGACGCCATGAAACGCATCGTTTATCGCTCCGGCGAGTCCCTGCCCGGCCAGGTCTTTGAGACGAAACAAGCCATGCGCGCCAATGAGATTCAGTTTGCGCGGGACTACGCATTCTCCGCGGAAAGTTTGTTGTTGTATCGCCAGGCCACCGGCGGACGGCTGCCCAATTCCAGTTTGTTGATCCCAATTCAATCCGGCGAGCAGTGCATCGGCGTACTGGTGTTGGATAATTTCAACACACAAGCCGCGTTCAAGGAAGAGGATGAGACTCTTTTGTTATCCCTCTCCCAGCAGGTTGGGCTGTCGCTCCAGAATGTGCGCCTGATGCAGACGACGCACGAGCGCGCCGAACAATTGAAAGCGCTCACCAACGCCGCCTCGAGCCTGACCTCCAGCCTGCAGAGCGCCGAACTGGTCGGGTCGCTGCTCGATCAACTCGGCCCCGTGATCCCGTATGATACCGCGACGCTCTGGCTGCGCGAAAAGGATCGGTTGACCGTCGCCGCGGCGCGCGGCTTCCCGGATACCGATCGCCGCCTCGGGTTGACGGTCGTCGCCGAGGGCAGCGCCTTGTTCAAGGAAATGATCCGCGCCGGGCAGGGCATCCTCGTGGGCGACGTGCGGCAGGATCCGCGCTTCCCAACTCATGAAGCGCCGCGTCTCTCGTGGCTGGGACTGCCGCTGGTTTCAAAGAACCAGGTGATCGGCGTATTGGCGCTTGAAAAGTGGCAGGCGTATTTTTACACGCGCGACCACGCCCAGGTCGGCGCCACATTTGCGAGCCAGGCGGCAGTGGCTCTCGAAAACGCGAAACTGTTTGAAGACAGCATCGGCCGCGCCAGCGAATTGGACGAGCGCTCGCAGCGCCTTGCCCTGATCAACCGCTTCTCAGCCGCGCTGGGCGGTTCGCTCGAAGAGGATAAGATTTTCGAATTAACCGCGCGGGAGTTGCAGGACGCTTTGAATTCCACGCGCATTTCAATCGTCGCGATCGAACGCGGCAACCCCATCTGGAAGTATTCGATTCCGAAGAGCAAAACCAAACTGCCCGTCAAATTGCCCGACGCGCCGATCTTCCAGCGCTTGCGGGAATCGTTGGGCGTGTTCGTAACCGATTCACTCAATGCTGAACCGGACCTGACGCCGTTGCGCGCGTTCCTGGGCGAAAGCACACAGGCGCTTCTCGTCCTGCCTCTTGCCAGCGGACAACATTTGCAGGCGCTCGTCTTCATTCACCAAAGCGCGTCGGCGCGTTTCAGCCTCGCCGAGATCGAGTTGGCGCGTACGTTGACCAACCAGGCGTCCATCGCGTTGGAAAGCGCGCGCCTGTTCCAATCCGCGTCGCAGACGGCTGGACGCTTCAAGACCCTCAACCAGGCGAGTTATCAGGTGGGCGTGAGTTTCGACCCGGAACAGGTGTACGCGGCGATTCACAATGCCGCAAAACAACTTATGCCGGTCGAGTCTTTTGTGATCAGTCTGTTGGATGAAACGACGAACGAAGTCGAAGGCGTCTATCTGATGGACGACGACAAACGCTCTCCGAACGCCCGCATCCCGCGTGATCAGGGCTTGAGCGGCCGCGTAATTTCCTCAGGTCAACCCTTGTTATTGCATGGGAACGAAGTGAGCGAGGCGGGCGGCGTTTCATTTGGCAAGCCGGGCGCGCCGCTTTCCATCCTGGCTGTACCCATGGTGCTTGGCGGCAGGACAATCGGTATGCTGTCCGCGCAGAGTTATCAGCACAATGTTTATACCGAGGACGATCAGCAGATCCTGAGCACGCTGGCAAACCAGGCCGCGGTGGCGATCCAGAACGGACGCCTCTTCAACGAGACGCAACGTCTCGCCCAGGAACTTGAACTGCGCGTGGTGGATCGCACCGCCCAGCTGCAACGCGAACAGCAGAATACTGAAACGCTCCTGCGTATCCTCACGGAAGTTTCATCCAGCCTCGACCTGGATCGCGCGCTCAACCGTACGCTTGCGTTACTAAACGACGCCATCGGCGCGGAGCAGGGCACCATCATGCTGCGGGGCGCCGAGGATAACATGTTGCATTATCGCGCCGGCTATGGCTACCTCTCTGAAATAGGCGGCGAGACGCGCGGCTTCAAGCTCAAGATCGGCGAGGGTCTGGCGGGCTGGGTTGTGGAAAATCGCGAAGGCGTCTTGATCCCGGATCTGCTTGAAGATCCGCGCTGGGTCAGGAATCAGGCGTCCTCGCGCGAACATCGCAGCGCCATCGTCATGCCTTTGCTTGTGGCTGAGGATGTGATCGGCGTTTTGATGGTCTTCCATCGCAGGCCCGCGTTTTTCAGCGCCGAAATTTTGAATGTGGTGAAAGCGATTGCCGGGCAGGTGGCGGTCGCGATCAACAACGCCCACCTGTACGAACTGATCCGCGATCAGGCTGAACGCCTCGGCGGCATGTTGCGCCGCGAACAGGAGGATGCCAGCCGTTCTCAAGCCATTCTCGAAGCGGTGGCGGATGGCGTTCTGGTCACCGGGGCGAACAACCGCATCTCGTTCCTTAATCGCTCCGCCGAGGAGATCCTCGATCTGGAGGAAGGGAGCGTGGTGGGTCAGCCTTTGGATGTGTTCGGCGGTTTGTTCGGAAGAGCCGCCGGTTCGTGGATGCAGACGATTCGCACCTGGTCGGAGTCGCCGGGCTCCTACGAAGGCGAGAAGTTCGCCGAGCAATTGGATTTGGAGAACGGGCGGATCGTGCTGGTCCATCTTGCGCCCGTGATTTTGCAAAACGACTTCCTCGGAACCGTATCCATCTTCCGCGATATTACGCACGAAGTGGAAGTGGACAGGTTGAAGTCCGAGTTTGTCGCCACGGTCAGCCATGAACTGCGCACGCCCATGACTTCCATTCGCGGTTATACCGACGTGTTGTTGATGGGCGCGGCCGGCGCGATGAACGAAAACCAGACGCACTTCCTGAACATCATCAAGAACAACGCCGAACGCCTCAACATCCTCGTGAACGATTTGCTGGATGTTTCCCGCATCGAGTCCGGACGCGTCACGCTTTCGCCTCAGCCGCTGGACTTGCGCGAAATCGCGGAGGATGTGATCGAAGACGTTCTGCGGCGTTCGCAGGAAGAGAACAAGCCGATGGCACTCTCGCTGGACGCGCCGCGGAAACTCCCTCTGGTCTATGGCGATATGGAGCGCGTCCGCCAGATCATGGCGAACCTCGTATTCAACGCCTACCATTACACGCCTGAGAACGGCACGATCAAAGTAAACATTCAGCCCTTGAACGGCGGCAGCGAAGTGCAGGTGGATGTGGAAGACAACGGCGTGGGCATCGCGTTGGAAGACCAGGAGCGCGTGTTCCAACGCTTCTATCGCGGCGAGCATCCCATGGTGCTGGCAACTCCGGGAACCGGACTGGGGCTGTCCATCGTCAAACAACTTGTGGAGATGCATAACGGTCGCATCTGGATGAAAAGCAGCGGCATACCCGGCGATGGCAGCAAGTTCTCCTTCACGCTGCCGGTGCAGGAAAAAAAATGAGGCAGAATGGCTAAGATTTTGATCGCGGAAGACGAACGGGATATTCGGGATTTGGTGGCCTTCACCCTGCGCTTCGCGGGGCATGAAGTGTTCGCCGCCTCCAATGGGGAGGAGGCTGTCGAAATGGCGCCTAAAATCAATCCCGACCTTGTCCTCATGGACGTTCGTATGCCGCGCATGACCGGCTATGAAGCCTGCCGGGCCATGAAAGCCAACCCCGATCTAAAGGATATTCCTATAGTGTTCCTATCCGCAAAAGGACAGGAAAGCGAAAGACAGCAAGGGCTGGACGCCGGCGCGGAGGACTACCTGCTCAAACCTTTTGCCCCCGATCAATTAACCGCGCATATCAAGACCATCCTTGCGAAGTTTGGAAAATAACGATTGAGCGCTATTCTTCTTGACGGTTCCATTGTGCATTACGAGGTGTTGGGACGCGGACGTCCCGTCATCTTCCTGCACGGCTGGGTCGGCTCGTGGAAGTATTGGATCGCTTCCATGCAGGTCGCCTCGACTTCCTATCGCGCCTACGCGCTCGACCTGTGGGGTTTTGGCGACACCGCTCACAGCGTGCTGAATTATTCGCTCGAACAACAATCCACGCTCCTGGATCGTTTCCTCAACGAGATGGGCATCGGCAAGATCGCCCTGGTGGGACACGGCTTGGGCGCGCTCGTCGGACTGAAGTTCGCGAACCGTTTCCCGCAAAGCGTGGATCGCGTGATGGCGATCTGTTGTCCCCTGCATATCGACGCGGTCAATGCCCGCCTGCGGACTGGAACGCCCCAGGAACTGACCGATTGGCTGTCTTCCCGTACCCCGGAAGCGACCACCGCCTTATCCGACGCGGGCAAAGCCGACAACCAGGCGATCACCGCCTCCCTGGTCGGTCTTCAAGCGGATAATTTATACGGCAACTTCCGCAACCTGAACACTCCGTGCCTGCTTGTATATGGCGAAAAGGATCAGGCGATCCTTGCGCCCGATGAGAACTTTCCGTTATCGTCCATGACGCACCCGATTTACCTAGAAGGCTCGGGGCATTTCCCAATGATTGACGAGACGATCAAATTCAACCGCCTGCTGACGGATTTCCTCGCCCTCGATTCAGGCGTCAGTCCCAGCGAACTGCAATTGAAAGAAGATTGGAAACGCAGGGTGAGATAGAGTGTAATTGCAAGCCTCCGTTTATCCAGTAGTTAGGCTGCTTGTCTATAACAGAAAACATTTGGAAGAGGATTTATATGAGCAAACAGAAAATTGTTTCTGCCTCAGAAAATCAGAAAATGGGTTTTAATGAGAAGTTGGCTCCATGGAATCCATATCAAATTTTCGGTTTAGTCTTTGTTGCCACCTCCGTTATCGTTGGAATCATATTAGGAATAAATTGGAAGCGCCTAAGAAAACCAGAATGGCAAACTAAAACCATTCTACTTTCCATCATTGTGCCAGCATTGACAATTACATTAGCCTTGGTGTGGCTAAACATCTTCGCTGCCGGTAAAGATTCGCCGATTCAACTTGCCTTGAGCGTTCCTTATTTGGCGTTCGGCGCCAATTTTGGATATATATGGGCGCTAGCGAGATTACAGAATGGAGCCTACAAGGTTTATGAATCTCAAGGCTTAGAAGCGCTTTCAAATTATCAATACGACTTGAAAAGCGCAGTCATCTTTGGAATCAGCGCTGCGCTAATCATAGGAATTGGGTTCACATTCATTTTTCCCTTACTCAAAGGCGAATAATTAATATGATTTTTGTGTTGACAAAATAATCCGCAAGTTTTATAACTAACCCAACAATTCAACGGGGTGTCCCACGATGCGGGACTGAGAGGAGCGAGCCGCGCTCAACCCGAATTACCTGATCCAGATCATGCTGGCGGAGGGAACACATTTTGCTTTACATCCATCCTCCGCCCCGGAGGATTTTCTTTTCCCCTCTCCCTCTGGGAGAGGGGCAGGGGTGAGGGAGAATCCCAATTTATGCAGCGCATCATCATCTTCGCCAACGGCGAACTTCCCGACCTCAATAAAGCCCGCGCCCTCCTGCGCCCCGACGACTTCATCATCTGCGCGGACGGCGGTACGCGTCACGCGCTGGCTTTGAACCTCATCCCGAATCTTGTGATAGGCGACATGGACTCGGCTGATAAGGAACAATTACAGAAATTAAAAGACGGCGGCGTCGAAATCGAGTTATATCCGCGCGACAAAAACGAAACCGACCTCGAACTCGCCATCAACAAAGCCTTCGAACTTGATCCAAGCGAAATCATCATCCTGGCCGCGCTCGGCGGACGCGCCGACCAAACCCTCGCCAACATTGCTCTCCTTGGTAACACGCAATACGCAACACGCAGTATTCGACTCGATGATGGCGTTGAGTCAATCTTCTTTTGCCGCGCGCAGTCCCCGAAGGGGGACCAGGTTCAAGTCGCAGGCGGGCGCGGAGATATCGTGTCTTTGATTCCCTGGGGCAATCCCGTCACAGGCGTCCAGACACAAGGATTGAAATGGCGCCTCAACAACGAAACGCTATATCCCGAAAAAACGCGCGGTATCAGCAATGAAATGCTTTCCGAATCCGCAACCATCGAAATTGAATCAGGCTTACTCCTCATCCTCCATCGCCGCAATCACTAATCTCCAGTCTCTAATTCTCACCTATCCTCGAAAGGCTTCTCATGAAACGAATCCTCCTCGCCTCTCTCCTCTTCCTGGTTTCATCCTATAAGCTTCAATTGCCCGCCACCCTCACTATCATGACTCACGATTCGTTTGCGGTAAGCGAAGAAGTTGTCAAATCGTTCGAAGAAGCCAACAACGCGAAGGTCCTCTTTCTCCCCAGCGGCGACGCGGGCGCGGCGCTCAATAAAGCCATCCTCGCCAAAGACGCGCCGCTGGCTGATATTTTCTTCGGCGTGGATAACACCTTCCTCTCCCGCGCCCTTGCAGCCGATATTTTTGAATCGTACGAGTCGCCTGAGTTGCAAAACATCCTCGCCGAATTCAAACTCGATCCTTCCAATCGCGCCCTACCTGTGGATTACGGCGATGTGTGCATCAACTACGATAAAAAGTATTTTGCCGACAACAACCTGCCCGTGCCGCAGACCCTCGATGATCTTACCGAACCCGAATATAAAAATTTACTGGTCGTTGAAAACCCGGCCACGTCATCCACTGGACTCGCCTTCATGCTCGCCACCGTCGCGCATTATGGCGATGGGTTCACCGATTATTGGCGCGCGTTGAAAGACAATGGCGTTGTGGTGGTGGACGGATGGGAGACCGCCTACTATACCAACTTCAGCGCGTCTTCTGGTCGCGGTCCCCAGCCGATGGTCGTTTCGTATGCGAGTTCCCCGGCGGCGGAAGTTGTCTTTGCGGAAAAGCCATTGGACGATTCACCCACCGCCTCGATTCTCGGACCCGATGCCTGCTTCCGTCAAATTGAATTTGTCGGAATCCTCAAAGGGACCGGATATCGCGCCCTCGCCGAAAAGTTTGTAGACTTTATGTTAGACAGACAATTCCAGGAGGATGTGCCTTTGCAAATGTTTGTCTATCCTGTGAATCCAAACGCGACCTTGCCTGATGAATTCCTCAAATATGCACAGACCCCTGAGCAGACTGCTGTGCTCTCCCCTGAAGAAATTGCCGCCGGCCGCGAGCAATGGATTCAGGCGTGGATGGACATAGTCATGGAGCCTACAGCCTTTTCTATTCCCGCGATTATATTATCTATCCTTGTTGGCGCATTGTTGATCGTTCTTGCTTCCTTTGCCGTGCGTTGGTTTTACAAACGCGTCAACAAAGACTAAGCCCGCGAGTAAGTGGATAAGTATACGTGGAAACAGGTGAACCAAAAGATACGCAGTCAGGTATGAATGGAGTCTTGCCAACTCGTATATCCATTTACCGATCTATGTATTCTCGCCTTCTTCTCTGGCTTATCCCCCTCGCCTTCCTCGCAGTCTTCTTCTTCCTTCCTCTTTCTAAAATCCTCTCTCTCACTTTTTCATTTGAAGCCCTTACCTCCAACAACTTACGAATTACCAATTACGCGTTAACCTTCACTTTCTTCCAGGCAGCCCTCTCCACCCTCCTCACTCTCGCGCTCGGACTTCCCTCCGCCGTCCTCTTCGCCCGTTATGACTTTCGCGGCAAATCCCTCCTCCGCGCGTTGACCGCCGTTCCCTTTTTGCTCCCCACCGTCGTCGTCGCCGCATCCTTCAACTCCCTCCTCGGTCAACGCGGTCTAATCAACACAATTCTTCAATCTATCGCCTCCAATTACCAATTACCATGTACTGCTTTCATCGTTTCGACGCCGCTCAACGCAAGCCTTCATCCTTCACCCTTCATCCTTATCCTGCTTGCCCACACCTTTTACAACACCACCATCATCATCCGCATCGTCGGCGTGGCGCTCTCCAACCTCGACCCCAAACTCGAACAGACCGCGCGCTCCCTCGGCGCGGACTCATTTCGCGTGTGGACAAACGTAACCCTGCCTCTCCTCCGTCCCTCCATCCTCGCCGCCTCGCTCCTGGTCTTCCTCTTCGACTTCACGAGTTTTGGAGTCATCCTTTTATTAGGCGGTTCGCAATTCTCCACCCTCGAAGTGGAAATCTACACCCAGGCCGTCAAACTATTCAACCTGCCTCTCGCCGCGCTGCTCTCCATCATCCAACTCCTCTGCACGCTCGCCTTTTCAATCCTTTATACGCAATACGCAATACGCAATACGCAACAACTCGCCCCACGCCCCACGCTCCACGCTCCACGCAATACGAAACAAAAACTCTTCGTCGCCTCCTTCTGCCTCCTGCTCGCTGCCTTCTTCGCTCTTCCTCTTGCCTCCCTCCCAATCCGCTCCCTCTTCCGCCTCGAAGCCGACCGCGCCCAACGAAGCGAAATCCAATACGGATTCACAACCGATTATTACGAAGAACTTTTTATAAATCGTCGCGGCTCCGTGTTTTACGTCCCTCCATTTCAAGCGCTTCTCAACTCGCTTGCTTATGCCTCTGCAACTGTAATCCTCTCAATTCTCATCGGCTTCCCCGCCGCGTTCGCGCTCGCCAAACCAACGCCTCTCGAAAAATTCCTCGACCCGCTCATCATGCTCCCGCTTGGTTCATCGGCTGTCATGCTTGGGCTGGGATTCATTCTCACGTTTGGCAAATGGCTCACGTCGCCGTTACTGGTTCCTTTCGCGCATACGCTGGTGGCGTTGCCGTTTGTGATTCGTACACTACAACCCGCCATCGCCTCCATCCCTGAACGCTTGCGTCAAGCTGCGTCATCGCTCGGCGCATCGCCATTTGAAGTTTGGAAAACCATTGACCTTCCCATCCTGCGCCGCGCTACCATCGCCGCCGCGACTTTTGCCTTCACTATTTCCCTCGGCGAGTTCGGCGCGACGCTCCTCATCACGCGTCCCGATTATCCAACCATCCCCGTAGCCATCGAGCGATTCCTCTCACAGCCCGGCGGACTCAATTATGGTCAAGCGATGGCGATGGCGACCATCCTTATGACGCTCACCGTTATAAGCATTTTGCTCATCGAAAAATTTCGCCTGCCCGACTCAAGGGAACTCTGAGCGTAATGCGCGCTCTCTTGCGCGCCAATCCGGGAGAACCGATGTTGGAAATTCAAAACCTCTTCAAATCCTACGACGCCAAACCGCTCCTCAGCGACATCTCCCTCACCGTCGCGGAGGGGGAGACGATATGTTTGCTCGGCGCGTCGGGAAGCGGCAAGTCAACTCTCTTGCGGATGATTGCCGGACTCGAATCTCCTGAATCTGGACTCATCGCCTTCGACGGACTCGACCTCGCCTCGACGCCGCCTCATCTTCGTGACTTCGGCCTGGTCTTTCAGGATTACGCGCTTTTTCCGCACCTCAACGTCAACGACAATGTCGCCTTCGGATTGAGAATGCGCCGCCTCGGACAATCCGAAATTGAGGAGCGCGTAGCCAGTTTGTTGAGTTTAGTCAATCTTGAAAAATTTGGAGGACGAAAAATCGCCGACCTCTCCGGCGGAGAAGGACAACGCGTCGCCCTCGCGCGCGTGCTGGCGATTCAACCGCGCTTGTTGATGTTCGATGAACCCCTCGGCGCGCTGGATAGGACTTTGCGTGAAAGTCTATTGAACGAACTGCGGACGATATTGCGTCAAACTAAAATCCCCGCGATTTACGTCACACATGACCAGGAGGAAGCGTTTGCGATTGCAGATAGAATTTTGATTCTGCATGACGGCGCGATTATCCGCGCAGGAACTCCGTCTGATGTGTGGGCGAATCCGCGCTCCGCGTATGTGGCGGAGTTTCTTGGGTCGGGGAATGTAATGGAAGGCAAAGAAAGAGGAAAGATGAAAGATGGAAAGAGGCGAGTCGCAACTGGGTATGGCGAGTTTATTGTCGAGTGCAATCATAATCATTCAACGGGTGAGAAAATTCCATTGTTGGCGCGCCCGCTTGAAGTCAGGGATGAGGCGAACGTCTTGACGGGAGTCGTGGCGGATGTCATGTTTCAACAGGATAGATTCAAAGTCACATTCGATAATGGCTTATACGTCTACTTGAACGAAGCGCCGAAGATTGGAAAAAGAATCTCCGCGCGGGTTAAGGTAGAATGTCTGGCATGAAAATCAAAGTGCAGAAAAAGAATCCCGCCGGCGAAGTTACGGTTGAATACGAAGGCGACGAATTGAGTCGTGATGAGAAATCCCTCATCCTCGAAGCGCCGTTCACCCGCGAAGACATGCCCTTCATGGATGTCGTCTTCAAAAAAGGCGACCGCTTTGTGGAATATTATTATTCCGACCGCTGGTATAACATCTTTGAAATCCACGACCGCGGCGATGACAAAATCAAGGGCTGGTATTGCAACATCGGCAAGCCTGCTGTGATTGAAGACGGGGTTGTCTCGTATGTGGATTTGGCCCTGGACTTGTGGGTTTCAATGGACGGACTGCAAACTGTTTTGGATGAAGATGAATTCGAGGCGCTTAATCTTGAAAGCGAGTTGAAGGAAAACGCGTTGAACGCTTTGCGCGATTTGTGTGAACGCTTCGAAACGAAAACGCCTCCGCTCTGAAATGCGGAGGCGTCTTCATGCCAGTTTGTTATTAATAGTTGGTCCAAACATACCAGCCGCCAGCGATGGCGACACAACAACAACATAGCAGCACGACGCCAATGGCAACATATAGCAGGGTGTTGTTCTTCTTTGGCTCTTCACCGGCGGGGGGCATCTGGTCGTTCATGATTTCTTCTCCTGTTTGAAATAAATTGAATAACTTGACGGGATTATATCAGGTTGTCTGCTGGTCGGCGCGTTTGTAAAACCAGTAGACGATGAACGCGGCAAGCACCACGATGAGCGTCCCGATGAGAATCGGTGTGACGATGGCGACGATGGAAAGCGCGGTGGACGTTACGTCCTCCGCAACGGAGACGGGCGTATTCGCCGCGCCGCCGGTCGTGGCTGTGACAATCGGACGCACCACGCCCGCCTTCGCCACATGCACCGTCCCTGCCACAAGCAAGCCCGCCGCCAATGCCAATACAGGGTGGATATCGGTGACGACATCCGCGCTGGCGGCAAAAGCAATCGCGCCTGCGGCGGGACGGATGAAAGTCTGGAGGATGTCGTTGATGTGATTGACAGCCGGGATTTTATCCGCCAGCATTTCGATGATGACGAGGATGCACAACAGCAACACAATCCAGGGATTAGAAAGAGTGTCCCAGGGTTTGGCGAGCGTGAGCGTTTGCGGGAAGTAATGCGCGACGACTCCCACAACCAGCAAAGGGATATAAGCGTTCAACCCCGCGCTGGCGGAAAGACCAAAAGCCGTAAAGATTCCAGTGAGCAGTTCCATACGTTCTCCAATCTCTAATTCTCCAGTTCTCAATTACCAACTCACGTTACGCAGGCAAAGGCTTTTGCCACAGACCGCGCAAGCGCGCAGAGAAAACAAGAGAAAAAAACTCAGAGAACTCCGTGGTCTCTGTGGCTAAGTGCGTAAGGTGAGTTACAAATTACGATTTACCAATTACCGGCGCAATTCTCCAATCCTCTACTGCTCAACCGCTAATCTCCAATCTCCAGCCTCACCCCAACGGAAACCCTCCCCACGTCCCGGTGAGTTTGAAGCGGAGCAAATCTATCGCGGCGATCAGGATAAAAGCAAGCGTCGTCCCGGCGAGGAACGGGAGCCACATCTGAGTCAAAGAGTCGAAGGCGTTTTCGTCGCGCATCATCAACACCCACGCCATGCTGAAGACCATGCTGAGGAGCGCCAACACGCCTAGCACGCTGACGATGGCGATGGGGAGGAGGATTGTTGCGTGTTCCGTTAGGACGAGGAGGTTGACGATGAGGACAATGCTGATGAGCAGTGCGAGTTTTTTCCAATCGAGCGCGGGAGTTGGGTCGTCGGTTTTCCACGCGCTTTGGTTGAAGGCGGGGAACAGAATGGAGGCGAGCGCGATGCCCATGCCGCTGCCGGTGAAGAGGCGCAGTGTGTTGTTCGGGATGTACAGGTTGGGAACGTTATCCAGCGCGCCGCGCGAGGTTTGTTTGAGCAGGTAGAGATATGAGTTCGAGCCGTCAATGCCGAAGGCGAGGAAGAAGACGATAAGCGGCGCGCCGAGTTTCCAACCGGGCATTCCGCTTTTCTTTTTGCTGACGATGGAGAGGAAGAGGAGCGTGATGCCCGCCGCGTAGAACTCGCCCGTGCAACGCGCGCACAACGGCAGTTGACGGTCGCCGATGTGGAAGGAGCGCTCGTCAATGCGATGGCAGACGGCGTAACCGATTGCGTCCGCTTTGCCGAGCAAGCCGGGCGGCGCGTTGTAAGACCAGACCGCGAAGACAAGAATCGCCGCGAGCGGGACGAGCCAGCGCGTAATATTTTGTTTTAGAGTTTGTGTGGAGGTGTGTTCCATTGCGCTCATTATATGGGGTTATAAGATTGGGCGCAAGCAAAGGTTGGTGGAACTGCGGTATGATTACCCCGAAGACTCAACATTTCTTAGCCATGGATTTCACGAATTCTCACGGAAGGAAAAAAAATAAATCGGTGTAAATCCGTGAAAATCTGTGGCAAAAATTGACCTGGGTTAGCGAAACATCCAAGGAGCTTACCATGAAACGAATCGGAATCCTCACCGGCGGGGGCGACGCGCCGGGTTTGAACGCGGTCATTCGCGCGGCGGTCAAGACCGCGATACTTCAATATGGATGCGAAGTCTTCGGCATCCGCGACGGGTACGACGGTTTCATCGAAGAAAATGGAATCGTCCCGCTTGGACTCGAGCATGTGCGCGGCATCATCGTGCGCGGCGGGACGATTCTCGGCGCGGCGAATCGCGGCAACCCGTACGCGCGCAAAGTGATACGCGACGGCAAAGAGGTTGTCATTGATGTCTCGGATGAAATCATCAAGGGTATAAAACGACTCGACATGGACGCCCTGCTCGTCCTCGGCGGCGATGGAACGCTCCGCATCGCGCACGAGTTGTATCAAAAGGGCGCGCCCGTGATTGGCGTCCCCAAGACGATTGATAACGACATCAGCGGCACCGACATCACCTTCGGCTTCGATACCGCGCTCGGCATCGCCACCGAAGCCCTCGATCGCCTGCACTCCACCGCCGAGGCGCATCATCGCGTGATGGTGTTGGAATTGATGGGACGCGACGCGGGATTCATCACGCTTCACGCGGGCGTCGCGGGCGGGGCGGATGTGATATTGATTCCCGAAATCCCCTTCAAATATGAATCAATCGTGGCGAAAATCCGACAGCGCGCCGAACATGGCACGCTGTTCAGCATCATCGCCGTTTCCGAAGGCGCGAAAGCCGTGGACGGCGCGCAGGTTTATTCGCGCGGCGGGGATGCGGTTTACACGCCGCGCCTGGGAGGCATTGGTCAAGTTGTCGGCGAATACATCGAGCAGCATGGGTTCGAGTCGCGCGTAACGGTCCTCGGTCACCTCCAGCGCGGCGGCACGCCGACCGCGTTCGACCGCTGGCTCGCGACGCGTTACGGCTCGGGCGCGGTCCGCCTCGCGGCGGAGGGGAAGTTCGACCGCATGGTCGCGCTGCGTTCGGGCAAAATCATTGATGTTCCGCTGGAGGAAGTTCTCGCGGTTCCCAAGCGCGTAGACGTGAACGGCGACTCGGTCAAAACCGCGCGCGGCATCGGCATCTCGTTTGGCGATGAATAATTTCCCCTCTTCTTTTGTACTTTTCCAAATTAATCCGACACCTGATTTCGTTCCTGAAATGCGCTAGTGGGTTGTGGTTGAAATAATGCAAGAAATTGCTTGTCGGACATGGTCGAGTATGGTAGCGTTGGGCATCTACCAGGAAAGAGAGATGAGCCATGCGCGGCCGGAAGCCCGAAAAGTTTGAGT
>Ga0247727_10008864_pt1 | contig 18499 bp, 21 predicted proteins | sample WisWelCaveWW1625_FD_202498 | JGI IMG/M metagenome (GOLD analysis project Ga0247727, IMG submission 202498) | Biofilm microbial communities from Wishing Well Cave, Virginia, United States - WW16-25 | ecosystem: Environmental > Aquatic > Deep subsurface > Groundwater > Cave microbial mat | place... | reverse complement strand
TTCATCAAATCCTTCAAATTCAATGCAAGAATGTCATCCAGCTTTGCGCTGGCAGACACCAAGCCAAGACGGTGCATACGATCAAGCAGCTGCTTCTTCTCACGCTCTGCCTGGACAGTCCGCAACGCGATCAATTTCTTTGCCTGATTAGCATATGATTTCAGCTTGCTCGACACCTTCCACAGTTCGCGCTTGGTCTTCAAACCATACTCGCGCACCAGCCCGCGCTCTTCCTCAATACGAGCACGCTGCCACGGATGCGCAGGACCTGAATACTTGTTCGTTAAGCGTCTTGGATCGCCCATTTATCCACCTGCTGGGCCGCTTTTCTTGCCAGAGGTTTTGACGCCCATAACCTTTCCCTTGTTCGCCCTGAAATTACTACGCGTGCGCTGACCTCTCACCGGCTGGCCCAGTGAATGCCGCACGCCCTTGTAACTCTTGATACGCTTCATCAGCTTCAGATCGTTCTCACGGAAGAAAATAAGGTCGTTAGTAATCAAATGCTTGTCCTGGCCAGTTTCCAAATCATTCCGCCTGTTCATCATCCAGGAAGGAATTCCATACTTGCCAGGTGCTTTGACAATATCATCAAGCTTCTTGACATCGCTCTCAGACAAATTGCCTGTCTTTGCCATGCCGTCAATTCCCGCAACCTGGCAAACAGCATGCGCCAATGGCACACCAATGCCACGGATATCCTTCAAAGCGTAGACTACTGCCTTCTTACCTTCCAGGTCAGTGTTCGCTATTCTTACCAGGTGTTTGAATTCTGCCATTTTGACATCGGTAGAATGAAGTATTCATTCCACCCTAAATCGCTCCATCGGAACTCGGGCGATAGACGAGTGGGAAAGGGGGTTGTTTATAAAGGTTTCTAAGGATGGTGGAATGATGCTTTGAAGAGACTAGTGCAGAAGGTGAGCCTACTCGAAAGGAAAATACACCATTTTCTTTTCTTCGCGAGCAATGACGAATTCGTAATCGTCAATCATACCTGCGAATTGTGTTCTGAGTTTATTCATGATGCTTTCGAATTCGTCAAAGGATTTGGCTTGCAACTCAATTTCAAAGTCGCGGCCGCCCATAGTTCTGTTGACATTTAATATGTTGGGGTGTTGACGGCAAAATTCTTCAAGTTCTTTGATGCGTTCAGTGTGCACAAAGTTGATGTACGCTTTATAGTAACGGTAGCCGAGAAAGGAAACGTCTATCATTGCGCGGTATCCTTGAATAACGCCCTGCTTTTCCAATTGTTTCAGGTGGTATTTGATGACCTGGGGACTGGTTTTGAGTGCGCCAGCTATTTCTAACAAGGGTGCACGTGCATTGTCGGAAATGAACCTGAGCAGTTGAACGTCGAGAAGACCAATGGAAACCAATTCTTTTGATCCACCGACCAGTGTTCCAGGATCGATATTCTTTTGGCCGAGAAGGTATGCTTTAGGGTATTGTCGAATATGCGTGTAGACGACAACGGAACGTCGGTTAATGAATTGTCGATACTTGCTCATGATGCGGTCCCAATAATCATAGAAATCGAGAATGTTCTTGACTACCATTGCGTATCCTACGTCCCAAACACCTTCCAGCGTAACAAGCCACCAGACTTCCTTGTCCTTAACCAAGCCAGTTTCAAGTTCTGCTTGCTGTTGGGGCGTGATGTTGTGAAATTTGAAATATACACGAACGCTCTGATAGCCGAGTTTTGAATAATCGATGACGGTTACATAGCGAAGAATAACCTTGCTCTCTTCTAACTTTTTGATTCTGTAATCGACGAACTGCTTTGATTTCCTGATGACCTTCCCTATATCCGTTCCAGTAATACGTGCGTTTTTATCAAGCTCGAAGAGGATTCTACGATCAAATGCATCTAATTTAGCAGTCATATTCGGACATTAGTATTCACAAGTATTTAAAAAGTTTCTTTTTGTCAAAAAAATTGATAATTTATTTTATTAACAACAAACTAAATATGTTCTGTAAGGTATATTTTGGAGGAGTCATAATGACCATGGAACCCGATAACGAATACAAGAAGACTGTAACCTTCCGCGAACCTCGCATAGAAGAATTTGATAAATTCCGAGATGGTAGATTCATCATATATTTGGGCGATTCGCGAGATGTAAGGCTTTACGCGCTTGGCGACAGTAATGGTTTGTGCGAGGAGGTTGTACGGCATTATAATCTTATTAAGCCCCGCCGAAAAATCACTCCCGAAGAATTGAAAGATGACGAAAAGGCCCTTGAGGACTATGTCAAAGAGTGCTCAGAGACAGAACAAGTCATATTATATGAAAGCGAAGAGGATGCTGCTAAACGAGAAGCTTCTTTAATGGAAGAAATGAAGAAAGACGCACCATTCCTTGAGGACGAAATCTTAGGAGGTGGGTTTCTGAGTATTGACTATGAGAATCGCACCATCGATGCATCAGGCAAGAGCGTCCAGTACGGTTCGCTCCCGAACGCGCTCGTCACTAAATGCTTAACTGGACTCGGCTATCGCGCGTATGTACACATGAGTCAAGAGGACATTCGGGAATACACCCAATTCTGGACAGATTTTTACCTTGGCACGGAAAGAGGTAAAAATGACTAGAAAAAACGATGATTTGATTTGCCGGTTAACGCAGTATGCTGACTATCTAGAAGCAAGAATCAAGGTTGAGCAAGAGTCGTTGGCCTTTGTGACCCCCACGAGACCACCAAAAAACCCGGATTTAGTCGCCGCAATGCAGCAACCGATTATTCGAACAATCACGGCCTACCAAGATGCTATTCGCCGGCTCTGTTACGCAGTTCCAGAACTGGAAAGAAAATATGAAAAATATGAACCAAGCCATTAAAGTAAACAAAATCCCCTGTCTTTTATTACCGTCCTAAAAAAAGCCACAATTTTAGAAAGTTTGAGGGCGACCGCCGAGAATCGAACTCGGGCCAGGGGAGCTCCGTACTCGGTACGGAGTCAGCGGGACTCCGTTCCGCGCATCACAGTCCCCTACGCTACCATTACGCCACGGCCGCCATGAAAAGTAGGGCAATATTTACGGCTTATAAATCTAATCACTTCTTCTTGAAATGCCAGAGCGTGCCGGGTATGACATAGCCAAAAACGTAGACCGCGCCAACCACGAACGGATTATGGGGAGGTGTAGCGAGCTTTAACAGAATAATGAGCTTGTTGGAAAGCACGGCAAAAATTCCAACATTGATGACTGCCAGAGCCGGAATGAAGACAGAAGCAACCAAATGCTGGCTTGAACGCAGCTGGTCAATGCCATGCAAAATAAAGCTGAACAACCATCCAAAACTGGCGCCGACAAAGAAGAGGGAAAAATAAAGGGCACCGCCCTTCATGACGATAAGAAAGGGAACCAGCACCACTGAAACAATAAAATTACCAATTATAGCGAGAAGCAACAGCACCCAATACAGCGCGCCGTCAATATGACGGACCCATACTGGCTTCATCTTCTCAGCCATGCGAAGAATCTGCTCTGTCTTCGCAGCAATTTCTGGAGTCCACTCCTTGTGCACGTGCGTCATGGAAACAAACCAAGCCTTGCCAGCAGCGAAAGCTCTCTCAAAGGAGCCTTGTATTCCAAGTTCATAAGTTTTGCGGCAATCTGCTTCAATACAATACTCGCTTCAAGCTCGGGATGGAACTCAATCAAGGAATAACCATGACGCAACGCTTCGCGCACACGCAATTCAGCAGGCACCACGCCGAGAACAGGCTTGCTTACCAGCTGCTGAATATTACCAATTGAAAGGTCTATGTCATCACGGTGAGCGCGGTTAATGACAATCCCGTTAACGTTTGCATGCTTTGAAAGCTTTTGCACTTCCATAACGCTGGGAAAATCAGGCTGTGAGACAAGAATGGTATCGCACTTTGTTTCATACCATGGATGATCATAAGTTGGCGTGTCGATAACTATCACGTCAGCAAGCTTGCGCAGCTCGGGCAGAAGCGTGGAAGGATGCGGAGTTTTTATCTCGGTCAGACAACTCAACAGAAGCTTCAGACCAGAAGCCTTTGTGTAAATGGCATCCTTCAGAGAACGATGGCCCAACAGAACATCCTGAATCGTCTTGTTGGCAAGCGGAATTCCGGTATGATAACCGAGTTTCGGCGTGCGTAAATCGCCGTCCACAAGCAGAACGTCAAAACCAAAATTCCTGAGCGCAAATGCCAGATTCTTGGCTATGGTTGTCTTGCCCTGACCTGCATTTCCAGAGATAAGAAATACATTACTCACTTGCCCCATGCACCAACTTAGAGACGTAATTCAAAAATTCTTTTGAGCGCTCAAAATAATCAGAAATGATGTCAATCGTTATCTCAATGCTCTCACCGCCATCCATGTGAGCAGTCATGGTCACATGACGACGATACTCCTGCGCGCGCTCAAACTTTGCCTTGTCTATCCGGCGCAACACCAGGAAAAACTCGCAAAAATCAACAATCGTACGGTCCTCTGCATACACCTTTTTCACCACATCAACCTTGACTCTCGGCAATGGAGGGATTTCTGAAACCTTTTTCTGCGTCTTGGCGTGAGCCAGCAAAGCATCAAGGCAGTGAGCAATGGTGTTGATAAGACGCTCAATGATGCTTTTGATAACATCAACTGTACGCGTATATTTGAGACTAACCGCAATGCTATGGTCCGCTCGTTTCAGTTCCTGTATTGCAAGCTGCAACGCGTCTTCTGGATTCATGTCGAGAACACTGCCTATGTCTTCTCACTACAAAAAGGCTGTGCAATAGAGAAGATAAGTGCTTTATATATTTAAATTCACTGGCTTAATTCGAGAATTGCCTGAGCTAAATCGCCTTTGGCTTCCTTTATGGCGGCTAGTGCCTTTTCGTGAGAAACGTTGGCTTGCTGCATTACTGTTTGTACGTCCTCTTCCTTGATGTCAGGCTCTGAGGTTCTTGCTTTTTCAACTGCCTTGCCTGTAATCTGCCAGGTCTCCTGACCCATCATGTTGACTTTGGCAACCTGCGGGTTTTCTATGACGATATCCTTGTCAGAGCAGCGGATGATAACCTCTGCTGCATCAACTTCCTGCTGCTGAATGCCCATGCGCTGCATGGCCTTTGCCATTTCACGAGAATTCATTTTTGGAATCATGAAATACCCAAAAGCCCAGAGCCCCAGATGTGCAATGCAACAACCACCAGCATGACGATAACCGAGAAAATTATGACAATGCCTGGCTTGATTTCAATCCTGCTGCGGTACTCCTCAAAATAAGAGGTTATGCCAGCCGTACTCATCGGCATTCTGGACTTGTCTTTTGCCATAGTCGTGGGAATTTGGTTTTTATATTTAAAGGTAGGGGTTGGGCAGGAATAAGCTGCCTTTTGTACGCCTCCGACCAATGATGAGCACTGGTGACGGCATTACCCGTCGGGACAGGCGTTCAGAGCATTCTACTTAGCGCACGTACTGTGCTTGCACCGGCGAGGGCTATCCGTTTCATCCAATCATATGGGAACGTCCGCGCGTTATGGCCATGTTGCCACGGCTGTCACGCATCATACTACCCATACAAGGTCCGTTTCTGTGATGGAGCCATCCATTACTGAATCCTTTGCAGGTCGCCTTTGATGGTGGGCAGACTTTCCTGACCTTGCGGCCGTCGCTCAGTACCTACCCAACCCCGAGAATAAACTGATTTTAAGGGTATTTAAAAGTAACGGTTTTGGGATGGTATGAAAAGGTAGGGTTATTTCTTCAGTTTTCTGATGTGCTCTATGATGGTTTTCAAAGCACATACATCATCTTTATTGTATTGCTTAAGCTCTTTCCAGTTAGGTTTCTTTTTTGAGAGCAAATATTCTGTATAGGCCATACCAACGTAGAATCCTGTTATAGAAGGGTTTTTCCATGCGAAGCCAAACCGATTACCCATAACCTTGAGGTTGAATTGTTTAAAATCTCCCAAAAGAAAATCAGGCAGACAAATACCAAGATCAACTTCGTTCTTTATTGCATCACAAACGAGTTTGTGATTATAGAAACTTCTCTCTAATACGCGCTGTTCAAACCTACAATTGCTGCAACTTATCAAAGTATAATCTGAATATTTGTTTATATATGAATTGAATTTTCTCAACAAAACTTTCTCATCATCAGGCTCAAAATATTGAATGAATTTATTCTCCTTAAAATTATACAATCCGATTAACCAAACTCGTCCGCAAGCCAAGTCTGTTTCGATGTCATAACAGATAATTTCATCATTCATAATCCGTTCTAAGATAGGATGGTTACGTAATATGAGTTTGCCTGAGTGAATAGCCTGAACCTGTTCAAGCCAGCGATCCACATGCCAATCATACACGCCCGGTGCCTTCTTGAGTAATTCCCGATTTTTCTCGGTGATATCAGTTAACTTCGTAATGCCCAGTTTCCGCAAATGTTTAATTCTATTCCAACCAATTTGCTGAAGTTTGTTCAGCTCAGAATTTGATGCCAGCATGGAGGTGTCATAAAATTGGACATCTTTAGAATCTAAATCAATAATTGCAAATCGCCCTGGTGCACCTTCGTCGTCATGTGAAGCAATGTTAACGACTAAAGTCTTTCCTTGTTTGGCAACCTGCATTCCATGAAGATGGCTGTGGCCACAAATTACAAACTCAATTTCTTTTTCTTTAATAAACTTCAAAACCGCTTTCGAACCTATATGTCCAATCCCGAATCTTACGGACAAATCAAGAATTCCATTTGGAGGCGCGTGCGAGATAAGAATCTTCTTTTTTCCTTTACTTTGCGGAGAATTGTATTGCTTTGATAAATGGCGGAATGCCTCGTCCTCCGAATAAAGCACAATTCCAATACCTGGACGACCATCTGCAAGCGTTCTAGGCGCGCCTTCTAGCCCTAGAAAAGCGTATGAGCCTAGTACGACTGGTCCCTTTTTATGAACATCATAAACTCCTCCTCTATTAAGGATTTCACGGACATCAGGGGTGTCATCGTTACCAATAACTCCAAAAACGCGTTTTCTTTTTGTTCTCTGTGCAAGTTCAGCAAAATAATTCTTCCACTCATCTTGAAATCTTCGGATATCGTCACCCGCATAAACTATTGCATCTATTGGCCTTTTGTAATCGTCTATGAACTCAAAAATATCCTCGATAGGTTGAACACGCCAATCGGATAATGCAAGTATTTTCATCACTGTTTGCTGTTTCAGACCTAATTTATAAATATTAACTGAATCGATATAGAAATCCATCACCTTTCTGGATGGCTTATACAAATGATTGATCAAATATTGATAAAAATATTTACTTTGAAAACACTAAAATTGTAAGTTCTTCCGCACCCTGCATCACTTTTCTTTCATGCTCTACAGAGAATTTGAACTCTGAAGCTTTTTGCTTTAGAAGTTCTACGCCGCGCTTCATGCAGAGACAGATTTTGCCGGACTTTTTCAGGATGAATTCTGCCTGATAGAATAATTGGTGATAGACTTTCTCAACAGTTTTGTCAGCAATGCTCCTGCCGAGCTGGACTGGCAGGGTGATAATCCTGTCGAGAAAGTTTTTTCCAAACTTTGCATCAAGCCATTGCAAGTCTGTACGAGAGAATTCAATTGATTTCACCACACCAGCAATCTTTGCGTTCTTCCTTGAGGCAGAAACGTGCTTGAAGTTGTCGTCCATTGCGATAATCGTGCCCTTGAAATCAGTTTCCTTGTCCTTGAGCTCGTATTTGAGATTTGGGAGTCTGGCAAAAGCGAACTTTTCCTTGCCGAACTTGTGCGGAGCAGTATTTGTTGCTAACAGAGCAGCTTCGATGGGCACTATGCCGTGACGGCAGAATGGGTCGAGAAGAGAATGCTTTGGCTGATAATCTGAAATTGTCAAAAGCGCAGCTGCAATAGTGCCTTTCAGCGCATCAGTGCCAAGAAAAATTCTGTAATCGCGACGGCCAAGGTCAATGCCGGCAAAATCAACACCAAAAAAACCATCTTTTCCGTCGATAAGCAAATAAAACATGGTCTGAGGCGACTTGTGGTCAATGACAACATTGTAGAGTCCTGCCAATCGCTCATTCAGAACCTGCATGACATCAAAAGAAGTAAAATCATGCTCGCCAAAACGGTCACACTTTATAGCAGCGGTTTTATCCAGAAATTTTCCAAGATTCTGCAAAATTTTCTCATCAGGCATACCAGATACAGTGAAAGTTGAGAGCAGCAGAACAACTTTTGAGAATGTCCTGCCATGATAGCACAAGTCAACAAGGTCCTGTTCTGATTTGCATGAAAAAAATATCTTGCCTGAAGAAGTTTTGAAGTTTGTTGCGGAAATCAACTGCTTGATTTCCTTCTCACTGACATCTTCCAAGCCAATGTGCGTCAGAACAAGCCCGTTCATTCTGTTTCCGGAGCAATCTTGGCAATACTGATGACTTTGTCCTTTTCATCAAGCTTCATAACCCGCACGCCCTGCGTGTTTCTGCCAATCACACTAATGCCTTTAACTGGAGTGCGAATAAGCACGCCGCTCTGGGAAATCAGCATGAGCTCATCTTCATCGGTAACGTTCGCAATGCCGACCACTTTTCCGTTCTTGTCAGTAATCTTGATGTTGATGACGCCAACACCGCCACGATTAATCAGGCGATAGTCTGCAATTGGCGAACGCTTGCCATACCCGTTCTCTGTAACGGTAACAAGCGAGAGCTTGTCATCTGCTATTGTCGCGCCAACCACCTTGTCATCGCGCAAACGGATGCCGATGACACCTGCTGCAGTCCTGCCCATAGGGCGCACGTCACTCTCGTGGAATTTGACAGCAGAACCGCTCTCAGTAGCGATGATTATCTGTTGGTTGCCATCAGTCAGCATGACGGACTTTAGTTCGTCCTTTTCTGCCAGGGTGAGCGCGATAATGCCACCTTTTCTTGGATTGCTGAACTCGGCAAGCGAGGTCTTTTTGACTGTGCCGCTGGAAGTCACCATGAAAAGGAATTTGTTTTCCTCAAATGCCTTGACTGGAATGAACGCAGTCACTTTTTCTCCTTCGCCCAACTGCAACAGGTTTACAATGGCAGTGCCTTTCGCATACCTGCCTGCTTCAAGAAGCTGATAAACCTTAATCCAATGGACCTTGCCAAGATTTGTAAAGAACAAAAGGTAATCATGAGTGTTTGCGACAAACAAGTTCTCAATAAAGTCCTCTTCCTTTGTCTCGGCAGCAATAATTCCCTTGCCGCCACGGCGCTGCTGCTTGTACGTATCAACAGGCAGACGCTTGACATAGCCAGCATGCGTGATAGTAATAACATCATCCTCTGGCTTGATAAGCGATTCCTCCTCGATAGCTGCAGCCTCTGACTCAAGCAATTGAGTGCGACGGGCATCACCATACTTCTCCTTCAATTCAAGCAATTCAGCCTTGATGATGCCAAGAATTTTCTGCTCGCTCGCAAGAATTTCCTTCAAATCCTTGATGAGCTTCAGCAAATCGGCGTGCTCAGAACGAATCTTGTCCTGCTCCAAGCTCGTCAAGCGGCGCAGGGTCATATCAAGAATGGCTTGCGCCTGCTTTTCAGACAGGCTGTAATAAGACATCAAGGAATTTCTGGCTTCCTCAGGAGATTTTGAACGCTTAATCAGCAGAACGATAGGGTCGATGTGGTCGAGTGCGACAATGAGACCTTCCAACAAATGAGCCTTATTCTCTGCCTGGGTAAGATCAAACTGCGTGCGCTTGCGCACAATCGAGCGACGATACTCGATGTATTGCTGGATGATGTCTTTCAGAGACAACAGGCGCGGCTGGTTGCTGACAAGAGCGAGCAGGTTGATTCCAAAGGTTTCCTGCATACGGCTGTGCGTGAACAATTGGTTGAGCACAACATCAGAATTCGCGCCTGACTTGAGGTCAATGACCATGCGCATGCCTTCCCTGTCAGACTCGTCACGCAAATCAGAAATGCCCTGCACTTTCTTGTCACGAACAAGGTCAGCAATCGCTTCAATAAGCTCCGCCTTGTTCACCATGTACGGAATTTCAGTCACGATAATCCGCGTCCTGTTCTTCAGCTCTTCCAGGTGTGTTTTTGCACGGACGATAATTTTGCCACGACCGTTCTTGTATGCCTCCTTCAAGCCGGACCCGCCCATGATGATGCCACCTGTAGGAAAATCAGGACCCTTAATGGTCTGCATCAACGTCAACACATCAATTTCAGGATTATCAATTGTCTGAATGGTCGCATCACAGACTTCTGACATGTTGTGCGGCGGAATGTTGGTTGCCATGCCCACTGCAATGCCTGAGCTGCCGTTCACGAGCAGGTTAGGAACTTTTGCTGGCATGACGCTCGGCTCCTCCAATGAGCCATCAAAATTAGGAACAAATGCAACAGTCTCCTTGTCAATGTCCTGGAGGATTTCTTCTGCTAATTTGTTCAAGCGGGCTTCTGTGTAACGCATGGCTGCCGGAGAATCGCCATCAACAGAACCAAAGTTACCCTGGCCGTTGATTAATGGATAGCGCAGTGAGAAATCCTGCGCCATGCGCACCAAAGATTCGTAAACAGGAGAATCGCCATGCGGGTGATACTTACCCATCACGTCTCCAACGATTCTTGCAGACTTCTTGAACGGCTTGTTGTGCAAAACACCAAGCTCGTACATGCCAAAAAGAACTCTTCTGTGAACTGGTTTCAGACCATCACGAACATCGGGAAGAGCTCTGCCAACAATGACTGACATCGAGTAATCCATGTAAGAAGCCTTCATCTCCTGCTCAATAACTCGAGGGATGATTTTCTCTGGTTTTGGCTCTGCTTTTGTGTCAGTCATACAAGAAGCACTTTATCGACGATAAATGAGGAGTTTTTGGGGGTTTATAATGCTTATTATTTTTTATATAGAAAATTATTAGAGATTTTGCTTCAAAATTGCTGTCTTAACCTTGAAATTTCGTCCACAGTAAACACAAAGCTTAGAACGGTCGCCGAGCAATTGAGTCCTGGCTTCGTACAGCATCTGGTTGCCGCAATGATGACATTTCAACAAGAACTTCATTCTTCTTTTTCTTCCTCTGGCTCGCCGCTCAACATTCTCCTTATTTTTTCCTCAATCTTCGTTTCCATTTCTGGCGGAACACCCTCAGGATACAGACCTTTGCCCTCTTCAAACTTCTTTGGCTTCAGCTTTCCTGCTTTTGCTGCGGCCTCTTGAGAAATTTTTTGTTCAGGAGTCAATAAAACTTCTTCTTTCTTTTCCTCAACTTCGGGAATTTCAATGGCTTCCGGTTTTTCCTCTTTTGGCAGTTCAGCTTTCTCATGCTTGGGCTCTGCCGGATGATGCACTGCATGCGGATGTTGTTTATGCGGCTTTTTCTTATGATGCTTGTGATGCGGATGCTCAACAGGGCGTTCCTCAGGAGGAAGAGCTTCAGGAGGAACATCATACACCGGCAACTCGCCAAGTTTTTCCTCAACAACCTCAACACCAGTTGGCAGCATATCCTGCACAGGCTCAACAGCAGTATACGTTTCCAGCTGCTTAGATTGACCATCTGACTTCAGCACAATAGACGGCGTTCCCAAGCGCTCCTCTGTCTGCTTGCGCTGATCAACCTCCAATTGCTCTATTTCAGTCTCTTTTGCCTCAATCGCTTTCTCGACCTCAGCAGCACTGCCAAACTTCTGTTTCAACTTTGACGGATCAAGATCAAAGTACTCGAAGAATTTAGGCGTGAGCTTTATGAGCTTTGTACGCCCGCTCTTCTCGCGAGTGATAAGACCAGAATGCTCCAGTTGACCAAGATGGTCGTACGCCTTGTTCGTGCGAAGCTTGATGACCTTTGACTGAAGAACAGGAGCTTTGTATGCAACTACCGCCAAGGTTTCCAGATGACCTTTCGGCATCTCGGTCTGCGTGACCACTTTCTTGATGACATGCACGTACTTCTCCCGCACGGTAAGCTTCCAGGCAGTGCCATCCTGCACCAGCATAGTTGGACTGCTGCCAGCATCAAGCTGCGGCTTCCACTCAGTCAGAACAGCGAGCACATCCTGCTCAGAACGCCTGCACAACTTGGCAATCTCGGCCAGCTCAATCTTCCGCCCAGCAGCAAACAACACTGCCTCAACCAAGCGTTTCAATTCCTCATCCATTCGAGACAAACACCTGACCCTCTTTTCTCAACAACCCCGTCTTTACCAAACCCTCAACAAAAGGCAGGAGATCAGCAACACCCAGGCCGAGCAATTGTGACAACTCCTCAATCGACTGCGGTTTTGTCTTGCAGACAAATTTGATAAAATTATGCAGAATGTTCATCGCATTCCTGTCCAAGACCTGCTTCTGCACCTGCAAACCCTTCAACATCATGTCAGTCTGGTGAAGCTTTGCCTGCAAATCATTCACCAATTGCTCGAAATGCGTCATGTCCAGCTGCAGCTTCTCAGGACTCAGGATTTCAACACTGCTCGGCATGCTGTCAAAACAGAAATCAAGCAGTTCCTGAACATTCTTGAATGCAATCTGAAGCTCGACAAACTGGGTAAACAGCTTGTCGTTTTGCACCGGCTCGGCATATTTCTCCAGCTGCACATCCATGCCGTCCTGCTTCAGCTTATCCACGTGTTCCTGCAGCTTTTTGGATATGAATTCCTTTGGTGCACCCATTATTTCAATGATGCAGCGAGCTACCACCGGCTGTTGTTCCATACAAGTGGTGCGAATCTGAGTGCATTATAAAGCTTTTCCCTCGAGAAAAATGGCATTTTTGTTATCGTTGAATAGTTACAAAAGCTTTTAATGACAAATAAAAACGACCAGAAGGGGTGAAATGATGGGAGTATTTGGTTTTCTCAAGAAAAAAAGAGAAGAATTGCCATTGCCACCGCCACCAAGCCCACCAGAACTCGCACCCCTTCTCAGAGGAGACATAGAGCCAATCAGAGCGCGTGACACCATGGAAGCACCCATGCCTGAAGAATCATTTCCAGAACCGCCCTTTCCAGAATTTCCACCAGCACTTCCTGCTCCTGAATCTGCGAGAGAAGAAGAGGTAAGAGTATTTGACAGGACCATCATTGAAGAGGAAAAACCGGTCATGGAAGTCGTGCGACCGATGCCGCGACCAACCTTTGTGGCAGTCGAGGACTATAAGCGCATAATAACAGACACAAACACCATACGCTCAAAGCTCATGGACGCTGAAAACTTCGTCAGACGGCTCAGCGACCTGAAAAACGAAGAAGAAAGAGCGTTCGAAAAGTGGAGAACACAACTGGAAGACGTTGAGAAAAAACTTAATTACGTCGACCAGCTCATTGCAAAGGCAGGGTGAACAGAATGGACGAAACAAGAGCACCAGTATTTGTCAAAATCGACGAGTATAAGGACATAGTAGACATCATGACACTCATACGTGAAAAAATGCGACAAGCCAAATTCCTTCTTGACAAAATAGCAGAACTCAAGGCACAGGAAGACAGCGAGCTCGCAACCTGGGCAAAAGAACTCGAGGACGTCGAAGCACGGATATCAAGCATTGACAGAGCCCTGCTTGAGCCGAGCCTGTAATATGGACGACGAACTCTTCTATGTCGGCATCAGAGATCCGATTGAGATGCGCAAAGAACTGCTTACTTCTTCCAAAAATTTAATCGACTCACTCAGACGCTATGAGATGTACAAAAACGTCAAGGAAGAAAAACTACGGTACATCATGGAACTCAAGCACGTATTCGATGAGTTGATGGTATTGAACAAGAAATTACGCGGCAAGATGCCACGCACGCCTATCAAGGTACCGACAGCGATCACACGGGAAAAGGAACCGCCAAAGAAGGCAACAAAAATATCCTCAACCAAAATAGACGTTCTCGAACAAGAGCTGGCGAAAATAGAAGAGAGATTGGGAAGCCTTGAATAATTTTACAATGCGCCCAGCACCAGACTCAACAATGCCTGCCTAACTGGAATACCATTCGCTGCCTGCTCAAAATAGGCAGCATGCGGATACTTGTCAAGCTCAGGATGCAATTCATCAACTCTTGGCAAGGGATGCATTATTTTCAAGTCGGCTTTTGCCTTGGATAAAATACTTCTGTCAAGACAATAACTATGCTGAACCTGGTCGTAATCGTGCAACGTTGGGAATCTTTCTTTCTGAATGCGCGTTGCATACAAAACGTCCAGTTCAGGAATGATTTTGTTCAGATTATCTGTTTGCGCATAGCTAACCTGAGCTCGGTCAAGCTCGTGCAACAATTCTTCAGGCATTGCCAAGCTCTGCGGCGAAATAAAAAACAATCTTACCTTAAAATGCGCCAGTGCACGGGCTAAAGAATGCACGGTTCTGCCATATTTCAAATCGCCAATAAAGCCGATGTTCAGACCATCAATCCTTCCTTTCAATTTCTGAATGGTATAGAGGTCAATAAAAGTCTGCGTCGGATGCTCGTTCGGACCATCGCCAGCATTAATGACTGGTACTGAAGCAGCATCAGCAGCAACCTTTGCAGCGCCTGCCTGCGGATGACGGATGACAATGACATCCGCATACGAGTTAATGACACGAATGGTATCATGCAATGTTTCGCCCTTTGCCTGCGAGGTGCTTGCTGCCTCAGAAAAGCCAATAACTCTGCCACCCAAACGGTGCATGGCAGACTCAAAACTCAAGCGTGTTCTGGTTGACGGCTCGAAAAAGCATGATGCCAAAACTTTACCTTGCAATAATTGCTCCTTCTTTTGTTCAAACTGTTTTGCAACATCGAGAACGTGCAGGAGATCTGACTTAGAGAAATCCCTTATAGCGATTACATCACGACCTTTCCACCCCATATTGTGTTAAGCTGGCACTGTGAAATAAGAATATTTCGCTGGTACACCATATGATAAAAAGCATGCGGGGGGCAGGCAGCGCGAAACTGCGGTTTCGCTGGTCTGCCCCATACAATAGAAAGAATGCGGGGGGCAGGATTCGAACCTGCGAAGGCACTAAGCCAATAGCTTTCACCACACTTGTGCTTGAGGCTATCCCCTTTGACCGCTCGGGAACCCCCGCTTAGAGAGAACCTTGCTCGTGCCCTTTTTTAAATCTTATGAGAAAATGCTATACTGGCTGAAGCCCGATATACGCCAAAACCATCAATGCAAGTAAGGCGACAATCAACAATGGCTTGATGGAAGCTGGTTTATGCATGGTGTACAAACAGTTTCAGCGCAACTTAAACGCTTGGTCTGTACAGTACGTTTTCTATTCTCTTCAAAAAGCTTTAAAACACAACGCTCATTTGACAGCGGCATGAGCGTAGAAATAGCAGCAGTAGGCGGATGGGGAGAAGTCGGCAGAAACATGAGTGCAGTCAAAGTAGACAACGAAATCGTCCTCTTCGACATGGGCATACACCTGCCAAACTACATCAAGCTGACAGAAGAAGAAATCGGAGAATACGCAAAGTTTACCGAAGCTTCATTAAAGCACGCAGACGCCATCCCTCAAGACGGCACCATCAAAGAATGGCGGGAAAACGTTGTAGCTATCGTGCTCACGCACGCCCACCTGGACCATATGGGAGCAGCGCCCTACACTGCCGCAAAATACGATGCTCCAATCATCTGCACACCATTCACCGCCTCGCTTCTTAGAACAATCTGCCACGATGAAAAAATAGACATGCCAAACAAAATCATCGCGCTCAAGCCAGGCCAGACCATGCCGCTCTCCAAAAACCTCAAGCTTGAATTCTGCCACATCACGCACAGCACACCACAAACCATCATCGCAACCCTACACACACCGCACGGCATCATAATGTACGGCAATGACTACAAATTAGATTTGCACCCAACACTCGGCTCACCGGCAAACTTTGACCATTTGAAAAAAATCGGAGAAAAAGGAGTGCTTGCACTCATCCAAGATTGTTTATACGCAAAAGAACAGCGCAAGACGCCAAGTGAGCAAGTTGCAAAAGACATGCTCAGAGAGGTACTGCTTGACGTTGACAACAAAGGCAAAGGCATCATTGTAACAACCTTCGCCAGCCACATCGCCAGACTGAAATCAATAGCGGAATTCGGCAGAATGCTCAACAGAAAAGTGGTCTTCATGGGCAGAAGCGTGGCAAAATACTGCTATGCTGCCAAAGAAGCAGACGTCATCGACCTATCAAAACAGGCAGAAATACTACGCTATTCCCGACAAATACGGAAAAAACTCCAGGAAATACAGGCACGCGGCAAGGACAAATACCTCATTGTTGTTTCCGGACACCAGGGAGAACCAAAAAGCGCGCTCAGCAAAATGATTGATGGCACGTACGCCTGGAAGTTCGGCCCAGACGACCACGTCATCTTCAGCTCACAGGTCATTCCCGCTGACATCAACATACGACAACGCGCCATCATGGATGAAAAGCTCAAAAAACTCGGCGCCAGAATCTTCACAGACATCCACGTCTCCGGACACAGCTCACGAGAAGACCTCAGAGAGATGCTAATGATGACAAAACCGAAAAATGTGCTGCCAACACATGGCGAACCAAGCATGATGAATGCGTTCAACACCCTTGCAGCAGAAATGGGCTACACCCTGCACAAAAACCTCCACCCGCTCATCAACGGGCAGAGAGTGAAATTGTAACTACTCCAGCACAATAAAACATTTAAATACCGAGCACACGAAATTTCTCAAGGGGGAATAGAATGAGACTTGTATTAGCAGATCCAATATTGCTCAAAGACAGCATCTCGGTAATCTCGGACCTGGTCAACGAGGCACGCTTTAAAATAACACGCGATGGCCTGGAGCTTGTTGCCATGGACCCGGCAAACGTCGCCATGGTCATCTTCAAACTCCTCTCCAGCAGCTTCACTGAGTATGACGTTGAAAAAGAGCAGGAAATAGCCATCAACCTGGCAAACTTCAAACAAGTCCTCAGACGAGTAGGAGCAAGCGACATTCTCACGCTGGAAGTCACCAGCGACAACAAACTCCAAATACAGCTCAAAGGAGGCACAACGCGAACGTTCAGCCTCCCATTGATAGAACTTGAGGAAAAAGAGCAACGCGTGCCAAACCTGAGCTTCCCGGTTGTCATTGCGACAAACAGTAGCGTGCTTAACGATGCCATCTCGGATGCAGACATCGTTGCAGAAAGCGTCACCTTCGCAGCAGAATCAAACAAATTCACCATCTCAGCGGAAGGAGACCTATCAAAAGCGCACATTGAGATAAAGCACGGCGAGGAAACAAACATACAAAGCCAGAGCCCGGCAAAAATCAGAGCAAAATACTCAATCGAATACCTGAAAAAGATGATTAATGCGGGCAAACTGGCAAACGAAGTAAGCATCTTCTTCAACCAAGACTATCCGCTAAAGCTCGAATACAAAGTTGTGGACAAACTGCTGCTCAGCTTTATTCTCGCGCCCAGAGTAGAGAACGACTAAGCAAAACTTTATAAACGATTTACTACGCCAGAGTAGCATGGGGCTTGGTGACTATATACGCTTACTACGACCAGCACAATGGTACAAAAACCTGCTCGTCTTTCTGCCACTAATTTTCGCACTGCGATTAGGAAACACAATGGCAGTGTGGCATTCAATAATCGCATTCATCAGCTTCTGTGCTTTGTCATCAACAACATACATAATCAACGATTATGCCGACCGGAACATTGACAAACTCAACCCGGAAAAAGCGAACAGACCAATAGCTTCAGGAGCAGTCGGGCCAATTGAAGCGCTTACCTTGGTACTCCTCCTCACTGCTGTCGGATTTGGAACTGCCATTGTGCTGCCACTACCCTTCCTGTACACGGCACTTGGCTACTTTGCCTTGTCACAGATATACACTGCCTGGCTGAAACACGAAACGTTTGCAGATATCCTTGCCATCTCAATCAATTTTGTCATAAGAGCAGTGGCAGGAGCATTTGCCATCCCTGTAAATGTCAGCCCCTGGCTCATCGCAGGAATATTCTTCCTCGCACTCTTCCTGACACTTGGAAAGCGGCGAAGCGAACTCATGCTGCTGAAGGACAAAGCATTTGCCCAACGACCAGCGCTTGCAGGATATTCACCAGATGTTGTTTCAAGGCTCAGCGCGCTTGCCACAACTGCACTGGTCATCTCATACACTTTGTATGTTTTCTTCGGAGAACACAAATGGCTATACGTCACACTTCCAATTGCACTTTACTGCATCTTCAGGTATGAGACAATCATAAGCTCGGGCAGCAAGATTTCACGACACCCAGAACGAGTCTTCACAGACGCACGAATGGTCATCGCGATGATAATCTGGGTCGGGCTTACGCTCGCAGTCCTGTATTAACGCTGCTTCGTGCCAAAATAGAACATCTTCTGAATGTCAACATCATTTGGCGTGAAATTGCCCTGACGCGGATGAGCTTCCTTTGTTTCAGTCTTCAAAGGCTCCTGACGATCCTTGGGTTTTGGAGAAGCCTCAACTGCCTTG
>Ga0247727_10008863_pt1 | contig 18503 bp, 17 predicted proteins | sample WisWelCaveWW1625_FD_202498 | JGI IMG/M metagenome (GOLD analysis project Ga0247727, IMG submission 202498) | Biofilm microbial communities from Wishing Well Cave, Virginia, United States - WW16-25 | ecosystem: Environmental > Aquatic > Deep subsurface > Groundwater > Cave microbial mat | place... | reverse complement strand
AAGGCGCCGAGCGAGATCACACCCGAGACGAGGGCGAGGTTGCGATCGGAGAGGCCGAACTCCCTCGACACGAAGGGCGCTGCGAACATCGGCAGCGCCATTGCCACCTGGGCGATGCCGCCGAGCAGGAACAGGCTGGGAAGCGGCGACGGCGGCTGCGCTGCGGGATCCGGCACGGGCGGGAGACTACGGGGTATGCTGGCCCGCCGCATCGCAGGAGGGCGCGAGATGGAGACACGAAGGCTCGGCAAGACGGGGCTGCGCGTGCCGGTGTTGTGCCTCGGCACGATGACCTTCGGGCTGCAGTGCGATCGCGACACCTCCTTCGCGATCCTCGACCGAGGGCTCGAAGGCGGCCTCGACTTCCTCGACAGCGCCGACGTGTATCCGCTCGGCGGCGGGCTCGACACGGTCGGACGCACCGAACAAATCCTCGGTGAGTGGATGCACGAGCGCGGCAACCGCGAGCGCATCGTGCTCGCAACCAAGTGCTGCGGCCCGATGGGGAAAGGGCCGAACGAGCATGGCCTCTCGCGCCAGCACATCGTCGCGGCTGTCGAAGCGAGCCTGCGGCGGCTGCGCACGGACTGGATCGACCTCTACCAGAGCCACGCCTTCGACGTCGCCACGCCGATCGACGAGACGCTGCGCGCCTTCGACGATCTCGTGCGCACGGGCAAGGTGCGTTACGTCGGCTGCTCGAACTATCCTGTGTGGCGGCTCGCCGGCGCGCTGCGCGCGGCCGACCGGCTCGGCGTCGCGGGCTACGTCTCGGCGCAGCCCCGCTACAACCTGCTCTATCGCGAGATCGAGACGGAGCTGCTGCCGCTCTGCCGCGCCGAAGGGCTCGGCGTGCTCGTCTACAACCCGCTCGCGGGTGGCTTCCTGTCGGGCAAGCACAAGGCCGGCGCGGATCCCGAGGCCGGCACGCGCTTCACGCTCGGCAGCGCGGCGGGTATCTATCGCAAACGCTACTGGCAGGAGGCGCAGTTCCGCGTGGTCGAGCGCCTCGCCAAGGAGTGCGAGGCGCGCGGCCTCGCGCTCGTCTCCGTCGCGGTGGCGTGGGTGCTCGCGCAGGAGGGCGTCACCTCGGCCATCATCGGCGCGAGCCGGCCCGATCAGCTCGCGGCCTCGCTGGCCGCGGCCGAGCTGAAGCTCGACGACGAGCTGCGCAAGCGCTGCGACGAGCTGTGGTGGGAGCTGCCGCGGCGGCCGGTGATCGAGGGCTATCGCTGAGGTTTTGACGTTTTGACGAACGTCCCCGCTTTCGAGTCGTTCTGGGTGCGCGTGGAGGCTGAACCCGAGCGGCTTGCGCTCGTCGAGTCGGACGGCCGTGCGTGGAGCGCCGGTGCGCTCGCCGCGCGCTGTCACCAGCTCGTCCACGGCCTGCGCGCGCGCGGGCTCCGCCACGGCGACGCGGTGGCGGTGCTGCTGCCGAACGGCGAGCCGCTCGTCGCGACGCTGCTCGCCGTGATGCAGGCAGGCTGGCACTGGGTGCCGATCAACACCTCGCTCACCGCGAGCGAGGTGGCGTGGATCCTCGCCGACTCGGGCGCCCGCGCCTTCGTCGCGGACGAACGCTACGCCGAGGTTGCAGCGGCCGCGGCCGGCGAGGCGGGCTTGCCCGGCTCACTTCGCTTCGAGGAATTGCTCGCGGGGCAGCCCACCCACCGCCCCGGCGATCGCCTCGCCGGCCAGTTCATGCAGTACACCTCGGGCACCACCGGGCGCCCGAAGGCGGTGCAGCGCGCGACGCCCGCGCTCGATCCCGACCAGATGGCCGCTCTGCTCGCGCCGAACCTCGCGCGTTACGACATCACGCCCGGCGGCGAGCACGTGCACCTCGTGACGTCGCCGATGTACCACCTGGCGCCCCTCTCGTTCGGCTACTTCTCGCTCCACTTCGGGCACCCGGTCGTGCTGATGGACCACTTCGACCCGGAGAGCGCGCTCCGCCTGATCGAGCGCCACCGCGTCACCACCACGCACATGGTGCCGACGCAGCTGCACCGCCTGATGCTGCTGCCCGAGGCGACGCGCCGCCGCTACGACGTTTCGTCGCTGCGCCATGTGATGCACGCCGCCGCGCCGTGCCCGATCGAGCTGAAGCGGCGCCTGATCGAATGGTGGGGGCCGGTGGTCTACGAGTACTACGGCGCCTCCGAGGGCGGCGGCACGCTGGTGCGCGCGGCCGAGTGGCTGGAAAAGCCCGGCACGGTCGGCCGCCCCTGGCCCGGCGCCGGCGTGCGCGTGCTCGACGACGAGGGCAAGGACCTGCCGCCCGGCGCGGTCGGCACCGTCTACCTGAAGCTGATGATGGAGTTCGCGTACAAGGGCGACCCCGAGAAGACGCGGGCCTCGCGCCGCGGCGAGTGGTTCACCGTCGGCGACATGGGCTGGCTCGACGCGGACGGGTACCTGTTCCTCAGCGACCGCAAGATCGACATGATCATCAGCGGCGGCGTCAACGTGTATCCGGCCGAGATCGAGGCGGCGCTGCTCGCACACCCCGAGGTCGGCGACGCGGCGGTGTTCGGCATCCCGAGCGAGGAGTGGGGCGAGGAGGTGAAAGCGGTGGTCGAGCCCGCGCCGGGCGTGCTCGCGAGCGACGCGCTGCGCGAGCGGCTGCTCGCGCACTGTCGCGCGCGGCTCGCCGGCTACAAATGCCCGCGCAGCCTCGACTTCACGAGCGCGCTGCCGCGCGACGCGAACGGCAAGCTCTACAAGCGCAAGCTGCGCGACCCCTACTGGGTCGGGCGCGAGCGAAAGGTCTGATCCGCGCTCGCCGCTCCGAGGATCGCTGCGTAGCGCTCGCGTGCCTCCGCGATCGCACGCAGCAGTGCGGGGCGGTTCTGGCGCAGGTGCGAGGCCGAGACGCCGTCGCTGTAGGGCAGCCAGTCCCACAGCGTCTGCTCTTCGATGTGCTCGTCCGAGAGCCGCGCTTCGAGCGCTTCGAGACGCGCGAGTGCGGCAGCGGCGAGCTCCCTTGCGCGTGGGAGCGGCGCCGAGTCTTTCACCGTCACGTAGATCGGCGCGGTGTGTGCGGCCGAAGGGCGAACGCGACCACGCCCTGCGTAGGAGGCCTCCGAGCGGTCCATCTGTTCGCGGAAATTCATGTAGCGCTCGCCCCCGTCGAGCACCCACTCCGGCAGCCCCGGCTGGATCGGAGCCTCGCCGAGCTTGTCGCCCGACACGCGAAGCGCGAACCATGCAGAGTCCGCGAGATCGTGCTCCACGCGGAAGCGCAGCTCGCCGGGCCCGACACGCAGGGCCGGCGCAGGGATCGGCTCACCGTTCCGCAGCAGCTCCACGCGTTGCACGTCGTCCCGCTTCGGGTCGTAACGAACCCTGCCTTCGAGCGCGATGTGCGCCGGGCCGGGGAGCTCGATCTCGTCGCCGATCCCGGCTGCGCCGACCCTGAGATCCACGAGGGGCCCGTTCGTCACGAAGGTGCGACCCGCACGTACTGATTCGCGCCAGCTCTCGCGCGTGGGTGCCGCGTCGAGCCGGGTGTAGAAGCGCTCGCGGCCGGGAACGCTCCAGGTTCCGCACGGGAAGTCTGTGCCGGCCGTCGGGGTGAGCCGGAGCCCGAGGTTCAGGAGGTCGTACCAGGTCTCGTAGTAGGGAAGCTCGAACTGGAGCACCTCGAGGAAGAAGACGAGGCCGCGCGGCGCGTCGAGAGTGAGCCCGTCGCGCGCCGGGCCCATCCCGAAGTGCGCGTAGCCGGGCAGGCCGTGCTCGCGTTCCGCCGCGCGCCAGGTGCTGTCGTAGGCGATGTAGGTGTCGCGCAGGTCGATGGGTGCGTTCGCAGCGAGCGTGATCGTGTGCCCGAGGAAGTGCGTGCGCGGATGTTCCTGCCCGGCGAGGAGCAGCGTTTCACCGCTGCGGTACTCACCGGCCGCGCCGAAGTCGTGCTGCGGCGTGACGCCGAACTGGTCCACCGTCCCCATCTGGAGCAGGTTCGCGACGTGCACGTCCTCGGCGCGCATCCAGGCGGCGATGTGACGGTCGTCCTCGGGGGTGCGCCGCGTGATGTGGAGGTGGTCATCGGCGGACCACCAGCCTTCCGCTGGCAGGTCGATCCAGCGGCGCAGGGCGACGGTCGCGGCCTGCGTTTCGCCGGCGTCGAGCTCGATCTGTTGCTCGGCCACCTCGTACTCGATGCCGCGGAACGCGCGCAGCCGGTAGCGGCCCGCCGGCAGCGCGATCTCGGCTGAGCCGTCGGCGTAGAACTGGGTCGTGCCCGTGTGCGGGTTCCGAAGCTCGCGAGAGATGCTGACGCGTTCGGCGGCCCAGTCGGGCAGCGGTTGCAGCAGGCACTCGAAGCGGAGCGGCACGGCGCCCGCAGCGACCCAGGCTTCGCCCCGCGCATCGATCAGCTCGAGGCGCGCGGCCAGCTCCGTGCCGCGTGCTGCGTCGAGGATCCGGATCCTGAGCGTGCCGGCCTCTGGCTCCGCACACGCGGCGAGAAGTACCCCGAAGAGGACGGTGGTGGAGCGCACGGCGCCAGTCTCATAGCACGCGTGCCAACCCGCATTTCTCACCACACCGCTACTGCGGCGGCCGATAGCGCCGCAGCCTCGCGACCTTCTCCCTCCGGGCCCCAGGGCGTACCGCCACGTACGCCTTCGGGGCCCTCTGGTCCGAGGGCCGCGAATCTGCAGCACTCAGGGCCGCCTCGCGACGCGCCGTGGTGAGAAAAGCGGGCTAAGAGACTGATCGCCGTGGATTTCTCCTATCCGCCCGAGGCCGAGGCGTTTCGCGCCGAGCTGCGCGCCTGGCTCGCCGCGAATCTCGACGAGCGCTTCCGCGCCGCCGGCGCGGCCCGCGGGCTCGCGTCGGGTCCGGAGCAGATCACCCTGCTGCGCGAATGGAACGCGTGGCTCGCGGATGCGGGCTACGCCGCGATCCACTGGCCGCGCGAGTACGGCGGGCGCGGCGCCGGGCTGATCGAGCAGGTGGTGTGGGTCGAGGAGATGCACCGCGCGGGTGCACCGCCGACGGTGAACCCGATCGGCCTCGCGAACATCGCGCCGGCGCTCATGGCGCACGGCAGCGAGGCGCAGAAGCAGCGCTTCCTGCGCCGCATGCTGCGCGGTGAGGACATCTGGTCGCAGGGCTTCTCCGAGCCCGGCGCGGGCAGCGACCTCGCGTCGCTGCGCACGGGGGCGCTGCGCGACGGCGCCCACTACCTCGTGAACGGCCAGAAGACGTGGACCTCCCTGGGCGCGCAGGCGGACTGGTGCCAGCTGTTGGTGCGTACCGACCCCAGTGCGCCGAAGCACCGCGGCATCTCGTGCCTGCTGGTGGATCTGCGCCTGCCCGGCGTCGACGTGCGGCCCATCACCACGCTCACCGGCGAAAGCGACTTCGCCGAGCTGTTCTTCCGCGACGTGCGCGTGCCGGCGGACGCGCTGCTCGGCGCCGAGAACGAGGGCTGGCGCGTGGCGATGACGACCCTCACGGCGGAGCGCGCGGGCGTGGCGACGCTCCACCTCGGCGTGCGCGGACGTATCCAGGCGCTGATCGAGGATGCGCGCGCTGCGGGTGCGCTCGCGGATGCGCGCCATCGCGAGCGGCTCGCGCGCCTTTACCTCGAGGGTGAGCTGCTGAAGCTGCTCTCCGAGCGCGCGCTCTCGGGCATCGTGCACCAGCGCCAGGGACCGGAGGGCAGCCTGGTGAAGCTGGTCTGGAGCCAGACGGAGCAACGCGTGGCGGAGGTGACGGCAGAGGTGCTCGGCCAGGCCGCGCTCGGCGGACGCTGGGCGAGCGCGCGGCTCGCCGCGCGCTCGTACTCGATCGCCGGCGGCACCACGCAGGTGAACAGGAACATCGTGGCCGAGCGTGTGCTCGGGCTCCCGAAGTCCACATGAACTTCGAGCTCACCCCCGAGCAGGAAGAGCTGCGCGCGAACGTGCGCCGCTTCCTCGGGGAGCGAGGCGCGAGTGCGCCGCTCGCGGAGCTGGGGCTCACAGGCTTGCTCGTGCCGGAGTCGCTGGGCGGCGCCGGCCTCGGCATGCTCGAGCTGGGTGTCGTGCTCGAAGAGTGTGGCCGAGCGCTGCACGCAGGTCCCTTCGCCGCGAGCGCGCTCTTTGCAACACGCTTGCTGCTCGCGGCCGCCACGCCCGCCGAGCAGCGCGAGCTGCTGCGCGCGCTCGCTGCCGGAGAGCGGCGCGCGGCCGTCCTGTCCGATGCCTCGCTACGCGAGGTCGGCGGCCTCCTCTCGGGCGTCGAGCCGTTCGCGCTCGAAGCGGGCGATGCCGACTGGCTGGTCGTTGCCGCGAACGGCGCGGTGTTCGTCTCGGATGCGCGCGCGCAGGGCGTGCGGATCGAAGCCGCAGAGAGCCTCGACGGGACGCGCCGGCTCTTCCGCGTCGCCTTCGACGGGGCGCCGGTCCGCCGGCTCGGCGCGGGGGACGCGAGCGCGGCGATCGCCTCCGCCGTCGATGCGCTCACCGCGGGCCTGGTCGCCGACGGCGTCGGAGCGGCGGCGCGCGCGCTCGAGCGTGCGCTCGACTACGCGAAGCAGCGCGAGCAGTTCGGCCGCCCGATCGGCAGCTTCCAGGCCGTGCAGCACCTGCTGGTGGACATGCTGCAGGACGTCGAGCTGACGCGCGCCGCGGCCTACTACGCGCTCTGGGCGCAGGACGCGGCCCCGCCCGCCGAGCGCGCGCGGGCGACCGCGCTGGCCAAGGCCTTCGCGAGCGAGGCGCTGCCCCGCGTGGGCGCGACGGCCATCCAGGTCTTCGGCGGGGTCGGCTTCACCGCCGAGCTCGACATCCATCTGTACTACCGCCGGCTGGTCTCCCTCTCGCTGCTGCACGGGGGCGTGAGCTATCAGCTCGAGCGAATCGCCGCGATCGCATTCGGAACCGAGGAAGGGAGCTGATGCCGAAGCTCGAGCTGCTGTTCGAGAACAACCGCGTCTGGGCCGCCGAGCAGACGCGCGGCGATCCAGACTTCTTCACGCGGCTGCTCGGCCAGCAGTCGCCCGGGTACCTGTGGATCGGCTGCTCGGACAGCCGTGTGCCCGCCAACCAGATCGTCGGCCTCGCGCCCGGCGAGCTGTTCGTGCACCGCAACGTCGCCAACGTGGTGGTGCACACGGACCTCAACTGCCTCTCGGTGCTCCAGTTCGCGGTGGACGTGCTCGGCGTGAAGCACGTGATCGTGTGCGGGCACTACGGCTGCGGCGGCATCGTCGCCGCGCTGCGCGACGAGAAGCTCGGCCTGATCGACAACTGGCTGCGCCACATCCAGGACGTCGGTACGAAGCACCACGCGCAGCTCGATGCGATCGCGGACGAATCGGACCGCGCGGCGCGGCTGTGCGAGCTGAACGTGATCGAGCAGGTGAGCAACGTGGCCGACACCACCGTCGTGCGCGACGCCTGGCGGCGCGGGCAGCAGCTCTCGGTGCACGGCTGGATCTACGACCTGCACGACGGCCTGCTGCGCGACCTGGACGTGACGCGCGAGGGCTGAACGCTACGGGCGACGAAAGCTCGCGCGTCCCGTTAGCGCACGCTCGCGCGCCGCGCAGCGCTCGAGGTGATCGTTCACGAGGCCCATTGCCTGCATGAAGGCGTACATCGTGGTCGGGCCGACGAACGAGAAACCCTCCGCGCGCAGCGCCTTCGAGAGCGCGTGCGAGGTGGGCGTCTCGGTGAGCTTCACCACCGCGGCGCGCGTCGAGCGCCGCGGCCTTTCGCGTGCCGGCGGATCGAAGCGCCAGACGAAGCTCGCGAGCGAGCCGTGCCGCTCGATCAGCTTCAGCGACTGCTTTGCGTTGTGGATCGCCGACTCGATCTTGCCGCGGTGGCGCACGATGCCCGCGTCGCCGAGCAGGCGCGCTACGTCGCGCGCACCCATCCTTGCGACGCGCTCGATCGCGAAGCCGTGGAAGGCGCGCCGGAAGTTCTCGCGCTTGCGAAGGATGGTGAGCCAGGAGAGACCCGCCTGGAAGCCTTCGAGCGCGATCTTCTCGAACAGGCGCTGGTCGTCGGTGACCGGGAAGCCCCACTCGCGGTCGTGATAGCTGCGATAGAGCGCGTCTCCGACGCACCAGAAGCAGCGCGTCACCTCGTCATCGCAGCGCAGCACACCTGCAGGGAGCCGCGTCGTCATGGCGGCACCGTAGCGTTACTCGCCATCCCGGGGCGAGGAGAGCCACCCCCGATCAGCGTGGTCGCCACCGTCGGGCGCGGTGGCGGGCATACAAGTCGACAGTGCGCCGCCGGAGGGGCAGCCTGCGAGAACACCGCCACGGCCGCCGCCATCACGCGCGAGTGCTGCTGGAGGCCGGTCCGCGTCGAGCTCGGGTGCGCCGCCGCGGAGAGTGCGTCGCTGTCCTGCGGCGGGACTGGCGCACGAGCTGGCGGACCCGTAATACTCGCGTGACCGAGAGGTATTACCAAGCATGAAGAACGTCTCCTTCAAGCTACCCGAGACGCTCGACCAGGAGCTCGGCAACGCGGCCCGCGCGGCCCGCACCACCCGTTCTGCGCTGGTCCGCGACGCGCTTCGCGCCGAGCTCGCTCGCCGTCGCAAGCCGCGGCGCGGCTCCTGCCTCGTGCTCGCGCGGGATCTCGCCGGCTCCGTATCCGGCCCGCGCGACCTCTCCTCGAACCCGAGGCGCCTGGCGCGCTACGGGCGATGAGGCGCCAGGTCCTTCTCGATACGGGTCCGCTCGTCGCGTTCCTGAACCGTCGCGACCGCCATCACGGTTGGGCGACCGGGCAGCTCGCCGAGGTCGAGGCGCCACTCCTCACCTGCGAGGCGGTGCTATCCGAGGCTTGCTTCTTGCTGCGTGACGCGCGTGGAGGGAGCCGTGCCGTCTTCGACCTGCTCGAGCGCGAGGTGGTGACGGTGGCCTTCTCGCTTGCGAAGGAGGCTTCCGCCGTCGGCCGACTGCTCGGGCGTTACGAAAACGTGCCGATGTCGCTCGCCGACGCCTGCCTCGTGCGCATGGCGGAGCAGGACGCGCGGCGCTCGATTCTCACTCTCGACAAGGGATTTCGCATCTACAGGAACCACGCACGGCACGTGGTGCCGACCATCCTGCCTGAGTCGCCGTGAGCGGCGCGCGGCTTCGCCGCGCCGGACGGAGCGCTCGGTGAGCTCTGCACGGCGCAGGGCCCTGCAGCCGGGGGCCTCTGCGGCGCCGCGACCGGCCCCCAAGAGCGCGTTCGAGGCGTGAGGCTCGCGCCTCATTGCGCGACGGGCACCCGGAAGCGCGCCCGTCCCGTCAGCGCACGCTCGCGCGCCGCGCAGCCCTCGAGGTGGTCGTTCACGAGGCCCATCGCCTGCATGAAGGCGCACATGCGGATCGCCCGCGCACCAGAAGCAGCGCGGCACCTCGTCATCGCAGCGCAGCACACCTGCAGGGAGCCGCGTCGTCATGGCGGCACCGTAGCGCCGCTCGGGCTCGCCGCAGGCGCCGGCTAGACTGGGCCCCGGCATGGACCCGAACCTGCAGCGCATCGCACGCTGGCTCGAACGCCGTCCCTGGAATTGCCCCGGCGCGGACAAGGCCTGGGTCCTCGACTCGATGTGGGCAGCTCTGCGCTTCGATCGCGAAGTCGCGCGGGCCGAGCGTGTCCGCCGGCGGTAGCCCCTTCCAGCAGGCCCTCGAGGCGCTTGTCCGCGCCGGTGTGGACTTCGTGGTGGTGGGAGTCGGTGGCATCAACTTCTACGCGCGCGACGCCTCCGAGATCGTGCGCACGATCGACCTGGACCTGCTCCTGAGCCGGCGAGTCGAGGCATTGGCCAGGGCGCTCTCGGCGCTCGCCTCCGAAGGCTTCCGATTCGAAGCGGGCGGCGAGCCCTTCGTGGACAGCACCGACGACATCGTCCTCGAGCGCGTCGTGGCCGCAGGGAGCAACGTCGTTGCCACCCGAGAGGGTGCGTCCATCGATCTGATGTGCTCTCTGGCGGGCTTCACCTTCGGGGAGCTCGCGGCAGACGCCGAGCCGTTCCGGCTGGGTGCCGTCGAGATCTCGGTGGGGAAGCTCGAGAAGTTGCTCCGCTCCAAGGAGCTGGCCGGCCGAGCCAAGGATCGGGAGTTCCTGCGGCTCTTCGCCGCGCGGCTCCGCGACGCGGCGGAGCGCGAAGACTGACGCGAACTCGAGTCGGCATGAACGGGTGTGTCTTCAGATCGCGAAGCGCACGCCCGTCAGTTTTTCCGAGACGTCCCAGAGCTGCTTCGCCACCGCAGCGTCGCGCGAGGCCGGGCTCGAGCGCGCGCGACCCGGCGCGCCGAGCATGCCGAACCAGCGGCTCGGTCCGAAGTACTCACCGCCGCGCACGTCGGGCGCGGTGGCGGCATACAGGCTCGGCAGCGCGCCCTCCGGCGGCTGCTGCGAGATCACCGCTACGAACGCGTTCAGCAGGCCCGAGTGGCGCTGCAGCTCGGTGCGCGTCGAGCCGGGGTGCGCCGCGGCGGCCAGCGCGCCTGCGCGCGCCGACTCGAAGCGGCGTTGCAGCTCCCGCATGAAGAGCAGGTTCGCGAGCTTGCTCTGCCCATACGCGCGCGACGGGTTGTAGGAGCGCTCGGACTGGAGATCGGCGAAGTCGATGCGCCCGGGGAAGTGGGCGAGGCTGCTGACGCTGACGACGCGCGCCTTCGGCGCAGCCAGGATGCGCGGCAAGAGCAGGCCCGTGAGCGCGAAGTGACCGAGATGATTGGTGCCGAGCTGCAGCTCGAAGCCGTCGGCGGTCTTGCCGTAGGGCGGCATCATCACGCCGGCGTTGTTCACCAGCAGGTCGAGCCGGCTCTCCGCGGCGCCGAGCTTGTCTGCGAAGGCGCGCACCGAGGCGAGCGAGCCGAGGTCGAGCGGCTCGAAGCGCACGTCCGCCGCGGGCGCGGCCGTGCGGATGCTGCGCTCGGCTTCGCGCCCCTTCTCTTCGCTGCGGCAGGCGACGATCACGCGCGCGCCCTTCGCCGCGAGCGCGCGTGCTGTCTCCCAGTCGATGCCGCTGTTGGCGCCTGTGACGACGGCCGTGCGGCCACTCTGATCGGGGATGTCCGACTCGCTGAATGCCATGGTGGCTCTCCTCCGGCGCGCCCCGCCCATCCTGCTCCCACCGCCAGCGTGCCGCAAGGAGGAAATCGTGGTTGACAGGCCGGGCCTCGAGCGAGAACGATGGCCGGATGCTCCGCGCCTTCATCCTCCTCGCTCTGGCGGCGACCTGCGCTGTGCTCTGGCTCGCGCTCCGCCCGAACCAGGCCGAGGTCGATCCGCGCCTCGGCCTCGAGAGCTGGGACCTGGTCGCCGACGGAGAGCACAACTCGAACACCGATCTGGCGTTCTGGCGCGAGCAGTGGTGGCTGGTGCACGCCGCCTCGCCCTACCACATGGGGACGCCGCGCTCACGGCTGGTGGTGAGGCGCTGCCGGGACGCCGAGCCGGGCCCGGGCTCGCGCTGGGAGGCCGTCACGGAGCTGCGTGTGCCCGGCTCGGACATCCGCGACCCGAAGCTCGCCGCGATCGGCGGGCGACTGCTTCTGTACGCGCTCACGAACCAGGGCTTTCTCGCGATCCCGAGCGGCACCGTGCTCGCGACCAGCGACGACGGCGAGCACTGGTCGGAGCTCGCGCCGGTGGGGCCCGCAGGCTGGCTGCTCTGGCGCCCGAAGCGCGCACCCGATTCCGTGCCCGAGGGCGGCGAGCTGTGGTACGCGAGCGCGTACTGGAAGGATCACGGCGAGTCGATCCTGCTGCGCTCGCGCGACGGGCGCGACTGGGAGCGCGTCTCCACTATCCACCGGGGGGAATCCAACGATGAGACCGAGATCGAGTTCTTGCCGGATGCGGAGGGCAGGCCGACGTCGCGCCTGATGGCCACGGCGCGCCTCGAGGTCACGCCGGACACATTCACCGGAAACGCCGACGCCTCGACTCTGCTCGCGTTCGCCGATCCCCCGTACGCCGAGTGGAGCGACGCGCGCAAGCTCCGCACGCAGCTGACGCGGCTCGACGGCCCGGTCTTGTTCAGCGACCGCGGGCGTGTCTTCGCCGTGGCGCGCGCGCAGCCCGGCGCGCGTTCCGGTCTCACCAAGCTCGACAGCGTGTTCGCGCGCAAGCGCACCGCGCTGTGGTGGATCGATCCGGGGCGCGAGGCGCCGGCCGGCGGGAGCGGCGTGCCGCGTCTGGTGTGGCTCTCCGATCTGCCGAGCGCAGGCGACACCTCGTACGCCGGCGCAGTGCTCCGAGGGGGCGTGCTCTTCACCGACTACTACACGAGCCGCACCGACCGCGACTGGCCCTGGCTGCTCGGCATGCTGCTCGCGACCGACATCCGCATCGCGAAGGTGCAGCTCGCGGCCCTGCACGCGCTCGCCGAGGAGCGGGCGCAGGGCCGCTGAATGCGCCGGCGCATGCCGGCCACGGCCGTGGTAGGCTGCGGCCGTTGACGATCCGTCAACTTCGCCGCCGGAGGCCGCCGGAAGCCGCGCCATGGCCGAGCCCGCCCGTCGTCGCGTCCCCATCGAGCCCGGCTTCTTCACCATCTCCGAAGACGCGGGCGCGCCGCCGCAGCTGCTCGGCTCGCGCTGCCGCGCTTGCGGCGAGCACTTCTTCCCGCGCCGCATGGTTTGCGCGCGCTGTCTCGCGCAGGGCTGCGAGGACGTGCTGCTCGGTCCGGAGGGGACGCTCTGGACCTTCACCTGGGTGCACGTGCCGTTCTTCGGACAGAAGAAGACGGCCGCTGCCGGCTACGGCGTCGGGCAGGTGGATCTGCCGGAGGGACCGCGCATCCAGGCCGTGCTGTCGGGTGCGCAGGGCGACTTCGCGATCGGCATGCCGATGCGGCTCGAGCTGGAGACGCTACGCGAGACGCCCGAGGGCGAAGAGGTGGTGATCCATCGCTTCCGCCCTGTGGAGGCGCGCGCGTGAAGCTAGGCAACGTCGCGGTGCTCGGCGTCGGGCAGGTGCGCTTCGGCGTGCACAAGGTGAAGAGCGGCATCGAGCTGGCACGCGACGCCGCCCTGCTCGCGCTCGCGGACGCCGGCATCGACCTGCGCAGCGTGAACGAGGCCTTCGTCGGCTACATCGAGCCCGCCGCGATGCTCGCAATCAAGGCGATGAAGGAGCTCGGCCTCACCGGCCTGCCGGTGACGCACGTCGAGAACGCCTCGGCCACAGGCCTCGTGGCGTTTCGCGAGGCCGCGCACGCGGTCGCCTCGGGTCGCGCACAGGTCGCGCTCGCGCTCGGCTTCGACAAGATGAGCGAGATGGCGCGCGGCGGGCAGGGCGGGCGCGGGCCAGGCCGCGACACGATCGACTCGGTGATCCTGCCGGCCGCCTACTTCGCACTCTGGGCGATGCGGCGCATGCACGAGCGCGGCACGAGGCCCGAGCACTTCGCGAAGATCGCCGCCAAGAACTGGAACCACGGCGCGCTCTGCCCGGTGGCGGACCGCCAGGCCGACCATCGTGTGACGCCCGAGGAAGTGCTCGCGTCGAGGAAGATCGCAGAGCCGCTCACCGCGATGATGGCCTGCCCGCCCGACGACGGGGCCGCCTGCGCGATCCTCGCCGCGCCCGAGCTGGTGCGGAAGCTGCGGCCCGGCCGGCCGCTCGTGCGCGTCTTGTCGTCCGCGCTCCAGACCGAGACCTATACGCCCGGCCACACCTTCGTCGGGCCAGTGGTCGGGCCCGCCACGATGAGCCGCGACACCGCGAACGAGGCCTACCGCGACGCCGGCCTCGGCCCCGCGGACGTGAGCCTCGCGCTCTGTCACGACGCCTTCGCGAACGAGGAGCTCGAGTACTACGAGCTGCTCGGCTTCTGCGCCGAGGGCGAGGCCGAGAAGCTCGTCGAAGAGGAGCAGACCTCGCTCGGCGGGCGCATCCCCTTCAATACCGACGGTGGCCTGATCGCGCGCGGCCACCCGGGCGGGCCGACCGGTTTGGCGCAGATCCACGAGATCGTCGTGCAGCTGCGCGGCGAGGCGGGGCGGCGTCAGGTGGAGAATGCGCGTGTCGGCCTGGCCCATCTGGTCGGCGGCGGCAGCGTCTGCACGGTGTCGCTGCTCGCTCGAGACTGAGAAGGAGATCCCATGCCCTTCGAGGATTTCATCGTCTGCGACTCGGACATGCACGTGCTCGAGCCCGCCGATCTGTGGCAGCGCTACATCGCCAAAGAGTTCGAGCACGCGGCGCCCGTCGGCATGACGGAGCTGAAGCGCGACCTGCGCGTGAAGGTCAAGTCGCAGGTGCTGCTCAAGGTGGGTCCGGTGCGGCCGCTCAAGGAGCGTGGCGGCAGCGGCATCGGCTGGCGCGTGGAGCAGGAGACGGCGTACGCCGAGGCAGAGGCCAAAGGCTGGGGCCCCGAGGCGCAGCTCGATGCGATGGCCAAGGAAGGCGTCGATCTCGCCGTGCTCTTCCCCTCGCGCGGCCTGTTCGCGCTCACCATCGACTCCTCCGAGCAGATCGGCGCCGACGGCCTCGAGCCCGAGTACGCGGCGGCGATCGCGCGCGCCTACAACGACTGGCTGCACGACTTCTGCAATGCACAGCCCGACCGGCTGTTCGGCGCGGCGATGGTGGCGCCACACAACATCCCCGCGGCCGTCGACGAGGTGCGGCGCACCAAGCGCGAGTACGGCTTCAAGGCCGTCTTCTTGCAGCCCGGCACGGTGCGGCGCCGGCCCTGGCATCACCGTGACTACGACCCGCTCTGGGCCGCGTGCCAGGAGGAAGGCGTGGCCGTCTGCTTCCACGGCGGCGGGCGCACCTCGCTCACACCAGACTTCTCGCTCGAGGTCTTCGCCGACCGGCTGATGATGTGGCACACCTTCAACCAGCCGCTCGGTGTGATGACGGCGGCCGTCAGCATCACCGCGGGCGGCGTGCTCGAGCGCTTCCCCGAGCTGCGTGTGGGCCTGCTCGAGGGCAACTGCTCCTGGGCGCCCTGGCTGCTGCACCGGCTCGACGAGCACCAGGAGTGGGTGGGCTGGTACGAGGCGCGCGACCTGACCATGAAGCCCTCCGAGTACTTCATGCGCCAGTGCTTCGTGTCTGTAGATGCCGACGAGGAGACCGTGAAGCACTACGTGGACTGGTTCGACGACTCGAACCTGGTGTTCTCGACCGACTTCCCGCACGGCGACGCGATGTATCCGCACGCCGTCGAGGGCTTCCGCAAGCTGCCGCTCTCGGAGGCGTCGCAACGCAAGATCGTGGGCGACAACTGGAGCCGGCTGTACAAGATTCCGCTGGCGAGGAAGCGAGGCTGAGCGAAGAGGAGGCGCGCGGCGTCGGGGCAGGGCCGGGTGGACCGATTGCTGCTCCCGGCGCTGTTCGGTGACGGCGTCGAGCGCTTCCTCCGCTCCACCGGTTCGCGTGCGGCTGTGCAAGTTCGCGGCTCCGGCCCGCGTACGCACGGGCGCCTCCGCACCAACCGGCTCCACCCGTCCCCGCAACCGGTCGGTGCACGACGACGAGGCGCCGAAGTGTGTAGATCGCCCGCGCAGGCGGGCGGGTCTCGAGAGCAGGAGTCCGACGCGGGCGCCCGGGCCGGGTGGACCCGTTTAGGAGGAGTCAACTCGTTTCTTCGTCTTGCGGCTCCTTCCTCGGTCTCCGTGTCGTGGTTCTGGTTCGGTCCATGCGCGTTGTCGAGCTCTGGGGCTCACGAGGGTGTTTCGGGGGAGGCGGCGAAGATTCGGGTGCAAGAGGTCTGTGCCTCAGTCGACCCTCGTCGTCCGCCTGCGTTGGAACACGGAAGCCGTTGGGATCAAGGGAAAAGACGGTGCATGGATCAGGGGAGGCCGAGGCAGCGGCGTAGGTCGAAGACCTCGCCGCGGGTGAGCGTGATCCAGACGCCCACGAGGAGTCTTCTGGCGAGGGCCATGCGGACCTTGTTGCGGTGCATGCGGCGGCCTTTTCTCGCGGCCCAGTCGGCGACGAGCGGGTCGAAGGCGATCAGCCGTACGGCCCACTGACTCAGGATCCAGCGCAGCTCGCGGTTGCCCTGCTTGGTGAGGCGCCCGTGGTGAGCGATGTCGGCGGACTGGGCGACCGTGGGCACGAGGCCCCCGTAGGATGCCACGGCCCGCGCCGTCCGGAAGCGGCGGGCATCGCCGATCTCGGCGCGAAGCGTTGCCGCCGACTGCGCGCCGATGCGCGGGAGCATCGCAACGAGCGTCGCGAGCTCGGCCTCCTGGCGCGGCAGCGCGTCGATCCGGCGGCTCAGCGCCCGGATCTCCGCTTGGATGCGCTCGAGCACGGCGCGCAGTGCGTCGAAGGCAGCCTGTAGCTCAAGCTCGGGCAGACGAAGCGCGGCCAGCTTCGCCTGGCTCGGCCCCGAGTAGAGCTCGCAGCGCGGCGCTTCGATCTGATAGGCGTTGAGCATCGCCCGCAGCTGGTTCGTCGTTTGCTGGCGCATCTGGACGAGGTAGTGGCGCACCCGCAGCAGCTTGCGGCGGCCGTACTCGGCGTCGCTCGGGTAGTAGGTGCGCGCCATCTGGTCGAGGTCGCCGAGCCGCAGTCGCCGCGCGATCTCGTAGGCATCGCGCCGGTCGGTCTTCTTGCCGAGCTTGCGCAGGCCGAGCTTGCGGGCGTCGCACACGAGTATGTCCAGACCCGCGGCTTGGCAGGCGTTCACGAACCAGCGGTTCAGCCCGAGCGCCTCGACCGCCACCCGACAGTCCGGCGCGAAGCCCTTCACCCCCTCCACCGCTCGCAGACCTTCCGCGAGCGAGTGGTACGAGATGCGCTCCTCCTTCACGACCTCGCCCCGCTCGTCCAGGACGCAGATCTGGATCACCGTTCGATGCAGATCGATGCCGATGTACGTTGTCGCCATGAGTCAGCTCCTTGGTTGAGGTTCGAATGCAGCGAGGGTCGCTGCACTCACGGGAGCTGACTCCCCCTATACCTTCCGGTCCTCGCTCCCGGCGCTGGCTTCCTCGGCGCAGCGCGCGGGGTACGCACCACCGCTGTGCGCACCGCTGCCGTGGCACGTCAGTCCGGATTGCTTCCGCTCGCGCGCCTCCGCGAGGACCGGCTCCACCCGGCCTCGCGGCTCGGTCAGCGCACGAGCAGTCTGCACGTGACGACGAGTCCACGTGCACCGACCGAACACGGGGACGGGTGGAGCCGGTTGCTGCGGAGGCGCGCGCGCGGACGCTCACCGGGGCCGCGCACCTGCACAGCCGTACGACGAGCGATCGGGGTGAGGAGCGCTCGGCATCACCACCGACGGCGCCGGGAGCAGCAATCGGTCCACCCGGCCCGGCCGCCGACGCTGCACACCACCTCCGCGCGCGCCGGCAGGTGATACGCTGCGCGCTCGCCGCAGGTCGAAGGATCGCGGGCAGATCATCTTGTCGAACGGGTGCGTGACGCTGCGCTGACCCCGCGCCTCAGTGCGTCGGTGCCGAGCCGAAGCGCCCTTGGCGCTCGAGCTCGGCGGCGCTGAAGCGCTTGCGCTCGATCGGCACGCTCACCTTCAGCTTCTCGATCACGATGATCGTCGCGGTCTCGCTGCGCAGATCCTTCATCGCGATCTCGCGCGGCATGTAGCCCGTCTTCTCCTTGCTGACGGACTCGGCCTTCGTCGTCATCAGCTTCACCGGCCCCGGGTGGTCCTTGGTGTAGAACTCGACCTTGAGCGGCACACAGGTCTGTTGATCGACCCAGGACCGCACCAGGTTGTACTCGGAGCTGGGTTCGCCCGGCACCGATTCGGTCACGAAGGCCTGGCGCTCACCGATCGCCTCGTCGGGCATGCGCTTGCTGTCGAGGCTGGTGAGCATGCCCTGCATGCGCTGGAAGTCCGAGTAGCTGAAGTCTGTCCCCATCATGTTGCCGTTCACCATCTGAGAGGTGATGCGGCGCGTGCGCTTGAGCTCGGGCAGGAACATGAACATGTCGTTCTGCGGCTTCTTCTCGAGCACGAGCACCGAGGCGCCGCGCAGCTCGGGCGGGTTGTCGAAGGTCATCAGCACGTTCGAGAGGCGCGTCTCCTGGTCTTTCTGCCACCACATCTCGGCTTCGAGCAGGCGCTCGACCCCCATGCGGTCGACGCTCGTCATCTTGAGCGTCTGGACCATGCTGTCATCGGGAAAGTTCTGTTGGACGCAGTGCTGGATCTCCTGCGCCGTCATCTTGGCGGGATCCCGGGGCTTCACGTCCGAAGCGCCGCTGGCCAGGGCGCACAGGAAGCACAGGAAGAGCAGGTTGGGTGAGCGGAATCGCATCCGAAAGGACCTCCGAAGGGCGTCACCATACCACCGAAACCCTCGATTCGAGGGTTGACCCCGGCCCGAAAAGGGCGGCAAGGTAGGGCCTCACGCGAGGAGGCAGCCGCGGGCATGTGGTGGAGAGGGATCGGCAGCGCAGGATTCGCGGCGCTGGCGTGGTTCCTGGTGGGTGCGGTGTCGGCCGAGCCCGCGCTGCCGGGGCAGCGTCCGGCCTCCGCGCAGGCGCTGCTCGACGCGCAGCCCGAGGGCCTGGTCGAAGATCTGATGCAGGAGCGCATGGTGTTGCTCGAACAGG
>Ga0247727_10008862_pt1 | contig 18505 bp, 22 predicted proteins | sample WisWelCaveWW1625_FD_202498 | JGI IMG/M metagenome (GOLD analysis project Ga0247727, IMG submission 202498) | Biofilm microbial communities from Wishing Well Cave, Virginia, United States - WW16-25 | ecosystem: Environmental > Aquatic > Deep subsurface > Groundwater > Cave microbial mat | place... | reverse complement strand
CGCGGACACGAAGAAAACTAGAGCGCAGCTTGGCTGAGGCCGTCGACCAAGTGACTCTAACCGATATCAAGGGTTGGTTTAATCATTGTGGCTATATATCTTCATACAACTGAAAACCGCTGTAAAACTGTCATTCAGAAGGAATCCTTTTGCAAATTAAGACAATTTCCGCATGACAAAAAAGATTCTTCCCGAATGACAATTTACAAACCGTGCCGGCTTCCTCCCAATTCAACCCAGGTCCCCACACCTTTTTCCAACATCTTTGTATAAATGTGACGCGCAGAAGCCAGATCTTCGATAGCAAGTCCGAGTGATTTGAAGAGCGTGATTTCATCGGCTGAAGTGCGCCCCGAAATCTGTCCAAGCAGAAGTTCCCCAATCTCACCGCGAATGTGAGTATCATCCAGCACGCCTTCCATTTTTGGAATAAGAAAATCACCGGCTTCATTGAGCGCCGATTCGCGCCGGTCGACGAACAGGCGTGATTTGAGCATCGCGGCGGTATCGAGCTCACGCGTGATCGAGGTGCAGGCGCCGACCGCATTGATGTGCGCGCCGGCTTTGAGCGAATCTCCTGAAACCACCGGCTCTGGCGCCGCCGTCGTCGCGCAAATAATGTCTGCGTCGCTCACTGCTTCTTGCGCGGTTTTCATTGGTTCAACTTTAATGTTTTGTCGTTGCGACTCGCGTTTGGCGAAAGCGCTGGCATGATCGAAACTTCGGCTCCAAACACGCACGCGCGTTATTTTTCTCACTAACAACATGGCTTCAAGATGAGTTCGCGCTTGCGTGCCTGACCCGAGAATTGCCAGATCGTGCGCATCGTCACGCGCCAGTAATTTTGTTGCCAATCCGCTAACTGCGGCGGTGCGAATCGCGGTAATCTCCGTTGCGTCCATGATGGCGAGCAAGCATCCATGTTTTGCTTCGAAGAGCAAAACCGCGCCTTGATGCGAATCATATTGGGTGCCATGATTTTCGGGGAAAAGCGTGAGCACTTTCAATCCCATCGCGTTGAGGTCTTGCATGTAAGCCGGCATCATGGCGAGCGCGCCAAATCGTTCCGGCAGCCACATAATTGGACGAAGCGGCAAAAGCGTTTTTCCTGCCGCGAGTATTTTGAAGGCGTCGGCCATGACGTCGATGCACTCATGCATCGGCAGCCATTGGACGACTTCAGATTGATTGACGATGAGGACTTTCATGCTGGTTACTGGTTACTGGTTGCTGGTTGCAATTCAATCTTTCGGCAAAAACGACGCGATTAATGCGGCCACAACGCCGGCCACTGCCAATGTCAACAGGGCGCTTTGCAAACCGACTTGTTCGGCAATAAATCCCAACGGCGTCATCAGCAATCCGGCGGCGCCCCAGCTCACGCCGATCATCAATGCCGAGACCATACTGGCGCGATGCGGGTAAAGCTGCTGCGCCATGACGATGTTGAGTGGAAAGGAAAAATATAACAAGATGCCGCTCAATGCCAAAGCGAGTAAAGCCAGCCCTCCTGAAAAATAAATAAAGCTCGCGAGCAACGGCGCTGCTGTGATGAGCGAGACGATAATAATATGGCGACGGTTCACGCGTCCGGCAAAATGCCCGCTGAGCAGAGAGCCGATAGCGCCAATGGATTGAAAGATCGTCACGGTCGCGCCCGCCGAGAATAGCGAGTGGCCTCGCGCATGCATGTAAATAGGAATAAACGTGGCAAATCCGGTGATCATCATCGAGCGCAAAATGGAAATGGCTAGATGCAATGACAGCAGCAGACGTTGATTCCGTGAATCGCCGTCGCGAGAAAAATCCCTCAAATGAATGGGCAAAGTTTGTGGATGAGGCAGTCGTCGAAAAAGCATGAATGCCACCATCATAGCGGGAAGAATCAATACTGGCAACGTCCGAAATCCGAAATAAGCCACTACCGGCACAACGAATAACGGCGACATCGCATGGCCGATATTTCCGGCGCTGATGAAAAGGCTCATGCCCCATTCTTTGCGCTGGCCGCTGACACGACTCACCATCATTGCGGCCGATGGATGAAAGATTGCCGAGCCCAGCCCGCAGAGCAGCAGCAATGGAATCAACATTGAATAAGAAGACGCGTAGCCGAGGCTGCAAATGAAAAGGCCGGTGAGCAATGGCCCTAAAAAAACGAAAAAGCGCTGATTGAACTTATCGTTGATCGCGCCAAAAATCGGCTGCGATAGCGAAGTGGAAGCGGAAAGCACGGAGGCCAGCATTCCGGCGCGGCTCAGTGGAAACTGCAGGCGCTCCATCAATAATGGCAACAGCGGCGACAGAAATCCGGTGTAGGTATCGTTGACGAAATGCCCGCTGGCAATCAAATAAACGAGTCCGCGTTGAAAGACGTTGTGTTGGTCTTTTGATGCGGCTTGTGGTTCGGGGGAAACAATTCCCGAAGAGTCAACAGGTAAGGTTGTCGAGGTGAAGTTGGTTGCTTTCATTATATATGAATATAACGATGGCGACCAAACAAGTCAAGTTGAGCGCTAAAAACAAAAGGGCAACTGGTCATGACCATCTGCCCGAAAATGTCGTTATAAATAAATCGTTACTGAATATATTTGCGTAATGCTTCATTTATGAGCGTTTCATAATTGCCACCGCCGGCTTTATGAATTTTATCGCGAAACCAATTGAGAATATCCGTGTCAACACGAATGGTGATGCGCGTTTTATTGGATAAAGTCTTGATCACCGCGCCCTGCCTGGCATTTTCAAAATTATACTCTTTTGCTTTCATAAACTGCTCGTTCACTGAATTTAACCAATCTGCGGTAATTCCGTCGAGCTGTTCGGTGGATTCGGCCTGGAAGAGCCGAAATCGGCGCGCACGGTTCGGTAAATTAGATAGAGTCCGGTGAGAATGAACAAGCCGGAAATCACAAACGGAATCGCGCCATGAAATTCTTTCGCCAGCAGAATGAAGACACCGATGAGGAAGAAAGCGGCGGCAGGAAATTTGGCCCAATCCAATTTGCGCTCCGGCGAGCGCAGCGTGTAAATATACACAAAGGTTGCCGCGAAGCCCAGCATGATCAGAACACCGATTGTGTCGCCGCGCAATAAACGAAAGCCTTCGAGTAAAACCACAAGGCCGATGACAAACAGCGGGCCGGCGAAGAGCAAAACCCACCAGTTTTTGTTCTGATCGCGCTGAAAAACCCAATACAAAATCCCGGCGATGAGCCACATCCACATCGTGCCGATCATTTGGTCCGGCAGAAAACCATTTTGGGCGATAAAGATCATGACGCCGACGAGAACGAACGCGCTGCCGAGGTAGAATGTCCACTTGCGCGGCGAGGCCCAGCCGTGCTGCATTAACACCGCGCCGCTGCCGGCAAAAATCAAGCTGACCACATATTCTTCGCTCAATTGAAAAATGTCGAGATTATTCAGCAAAGACAGCAGGCCGATGAAAAGCAGCGCGCCGCCGATCAGTAAACGAGTTTTGTTGTTTTCCATAATGCCTCTTTTCGATTCTTAAAACTTGCCGCGTGAATTTAAATCGTGCGAATTATTAACGTAAAAGAGATAGCAAAGTTGCAACACAACCCGGGGAAAATTAAAAGGAATAGGCGAGATCAATCGAGAAGAGCGTGTTGCGGGAATCGCTTTGGTCGTCGAGGCGGCTGTAATCATTGTCAAAATTGGCCAGCACATTGGCCTGCCAGGCCGGGAGAAAATTCCACGAAAAAAACAGCAGCAGGGAATTGATGTTGCGATCCGTATATGAGTACAAGCCGACGTCAGAAATGTTGGAGGCCATTGAATTTGGATAGGTGCGCATTTCAAAATTTTCGCTGAGGCTGAGCAAAAGCCCATCCGTGCGAATCAAATCGATGCCTGCCGTGAAGCCGTGCGAATAATAATCTTCATAAAATGGGTTGTTCGTATCCGTTGCGGAGGACGGACGCTTTTCTTGAATGATGTTATTCTCATAAACGCGCAAAGCATAAAGATAACCGGCACGGATTTGCAGGCTTGATGAAAGATTGAATTGCAATTGCGGGTTGACGGTGACGCCCAAAAAATCCGGAATCGAATCGCTCGGCGTTTGATATTGGCGCAAAACAAAATCGCCGTCGATGCGCAACGCCAGCGCCTCGATCAAACTCAGCCGCAAATCGGCGCGCGCGTATTCTTCCTGATAGGTTTTCTGGTAAGAATTCCGGCAGGTATCGCCAGCGAAAGCATTGGGATAAATCCGATTTCGCCAAATATTTTCGAGCGCAATGGCCGAGTTCGCCGCGCTGCTTTGAAAAATCGAGGTCTCGACCCGATGCTCGAGGTAATCATGCGAAGGGCAAAGATCGTGCGCTTGCACGATATAATTGTATCGCGAATCGAGGCGCGTCGTGTAACCCGGAATAAACGCCACGCCAAAAGCGGCGCGATTTTGAATATAATTCGGATAGAAATCGTTTTGCGCACGGTAGCGCCGCCAGCGAAATTCATCGGCCACTTCCAGCCGAAAATTTTTGCTTACTTCGACCGCAGCTAATGCCGACGTCATATTTTGCCAGTATTGCAAATCAAAATCACGATGATAGCTGGTTCCTTCGAGACGATTTTGCAGACGCCAATACGAGCCTCTGCTTAGCGATTGTCGAGCATTAAATTCCAGCTCGCCGCTGTAATAATCTCGACTGGATTTGAGCAGCGCGTAAGCATCAAATTTCAACGCGCGAGTTTCCGGCACAATACGCGAAGAAGAGAGTGAAGAAGAGAGTTTGGAATTTTGCAAATTCAAACGGGTGGGATCGTGATTCAAGCTAATGCGCAAACCGGCAAAGGGATTGCCGTCGGAAAAAATCGTATCCGGAAAAAAAGCGCCGAGCTCATATTCCTGCCGCCACAGATCAACGCCGAGCAAAATTTCACGGCGCCATTCGGATTTTGCCTGCGGCACGGATGCTTTATCGCTATCAACACGTGCCGGTTCCATTTCTGCAGCCACCGGCACAGCGGCTCGCAATTGGGTCAATTCCAATGCCGTGTCGAGAATCAACTGCGCCGTAATGTAATCGCGTTGACGGGCGAAACCATCGGCCTCACTGATCAAATTTAAAATTTGAACAAGAAAATCTTTGGCGCTGGTGTCTTGATGCGCGCGCACCCACCTTAGAAGTCGCAAGCGATTGATTTCATAAGTGGAGTTTTCACTCTCTTTCACTTCGGCAGAATCAAGGACGATTGATTGTCCGGATAATTCTTGCGCAAACACATGCGCGGCTTCGCCGAGCAAAATAAAAATCGTTGCGGTGAAAAATATCCAGGACACAAGCATTCCCCGCCATAAAAAAATCGCTTGCAGTTGCGTCTTGCGATTCTTATGACAAAAAATCAACACCCTCGCTTCGCACTCGTAATGCGTGCCAGTCATTACTATCCGGTCATACACGCCCGCTGAGAAACCTCCTCAATTTTAAAACTTTTAGAGATTTGCGCTAACCTATGTCGTAGTTTGCAGAGCAATATTCCTGCCGAAAATCAAGTAACGATTTTCTCAATATTTTGTATGTCAAAATTTTGTTACAGCAAAAATTTGCACCGAATGGAACAATAAACTTGTACGCTCTCGGACGTCAGATCAAGCACACCAATGTTCACTCTTGCAGCCTTTTGCAAATCATCGGCAGCGCGCGGATCGTTTTGCGCCAGATACTCGAGGGCAGCTTTTTCCGTTTCCGGTGCCACCTCAAATCTTTCCGCCATTGGCGTCAATGGTTTTTCTCTGAATTGTGGCAAATCTTTTTGAGGCGGGCGTGGCGGCTCTTGCGCGAAAGCTGTATTTAAAATTGTCTGCATGAACATCAGCCAAAAATTTAAAATCAAAAGTCGAGTTTTCATCTTTGATCTCCATAATCATAATTTTAAATTTTCCAGTGCCGAGTGCATGTGACTGAGCACCGTGTTGAGCGGCTCGTCAAGCAAGTCTGAGATTTCTCTAAAATTCATCTCGCTGTGTTGCCGCAGCAAAAAAACTTGACGTTGCTTTTCGGGCAATTGCTGCAAAGCCTTCTCGACTAAACGTGCCAACTCGGCGCTTTCCACTTCGGCGTCGGCTGCGCTGTGATAATCGCTAACCGTTGTCAACGCCGCTTCGTCATCATGAAAATAATTTCGATGCACGCGCCGATGCCGCAGCAGGTCGACCGCCAGATTATTGGCAATGCCAAAGAGCCAGCCGGAAAAACGGCCATCTTCATTGTAATTCGGCAACGCGCGCAGCACCCGCACGAACGTGTCCTGAAACAAATCCTCAGCGCTCTGATGATTTCCCACCAGCCGTATGGTGAAAATAAAAAAGCCTCGATATGATCGAGGCCGTTTTGAAGATCAATTGAAAACATTATCGATTAAATAATCCCAATCTCACGCGCAATCTCAAACGCGCTCGGCAGCGGCTCTTGCCAAAGCCATTTGAATAAACGCTATTGGATAGTTTTTTGTGCACTCAATTCTTTTGCCAACGATTGGGTCAGATCTTCCAAACATTTTTTCAGGCTCAAACTGAGCGCTTCGACAACGGCAGCAGGAATTTTTTTCGCGACCGGCTGCATATGCTCGAACTTGTCGCTCCAAATCACGCGTTGCGTTAGCGGTTCGTGCAAGCTCACTTTGAAAGCCACTTTGCCGTACCAGTTATTCTGCTCGTCCCACTCTTCAAACGCCAGCAACCGGCCGTTCAAAACATATTTCACATTGACCATCGACGGATAAGTCGTCACCCGCTCGAATAAACCCGCATCGGAAAGATAGCTCACGACTTTGTCGGAAATGAGATGACGCGGCGGAGCGATCCAGCGGCGATAAAAATAGTACTTGACTTCAAACGGCGAATCGCGATAAATGATGCGGTCGTCGTCATAGATCACTTCCGATTGAAATTTCTCCACACCCAACGCAAACGGCAGCGGTGTGTGTCCGTCATTGAGTTGCGCAGCGGAGTCAAATGCCAACGTGTAATAATAAGTTTCCGGCACACCGCCGCAACCTGATAAAAAGATAAAAAGCAAAAAAGATAAAAAGAAAAAAGGCCAAAAAGAAAGCGGCCGTTTAAAATCGTGAATGTGCATTTTGCATTTGTCGATCTTTGCAACAGTAGAAAAAAATGTCATTTCGGAGGAATCTTTTTTCCTGCTAAGAATCTTTTTGAATTGTAAAAGGATTCTTCCAAAATGATATAAATATGAAGATTGATTGATTTTCATTTGTCTCTTTTTCTTTTTTAGCATTTTATCTTTTTTGCCTTCACGGCAGTTTTCGTTCCGGCGGATTGGATTTCCGCACCAGATTCCACGGGCGTTCCTTGATCGTGCGGCTGAATTGCTCGAAATGCTGCGTCGCGTCTTGCAGGTTTTGCATCGCCTCGGAAAAGCTGGCCTGGTTATGCCCCACCATGCCGTCGAGCGATTGCGTGGCGCGATTGAGCGCCAGCAGCAGCGTATCCGCTCGCGCCAGCGTCACATTCAATTGCGTCATGGTGCTTGCCAACGCGCTGGTGTTCGTCGCCATCATTGTATCAATCTTGGCGCCGAGACTTTGCAATTGCACCGTTAGCGTGTGCATATTCTTAATGATGCCCGCAATGTTGCCGGCGCTTTTGTCGAGCAGCGTGTCGGTGTTCGCCAGCATATTCGAGATATGCGCGCGGTTCTCGTCGCGCAAAAGATCATTGACGCGAATCAGCAGCGTTTCCAGCTCGTCGCTCAATTCCACCAGCGGCCCGCTCAGTTGCGTAAACGACGGCACGTCGCGGCTGCGCAATTGGCCTCCATCTGGGAGCAACTCGGCGTTCGGTGTGCCGGTCGTGATCTCGATGTAAAAATCGCCCATGAGATTGACCGAGGTCATAAACGCCTCGGAGTCAATCCGCACCGGCGTGCGATCATCGACAGTGAGCTTGACTTCGAGCTTGGTTTTATCATCCGGCGCGATATAAATGTCCGTCACCGTGCCGACCAAAAAACCGCCGAAGCGCACCAGCGAGCCACGCTCGATGCCGCCGACGTAGCTGAATCTCGCCGTGTACGTTTTCTCTTTTTTCTCCCAATCGACTTTCGCCATCGCCACGAGAAAAATGACCAACACCACAAACGCGACGATGACTAAAATGCCGGCTTTGATTTCGTGTGAACGGTATTCCATTTATCAGTTCTCTTTCATCTGTACTAAATTATCGTACTCATTCTCTCACTCGTTTTTGAAAAATCTTTAAAGCGAGTACGAGTATGAGAAAGAGTAGGAGTAAGAGATAAATTAAACAGGTACACCTTCGGATGCTTGCTCAGTGGTGATTGGCTCATAATACAAAACCATAATTTGATCTGCCCGCAAACCCAACGATTCATAAGTACGTCCATCGCGGTCGCTAAATTCGACTTCATACGCAGCGCCGCCTCCAAGAATTTCAACGACGGTACCCACTTGTCCTCGCCACAATTTATATTCCGGCAAATCGGCTGTGAGCGCAACGACATCAAGCAATTTGATTTGATTCTTCATATTCTACCTCTGGCTTTATAATGGATAGCAAGTTGTCAACTTCGGTATTGATGAATTATGTTCGATCATCCATCCACTCCGAATCATTGCCCGCTTATTCTGCCATTCAAACATAAAATCTAAAATGTAACGTTGTCCAAATTCATCGCGCCGTCCCAATTTGGCATCCTGCGTTTTTACTATTTGCAATAATGTGTTTCGCAAATCTTCAGCATCATCTGCAGTTATTCCCAATGCCGCCACGAATAAACGCGTTTTATGTTTGCCTTCGTCGTGCATTGGATTAAGGCAATAATCGCGCAATTTGCGAATATCGATTATTGCAATATCTGCATTCGGTATTTTCATAAATTATCCTTCAACCAACGATCTCAAATACTGCTCCCGATCAATATTCTCCTCATCCGCTTCGCGATTTAAAAATTGCTGGATGATCGGATCGGGATTGGCGCGCAGTTCTTCCGGCGTGCCGATGGCTAAAACGTTGCCACTGTGCAGCATCGCAATCCGATCCGCAATCAGAAATACCGACGACAATTCATGCGTCACCACGACAATCGTCATTTTCAACGCTTGATTGAGTTTGATAATAAGCTGATCGATTCCAACCGCGACCACCGGATCGAGTCCGGCGGAGGGCTCGTCGCAAAATAAAATTTCCGGATCCATGGCAATGGCGCGCGCCAAACCGGCGCGTTTCTTCATGCCGCCGCTGAGCTGCGCCGGCATAAAATCTTCAAAACCACCGAGGCCGACGGATTCCAATTTCATGCGCATCATGATTTTGACCGTGGACGGCTCCAGCTTCGTATGCTCGCGCAAAGGCATCGCCACATTATCACCAACCGTCATCGAATTGAACAACGCCGCGCCCTGAAACAACATGCCGACTTTCCGCAGCACCGGCGTCATCTCTTCCTCGCTCAATTTGGCGATGTCGCGGCCTTTGATAATGATTTCACCGGAAGAGGGTTTCGCCAATCCGACGACATGCCGCAGCAGCGTGCTTTTGCCGCAACCCGAGCGTCCGAGAATCACCATCGTCTCGCCGCGGTAAATGTCGAGATTGATATTTTTCAGAATCTGCCGCGTGCCGTAATGCGTTTGCAAATTGCGGATCGAGATGAGGGGTTCGTCGTTCATTTTGTGAAACGGTTAATAGTCTAAGTTAGTTTTGGCGATTTTCAATTCGTTCCTAAGAGTGGCACAATCTTTTTTTGAAGCCATCCCACTAAATCTTCTCGGCTCACCTTTCCACTTGCTAGATCGAGAAAAAGTTGTTCTTGCTCATCAACAGTCGCCTTGATCTCAAAGCCATTGAACACAAGAAAAATTTCCATCGCTGCATGGGCGACCCGCTTATTCCCATCGACGAAAGGATGATTCATACATAACGAATAGGCCAGAGCGCTTGCCTTTTCGATAAGGGTTGGATAGAGTTTCGTCTCCGCCAAAGGTCATTTCGGGTTGAGCAAGAGCGGATTCTAAAGCGCCAAAATCTCGGACACCGGAAGCCCCTCCGGATTCTTCAATGAGGCGTTCGTGCAGCTTCAGAAGTTGAAAAATATCCAGCAGCATTATTACGCCAGACGTTTATAAAGTTCCGCGTTCTTCTTGAGCACATATTTCATAGCATGAAGGAATTCAGGATCAAGTTTGGCAAGTTTTTCTTGCAAACTGGCCAGCAGGAAATCTTCCGGTTTGACGCCAGAATTTTTTGCGATAGTTCGCAGTTGGGCTGCTATCTCTGTCGGCAAAGAAATTGTAAGTTGTTCCATTTTATACTTTCTCGAATTTTTATTCAAAATAAAATACGACTTTTAAATTTACGCCACAATAATCCTTTTAAGATATTCTTGAAATTACATTATGACACGTTTCGTCACGCCGGCAGATCGCCTTGTCGTCAAGAGATTCATGCAAAGAGATCGCATCGTTTCAAGCTCATGAAAAAACTCGCGCGAGGCTTCATCGGCGGGCAAGACTTCAAAAAGATCGGGCAATTGGATGCCGTGACTCATGATGGCATCGGCCTTCTTATTTCGAAAATGTTCTCGAACATAGAGACAATTATCAGCGTTGTAGAAAAGTCGGAGGGCCTCGGCAGCGCTGATGACGCCGCTGGCGAGCGATTGCACGATGCCCAAATTCAACAGCGCAAAATATCTCAACCGCTGTGTTGGATTGCCGCTTATTTCAGAGAGATTGATGCGTTGATTAATCTTTTTCATGGCATTAATGTTTTTGGAAAATATTTAACACCGGCAACTCGACCGGATTCATGTTCAAAATAATGCACTTCACCGAAATTGCCCAACTTAATAACCTTTCTCCAACTGCCGACGAGCAAACGTCGCAGTTCACGAAGAACCGCTTTGTTGCGTACCGGATATTTTAGAGTTCCACCTTTGATTGGCGCCCAACTTCGCGGCATCGATCCAGACGCATAAATATCCGAATAAAGGTTGAGCGCCATAATCAAAAGGTTGAATAAAACAGCGCCGTAAAAAACACATCCGCCGCGATGATCAAAAAAATCGACGCAACGACGGACGAGGTTGTTGATTTCCCAACACCTTCTGCGCCGCCTTCGACGATGAAGCCTTGATAGCAGCCAACGGCGGAAATGATGAGCGCAAAGAAACCGGATTTGGTCAAACCGGTGGTGAGATCTTTGACCACCAATGCGTTGGCGGTTTGCGTATAATAACGAACGGAGCTGATGTCCAGCGTGGTAACCGCGATCAAATAACCGCCGATGATGCCGACGAAATCACTGAGCAAAGTCAAGCACGGCAGCACGATCACCATCGCCAGCGTGCGCGGCACGACGAGGTAATTGATCGGATTCAATCCCATCGTGCGCAGCGCATCGATTTCTTCCGCCACTTTCATCGAGCCGATCTCCGCGGCGATGCCCGAACCGCTGCGGCCGGCAATGATGATCGCGGTGAGCAGCGGCCCCAGCTCGCGAATAAGCGACACCGCCACCAAATCCGCCACAAAAATCGTCGCACCGAAACGCTTGAGCTGATACGCCGATTGCATCGCCATGATCAAGCCGATAAAAAACGAAATGGTACAGACGATCGGCACCGAATCAAAACCGATCCGTACCATTTGCTCGACGGCGCTGCGCCAACGCAAGCCCTTGCCTTTGAGCGGCGCCACCGTCGTCCACCACAACGTATCGAAACTCAATCGCATGATGCGATCAAGATGCACCAGAAAATGTATCGTTTGCCGGCCAACCTGTCCGGCGAATGTCGTCAGGAATTTCATAATAATGTAGCGCAGGCATCTTGCCTGCTTAATTTCGCAGACTGGAAGTCTGCGCTACGTCAGACTGCTGAACGCAGCATCCTCATTCGGATAAATCTCAAACACTTTATCGAGACGGCTGAGCTCGAAAACTTCGCGCACCGCCAAGCCGAGTCCGAACAGCTTGAAGCGGCCTTTGTATTTTCCGGTTTGCTGCAAGCCCTCGACCAGCGTCGCCACGCCGGAGCTGTCCATGTAGCTCACGCCGTTCAAATCCACCAGAATCACCGGCGTTTTCTTTTCCGTTAGCGCGATGATGACTTTGCGCACCGACGGCGACGAGTAGAGATCGACGTCGCCTTTGATCGCCACAATGGTGGCTTGCTGTTTTTGGCGCGTTAGAACTTCAATCATTGAACCTCCTCGTGAGTATCGCTCCTGAGTTGGGGTAAATATTTGACCAGCGTCAGTTGATTGCCCTCCGGCAAAGTATTGTCAAAAACTACTGAATCCATCGCGCTGCGAATCAGATGCACGCCGAGTCCGCCGGGACGGATGTCATCCAACTCGCGCGGCTTGATTTCTTCCGGATCGGCTTTTTTGCCGTAATCACGCAGCACCACTTCGATGCCGTTTTCGATGAGCCGCGCGGTGATGATCATCGGTTGATCGGTCGCGCCGTTGTACGCGTGTTTGATGATATTCGCACACGCTTCATCGACGGCGAGCATGGCGCGGTGGCGATGCGCTTCCGGAAAACCGGCGAGATCGCACAAATGCCCGATGCCGAGACGCACGATCTTCAACAATTTCGGATCGCTGGCAAGCCGGAACGTCACCGTGTTCGGCGAGGCGCTCGTCGAATGGTCAACATTATACTGATCACGATTTTGACTGCGCGAGTTCATAAAACTTTCGATGTATAAAGACTTTCATGCAAAGCCGCAAAGGTTTCGCAAAGATTTTTTGGTGACAAAATAATTAGGGTCAAAATGATTATCCAAAGCTTTAATTATTTTGTCCGAATAATTTGCCTTTGCTTTTCTTTGCGTCTCTGCGTCTTTGCGTGCGCTTTTGTTTTGGCTTATGCCGACTTCCATTTCAAAGCCACCACCGTCAAATCATCGTGCTGCGACATGCCCTTCGTAAATTTGCGCACGTCTTCGACAACATGCTCGACCAATTCTTTCGGCGACGACCATTTGCGGCACAGAAATTCTTTCAAGCGCTGCATCGAATACTGCACGAAGTCGGTGTTCTTCGCCTCGATCACGCCGTCGGTGAATGTCACCAGAAAATCTTCAGGCGCAAGCTGAATCGATTTCGGCACGAATTGCGTTGTCGGCATAATGCCAAGCGGCGCGCCGCCGCCGGAGGCAATGAACTCGCACGCTTCGCCGTCTTTCTTTAGCCAATATACCGGCAAATGGCCGCCGGTGGCAAAATTAACTGCGCCGGTCGCGGCATTGAGTTGGGCATATTGCAGCGTCACAAACATGCCGCGCCGCCCGCGCTCAACCAACCCCTCGTTCATCTTGTGCAGCGTTTGCGCCGGATCGCGATAACGCTGGCTCGCAACACGAAAATCGCTTACGAGTCGCGCCATATACAGCGCTGCCGGAACACCTTTGCCGGAAACATCGCCGACGACCACGCCGAGCGTATCATTGTCGAACATCATGAAATCATAAAAATCGCCGCCGATCTGCGTCGCCGGAATCGATTTCGCAAAAATCTCAAAACGGTTTTGCGGATCTTCCGGAAAAGTTTGCGGCATAAAACTTTCCTGAATCGTGCGCGCCGCCTCGAGCTGCTGATCGAGTTTTTGTTTCTCCAACATGGCGCGGTGCATGCGCGCGTTCTCGATGGCCAACGCCACTTGCCGGCTGAACGTCGAGAACAGATCGAGATCATCTTCCGTGAACGCTTTCCCGTGCAGCGGATTGATCACTTCCGCGACGCCAATGATGCGCTCTTTTACTTTCAGCGGCACCGCGAGAATCGAGCGCGTTTTAAAGCCGGTGGCTTCGTCGCTCTTTTTGTAAAACCGCGCATCTTTGCTCACGTCGGGTACGATGAGCGGCTGGCCGCTTTGCGCCACCCAGCCGGCAATGCCCTCGCCGACACGCAGTTGAATTTTTTTCATGACCTGCTCGCCGACTTCGCCAAGCGCCACTTCCCATTCCAACATGCCGGTCTTTTCATTGATCAACATCACCGAGCTGGCTTCCGCATCCATCACTGCTTGCGCTTTTTCCATCACGAGACTGAGCACGCTGTCGAGATCGAGCGTGCTGTTGACGATGATGCTCACTTCGATGAGGCTCGAAAGGGTGGCGACGCGCCCTTTCAACGATTCGATCTCGTCATGCACATTCGGCTGCGGGAATGCAAGCTCCGGCGCTTCTGCAATTTTTGTCATGGGCATAATAACCGCCTTGCCTATTTTTTCCTCGATTTTCCTCCGGTTCGAGCCACGCTCCCGCGTGACTCCTGAAAATATATTTACCGCGCCTCCGGCCAACTATTCCTCTGCCATCACCTCTTTTTCTTCATCGGCAAAAGATTCCGTTTTGTCGAGATTGGTTTGTTCCACTTCTTTTTGAATTGACGCAAGCGCTTGCCGAATGGCTTTTTGCAGTTCGGCACGGACAAGCTCTTTGACATCTTTGGCGATCAACCATTCACGCAATGCGTGATTGATCAATTGCCGATATTCCTGCTCTTGAGAAACGAGTTGTTTAAACGCCGCAATGATATCATCCTCAATGCTAACAACCGTCTTTGGTGTCGTGACTTTCCGACGCTGCTCACGCGCCTCGATGCCTCGTTGAATTTTAGCGGGGTCTGGAGGATTTTCTCTGAAATAAGCTGGATAATCAAAATCATCTTTGATAGTATTCATCGTGCCATCTCCCTTCTGCATCAAACGCAGTAATAATGCGGAAATAAGGTAAATCCTGTTCAGTATAAATGACGACCAATAAACGATCCCACGGCGTTCTCCCAATCCATGCCCAGCGCTCCTCATGTTCAATTGGATCGGGGATAACAATTCCATTTGGATCATCAAAAGCCGAAACAACTTCGTAAAATTTAACGTTGTGTTCCTTGACTACTTTTTGATACTTCGCTTCATCCCAAATATAACCGATATCCATCTTTAGCTCCCATTAAGATTTAATTGTGCCTCCAGCCAATTGTTTTCCCCCATCAACTTTTGGCTACTCAAATCAGTAAAAGGAAAACTTACAAGAATAATATCACCTCGACGGAAATCGCTCTTACTCTTTTTCATAAATATCTTCCCCAGTTTCGAGCCATTCGCCAAATCCCGATTCAGTCAAGCGCATCATTTCAAAGGTTTCCAGCTTGCTTTCCATCTCTTCAAATAATTCGATCAAATCACTTTGCGGCAGTTGCAAGAGCAGTTGTTTCACTTCGTTTTTCTTAACTATTGTTTTAAGACGACTGCTTTGACGACGCCTGTTGGCAGCGGGCAATCCCTCGAGAAGTCGTTTATAGCGATGCAGCGGCATGATCACCGCTGTCTTTTTACCGACCGCATCGACAACAAACTTTTCGTTACCGAAGCCCATTTTATTTCTCCGACAAAATTAATTTTTATCTCTTTTCAAATCACCTTTTTGAAATCTACGATCACGTCGTTGCTCAAGGTTTCTCCTTAAATTTGTTGCAAACGTAACGCTATCGACGATATCTTCTCGATCCGCCCACATACCGACAAAAGGATGTTGCGATAGAGGTTTCTTTTTTTTATTTTCCCATGATTAACTTCACACAACAGGATCACCTCAATCCGTCCCGCGGGCAAATTCATGTGGTCGGGAATTTTGAGCTTCCTTGTCGCGAAACGTGGGTTACGAATTTGATCGCTTGCATAATAATCTCCGCTTCTTTCTTTTGTAGAGTTATCACAGTTTTAAAATATAACAAAATACGCGGTACAATCAAACGCTATTTTGGCTCAATGCGCCTCCAACCAATTCTCTCCCACTCCCACATCGACTTTAATTGGCACATCCAACTTGATCGCTTGACTCATTTCCTCACGCACGAGTTTTTCCAAAATACTCAACTCTTCTTCCGGTGCTTCAAAAACAAGCTCGTCGTGGACTTGCAGAATTATGCGCGAGCGCAGATTTTCTTTTTGCAGGCGGCGATGAATGTTGATCATCGCGACTTTGATCAAATCCGCAGCCGTACCTTGAATCGGCGTGTTGATCGCCGTGCGTTCGGCAAACTCGCGGCTGCGCCGGCTGTCGCTGTTGATGTCGGGCAAATAACGGCGGCGATTGAGCATCGTCGTCACGTAGCCTTTTTTATGGGCGTCGGCAATCGTGCCTATCATAAAATCATTGACGCCGGGATATTGCGCGAAATAATTCGTGATAAAATTCTGCGCTTCTTCCGGCGAGATGTTAAGCCGTTGGCTCAAACCATACGCGCCCATGCCGTAAATAATGCCGAAATTAATTTCCTTGGCGCGCCGGCGAATATCCGGCGTCATTTCTTTCGGATCGACATTGAAAACGCGCGACGCAGTCGAGGTGTGAATATCCTCATCATTCCGAAACGCTTCGATGAGCGCCGTGTCTTTGGAAAGATGCGCGACCAGCCGCAATTCGATCTGCGAGTAATCGGCGTCGAGCAGCTTCCAGTCTTTTTCACCGGGAATGAAGGCGCGCCGAATTCGCCGGCCAATTTCGGTGCGGATTGGAATATTCTGCAAATTCGGATCGCTCGAGGATAGACGACCGGTTGCGGCTATCGCTTGATTGTAACTCGTGTGCACGCGCTGCGTGAACGGATTCACCAGCGTTGGCAAGCTGTCGACATAAGTGGATTTGAGTTTTTGCAGTTCGCGATATTCCAACAATTTTTTTGGCAATTCATGGTCTTTGGACAAACGCTCGAGCACGTCGGCGTCGGTGGAACGGCCGGTTTTGGTTCGGCGCGAAGATCTGAGTTTCAACTCATCAAAAAGAATTTTCTCAAGTTGTTTGGGAGAATTTAAATTAAATTCTTTGCCGGCCAATTCGTAAACCTCCGCCATCAACGTGCTGAGCGTCGCTTCCAATTCTATCGACATTTTTTTGAGAAACGGCAGATCGAGCGTTACGCCGGTTTTTTCTATTTCGGCCAGCACAGTGACCAGCGGCATTTCGACTTGCTCGAATAATTCATACAAGCCGGCTTCGCGGAGCAGGGGCAGAAAGCAATTGCGCAAACGGCAGGTAAAATCGGCGTCTTCGCAGGCATAACACGAGACGGTTTCTATCGGCACATCGCGCATGGTGATTTGATTTTTCCCTTTGCCGATCAAATCGCTCGTGGGAATTTTTTTGTAATTGAAATATTCCAGCGAGAGCGCGTCGAGATTGTGCTGGCGGCTGGTCGGATTGAGCAGATAACCGGCGATCATCGTGTCGAAAATCACGCCCCGCATTTCCACGCCGTAGCGCGACATCACCAGCATGTCATATTTGGTGTTCTGCCCGCATTTGAGGCGCTGCGGATCTTCGAGTAGCGGCGCAAAAAGTTTTTTGAGAGAAAGATCATTATCCAGCAGAAAAAAATCAGAGAAGCTTCCTGCTTCTGCAGTTGGCAGACTGGAAGTCTGCGCTACGGGCGGGGCGACTGGAATATAATAAGCGCTGCCTTCTTCCCACGCAAAGCTCATTCCCACCAATTCGGCGACGAGTGGATTTTCCGCCGTGGTTTCCGTATCAAATGCAAAGCATTCGACTTGCGCCAACTGTTGCGCGAGCCAGTGGACTTTTTCGGACGTGGTCAGCAATTCGTATTTGCCCTTCGCCGTTTCAACGCTGGTCATCGTGAAACGTGACAGCAGACTGTTGAACTCAAATTCACGACACAACTCGGCAACCGCTGTTGAGTTGATTGCACGAACGGCGAAATCATCGATGCGCAACGACAATGGCACGTTGGTATCAATCGTCACTAATTGTTTGGAAAGCAGCGCTTGCTCGTGATGCGTTTTCAAGCTATCGCGAACATTCGCGCGTTTGATTTGATCCGCTTTGGCTAAAACATTTTCAACGGTGTCATATTGCATCAACAATTCGAGCGCGGTTTTTTCGCCGATTTTGGGAACGCCGGGAACATTATCGGAAGTATCGCCGAGCAGCGCCAAATAATCGATGACGCGATTGGGCGGCAGGCCGATTTTTTCTTTCACACCGGCTGCATTGAGTATCTCGATTTTGTCGCCTTTGCCGGTATTATAAATGAAAATATTTTCGTCCACCAACTGCATAAAATCTTTGTCGCCGGTAACGAGATAGGTTTCGATATTCTGCCGAGCCGCAGCTTGCGCGAGCGTGCCCATCACGTCGTCGGCTTCAAAGCCGGGGACTTCGATGACTCTGGCGCCGAGCGCTTCGCTAAATTCGCGAATCCGGCGCGCTTGCTCGAAGAGTTCCTGTGGCATTTTCTGGCGCGTCGCTTTATAAGCAGCATATGCTTTATGGCGAAACGTCGGCTCCGGTGTATCAAAAATCACCGCGAGATAATCCGGCTTTTCTTCATCAATGAGTTTCAGCAGGGCGCGGATGAAGCCGAAAATCGCGCTCGTGTTTTGGCCGCGCGAGTTGGTCAGCGGATTGCGGATGAAAGCGAAATACGAGCGATAGGCGAGTGCGGAGCCGTCCACGAGAAA
>Ga0247727_10008861_pt1 | contig 18506 bp, 16 predicted proteins | sample WisWelCaveWW1625_FD_202498 | JGI IMG/M metagenome (GOLD analysis project Ga0247727, IMG submission 202498) | Biofilm microbial communities from Wishing Well Cave, Virginia, United States - WW16-25 | ecosystem: Environmental > Aquatic > Deep subsurface > Groundwater > Cave microbial mat | place... | reverse complement strand
CGCTCGCGCTCGATGCGATGCCGGCGCCCGCCGGAAAATTATTATTCGATTCGACGCGCGCTTTGGCTTCCAGCTTCGCGCGCGCGCGAAGCCGGTCGAGATGCGCGACGACGCGCGTTGCCGCCGGACTAGCCGCTTCCAATTCATCGCCGTTGATGACCACGCGATCGTGTTCGAGCTTGCCGTCGAACGCGACGGAGGTCGTCGTCGTCGCCGCGGCGAGATTCATCGAGAGCGAATCGTTGAGCGGCACGCGCAGATGGTGATCGCGATTGCCCCAATATTTGATAAACGCAATGTTCGCGCAACTGACTGCCGTTGCTTTTTGTTTTGGCATGATGGGCGCAGTGTACGCAGAAAAGAGTATGGGTCAAGTCATTGGCACGATGCACGATAGCGAAAATTCTTTTACCAATCGAACTTGATTTTTGACGAGAACGCGGTTATTATCGCGCTGTATCGTCAATCAATCCCAAGCGGGGGGCGTCATGGAAGACGAAATTAATCTGCGCCAGTACGTCGATGTGTTGGCGCGACGATGGAAGTGGATTGTCGGCGTGACGTTGCTTGTAGCAGACGGCGTTATAGGCGAAATTTGCCGCTTGCTTGGAGCAACAAATTCAATTGGTGAAACTGTCTTCCTCCAAACGAATACCGTCTTTTCAGGCGGATGGAGGGCTGGCGCGTCAAACTGGTGATGTCCAAAAAATAATTCGCAACGGCAAGGCGATTGTTTATCGCGCATAAGGAGCAATGTGAGTGGAGAGATTAATTGGAATGAGTTGACCGTGCTAATCACAGGTGGCACTGGCTCGTTTGGAAAAAAGCTCACCGAAATTTTGCTGACACAGTATCGCCCCAAGAAATTGATTATCTTTAGCCGCGACGAACTCAAGCAACACGAGATGCGGCAGATTTGGAACGACGCCTCAGACGACTGTCCCATCCGCTATTTCATCGGTGATGTGCGCGATAAAGAACGTCTCTATCGCGCGATGCACGGCGTGGACATTGTTGTGCACGCGGCGGCGCTAAAACAAGTGCCAGCGTGTGAATACAATCCATTTGAAGCGGTGCAAACGAATGTAATGGGCGCCAAGAACGTGATCGACGCGGCAATTGACAACGGCGTCAAGCGCGTGATCGCACTCAGTACAGACAAAGCCGTGAACCCGGTGAACTTGTACGGCGCGACCAAACTGGTCGCGGAGAAACTATTCGTTCAAGGCAACGCGTACGCAGGCGCAGGCGGTACGCAACTCAGTTGTGTTCGCTATGGCAACGTCGTCGGGAGCCGTGGCAGTGTCATTCCGCTTTTTCTAGAACAAAGAAAAAGCGGGGTGGTTACCGTCACCGATCCGCGAATGACGCGTTTTTGGATCACGCTGGAACAGGGGGTCGCGTTCGTGATTCACTGCGTCGAGTTGATGCACGGCGGCGAGATTTTTGTGCCGAAAATCCCGAGTATGCGCGTGATGGATTTGGTGGAAGCCGTCGCCCCCGGTTGCGAGGTGCGCTTGAGCGGCATTCGTTCCGGCGAAAAAATCAACGAGTCGCTTCTTTCAGAAGACGAAGTGCGACATACGCTTGAACTTCCCAATATGTTCGTCGTCCAACCAGAATTTCGAGATTGGTCATCTGAGGGTAGCCATCTTCTGCCGAATGGATTTCGTTATACCAGTGATACGAACTCGCAATGGTTGACCTCTGAAGAACTACGCCGCCTCGCGCAGATTGAGGACGTCGAATGAGCGCGCGCTTGGCGATTGAAGGCGGCGCGCCGGTATTCCGCACGCTGTTGCCCTACGGTCGTCAGCAGATTGATGACGACGATGTGCGCGCGGTCGTGGAAGTATTACAATCCGACTGGCTCACCACTGGACCCAAAGTCAATGAGTTTGAGGACAAATTCGCGCAGTACGTCGGCGCGAAATACGCGGTCGCGGTGAGTTCGGGCACAGCGGCACTGCACGCGGCAGTCTTCGCGGCGGGTTTGGGCTCGGGCGATCAAGCGATTACGACCCCAATGACATTCGCCGCGAGCGCGAATTGCTTGCTCTATCAAGGCGCAACGCCAGTTTTTGCCGACGTGCAAGCAGATACGCTGAATATTGATCCTGCCGAAATTGAAAAAAAGATTGCTCCGCAAACCAAAGCGTTGATTCCCGTGGATTACACCGGACATCCCGCCGATTTGGACGCGATTAATCAAATCGCCGCACGTCACAACTTGATCGTCATCGAAGACGCCGCGCACGCGCTGGGCGCAACGTACAAAAGCCGCCGCATCGGCGCGCTCGCAACGATGACGATCTTTAGCACGCATCCAGTCAAGCACATCACCACCGGCGAAGGTGGCGTCATTACGACCGACGACGCGGAATTGGCGCGGCGTCTGCGGATTTTTCGCAATCACGGCATCACGACCGAAGCGCGCGAGCGACAGGAAAAGGGCGGCTGGTTCTACGAAATGGTCGCGCTCGGTTACAACTATCGTCTCACCGATCTGCAATGCGCGTTGGGCATTCAGCAGTTAGCAAAACTTGACCAGTGGCTGGCGCGCCGCCGCGCGATTGCCGCGCGCTACAACGCGGCATTCCGCGAAATTCCGGAAATTGAAATCCCGACAATGAAGCCGGAGTGCAAGCCCGCGTGGCATTTATACGTGATCCGCCTGAATCTGGAGCGATTGCGCGTCGGGCGGGCAGAGGTGTTCAAGGCATTACGCGGGGAAAATATCGGCGTGAACGTGCATTACATTCCCGTGCATTGGCATCCGTACTATCAGAAACTTGGATTCAAGAAAGGCGAATATCCGGTTGCCGAAGACGCGTACGAACGACTGATTTCTCTCCCGATGTTTCATGCAATGACCGATGCTCACGTGGATGGCGTAATTGAAGCAGTCCGCAAAGTGATCGCGCATTATCGGAGATAAGCAAGGTACGATTGACGTGAGAACGCTGGTGATTCGCGCGGATGCGGGCGCGCGCGTCGGCACAGGCCATTTAATGCGCTGTCTCGCGCTCGCACAAGCGTGGCAAGCGGAAGGCGGGCGCGCGATTTTCTTGAGTCATTGCGAAAGCGAATCGTTGCGTCAACGAATCGAAGGCGATGACATACAGTTCGTCTCGCTTGAGAAACCGCATCCCGATTCGCTTGACCTGCAAAAGACGCTGGAATTTTCCGAACAACAGCGTGCGAACTGGATTGTTTTAGACGGTTATCATTTTGATTCGGCGTATCAAGCGGCTTTGCGGAATGTCGGCAAGCGCGTGCTTGTTATAGATGATACAGCACACTTGCCGCATTACCACGCAGACATTTTGCTCAATCAAAATATCTACGCGCCAGAATTGAAATATCACGGCGATGCGGACACGACATTTTTGCTTGGAGCGCGCTATGCACTTTTGCGGCACGAGTTTTTGCGTTGGAACGATTGGCAACGCGAAATTCCGGACACTGCGTGCCATGTCTTGGTCACGTTTGGCGGCAGTGACGCGGAGAATGTCACGCTGAAGGTAATGCGCGCCATTGAGCGCGCACCGATGGACGCGTTGGAGGTTGTTGTCGTCGTCGGTGGAAGCAATCCGCATTTCCAGCGGCTGATGGCGGAAGCGGCGAACTCTAAATTTAAAATGCGCGTTGAGCGCGACGCGGCGAATGTGCCGGACCTGATGGCGTGGGCGGATATTGCGATTTCCGGCGCGGGGTCAACTTGTTGGGAAATGGCATTTATGCGTCTGCCCGCCTTACTGGTAGTCATTGCCGAGAATCAGCGCAGAGTGGCGCAAGGGCTTGACGATGCAAAGATCGCGCGTGATGCCGGTTGGCACGCGGCTCTTTCGCCAGATGAGATTGGACGCGCGTTTCTCCATATGGTTGCAGCGAAGCAGGCGCGCGCCGAAATGTCGCGGCGCGGCGGCGCGCTTGTTGACGGCGAAGGCGCGCAAAGGGTCACAATGCATCTGTTGAACAGAGCGGTTCGTCTGCGAACGACACGAGCAGAAGATTGCAGAATGATTTGGGAATGGGCAAACGATGCGGAGACGCGCCGCTTTTCCTTTTCGACCGATCCGATTCCTTGGGAGCGTCATTTGGAATGGTTTAACTCCAAACTGAGTTCTTCAAACTGCTATTTCTATCTCGCACTAGATCGCGATGACGCGCCAGTGGCGCAAATTCGGTTCGACTTGAACGAGGCGACGAAGGATGAGGCGACAGTTTCCATCACGGTCGCGCCCCACCAGCGCGGCAAGGGATATGGCGCGGCAGTGATCGAAGCCGGGTCTGAAAAGTTTTGTGCGACATCAACCGCTAAGGTGATTCACGCCTACGTCAAACCGGAGAACGCGGCGTCCATTCACGCGTTTGAAAAAGCCGCTTATGGAAATATGGGAATGATGCGGGAGCGGGAACATAAAGTGCTTCACTTGACCAGGAGCCGACCCTGAAATGAACCGCTATATAGAAATTAGCGGACGACGCGTTGGCGATAACTTGCCAGTCTATGTCGTCGCGGAAATGTCGGCGAATCACAATCAGGATTTTGAGCAAGCTGTGAAAATCTTGCGTGCGGCAAAAGAAGCCGGCGCGGACGCGGTGAAATTGCAGACGTACACACCAGACACGTTGACGATTCCTTCCAACAAAGAATACTTTCGCATCGGCGGAGGAACGTTGTGGGACGGCAAGACGTTGTACGATTTGTACGGTGAAGCGTACACGCCATGGGATTGGCAACCGAAACTGAAAGCGATTGCCGACGAAATCGGTCTCGGTCTGTTCTCAACGCCCTTCGACGCGACGGCGGTGGACTTTTTGGAAAAGATGGGCGTGCCCGCGTACAAAGTCGCATCGTTTGAGATTGTGGATATTCCATTGCTCGAAAAAATCGCAAACACTGGTAAGCCCATCCTAATGTCTACTGGCATGGCGACGTTGGGCGAAATTGAAGAAGCGGTGCAGACTCTACGCACTGCCAGTGCGAAGCAAATCGCGCTTTTGAAATGCACGAGCGAATATCCAGCCGCGCCGGAAGATATGAACTTGCGCACGATTCCACATCTGGCGGAGGCGTTCCAAGTGCCGGTCGGTCTTTCCGATCACACGCTCGGCATCGCAGTGCCGGTTGCGGCGGTGGGATTGGGCGCGTGCATTGTCGAAAAACACATCACACTCTCGCGCGCCATTCCCGGTCCCGACAGGGCGTTTTCGCTCGAGCCAGCGGAATTTCGCGCGATGGTGGACGCGGTCCGCATCGCGGAAAAAGCATTGGGCGCGGTTTCTTTTGGACAGAGCGAGAAAGAGAATGCGAGCCGCGTCTTTCGGCGCTCGCTGTTCATTGTGAAAGAGGTAAAAGCCGGCGACAAGTTTACACCCGAAAACGTGCGCTCGATTCGACCGGGACACGGATTGCACACCCGACATTTGAAAGAAATCGTTGGACGCCGCGCCGCGCGGGATGCGGAAGCCGGCACGCCGCTTGATTGGTCGCATGTCTCGAACTGGTAAAATGGCTGAATCGCCGGTCTTGGAAACTCCGCGCTTGCGCGTGGTCTCATTTCGCGAAGAGTTCCTCACGCCACGCTACGTCGCGTGGTTGAATGATCGGAAGGTGGTGCGCTATAGCGAGCAACGTTTCCGTACGCACACATTGGAAAGTTGCCGCGCGTACTGGCAATCCTTCAATAACACCCCTAATTATTTTTGGGCAATCGTCGCGCGCGATCCCATGCTCAGGCATATCGGAAACATCAATGCCTTTGTCACTGAATTTCATCGCGTCGCCGATATAGGGATTGTGATCGGCGAAGAGAAGGTTTGGGGAAAAGGGTATGGCACCGAAGCCTGGCGTGCTGTATGCGAATTTCTGTTGAATGAAGATGGAATTCGGAAGGTGACAGCGGGAACGTTAGCAGTAAATGAGGGAATGTTGAGAATCATGCGAAAGATCGGAATGGCGGAGGAGGGTCGCCGCGTCCGACAATGTTTATTTGAAGGGCAAGAGGTCGACGTAGTGTATGCGGCGTTGTTCAAAGAGAATTGGAAATGAACAAAGCCGCGATCATCCAAGCGCGTATGAGTTCGACGCGATTGCCGGACAAAGTGATGAAGCCAATTCTGGGCAAGCCAATGCTAGAATTGCTCATCGAGCGATTGCGCCGCGCGCGTCATCTAGATCAGATCGTTGTCGCGACCACGAACAACGCAAGCGATCAGGTCGTGGAGGATTTGACGCGCCGCTTGGGGGTGGGTTGTTTTCGCGGAAGCGAAGAGGATGTTCTAGATCGCGTCTTGCGCGCCGCGCACAAGTACGATGTAGATTTAATTGTCGAAATCACCGGCGATTGTCCGTTGATTGATCCGCAAGTTGTCGATCAGTTGGTCGAAATGTATCTCGCGGAAAAAGTTGATTATGTGAGCAACGTGCTCAAACGCACATATCCGCGTGGATTAGATACTCAAGTTTTCTCGACAGCTGTTTTGGATCAGGTCGCGCAATTGACCCAGGATCCAGTTGATCACGAGCACGTTTCGCTTTACATTTACAAACACCCTGAACGATTCAAATTGCGAAACATTGAAAGCGGTCTGGCGGAAAAATATTGGGACTGGCGGTTGACGGTAGATACGCCGGAGGATTTTGCGCTCATCTCTAAGATTTACGAGACCTTGTATCTCCAGAACGCGGCGTTCGCTTTGCGGGACGTGTTGAACCTATTGGACCGTCAACCGGAATTGTTGGCGATGAACCAGCACGTTCAGCAAAAGCGAGTGCGGTAAATGGTGTTGCGCGCGGCGGTCATTGGTTGCGGTAAGATCGGCAGCGAATTCGCCGACGACCCGCGTATTGAAGGAATTCACTCGCATGCGGGCGCGTACGCGGCTTGCCCAGAAACGCAACTCGTGGCTGTCTGCGATAGCGATCCGGTGAAACTGGAGCAATGCGGAAAGCGCTGGCAAGTCGCAGCGCGATACTTGGATCCACGCCAAATGTTCGCCGAAAACAAAACGGACATTGTCAGCATCTGCACGCCGGATGCCACGCACTATGATTTGATTCGCGCGGCTATTCAGACGCATGGTGTGCGGGCGGTTTTGGCGGAAAAGCCGCTCGCGCTCCGGCTTGATCACGCGCGCGAAGTTGTGAGTTTGGCGAAGCAACGCGGGATTGTGCTCGCGGTGAACTATATTCGGCGTTACGCCGACACTCACATCTGGCTCAAAGAAAAACTGGATGCCGGCGAAATCGGTAAGTTGCAAACGATCGGCGGCTACTACAGCAAGGGCATTTTGCACAATGGAACCCACTGGATTGATTTGGCGCGATTTTTCGCGGGAGAGGTTGTCCGCGTGTGGGGGATTGATACGCGCAAAGAGAGCAATGACGATCCAACACTGGACGTAATTTTAGAGTTTGAGTCGGGCGTCAGCGGACACTTGCAAGGATGCGATGCGTCCGCATTTAGCATTTTTGAAATGGATTTAATTGGGACGCGCGGGCGCGCGCGCTTACTTGATTCGGGTTACGTGGTCGAGATTGATCAAGTCGCGCCGAGCGCGTATTTTAGCGGTTACTTGGAGCTGAAGCGCAAAGAAAGAATCGAGCGCGGCTTGGGTAGTGTTTTGTTGAACGCTGTCCAGGATTTGGTAAATTGTGTCAAAGAAAATCGCACTCCGCGCTGCGCGGGAGAAGACGGCGTGGCTGCGCTCAAAATCGCACTTGCCGGTCGCGCGTCCGCGCAATCGGGTCGTCCAATGATCTTGAGCAGGGACGGATGGCAGACCGCGAGTTAGCGACAATTGTCGTTGTGTGCGGCGACCCCGGCGGCGCAAATGCAGTCGCGCCGGTGATTGAAGCTTTGCGCGCACAAAAGCGCGTTGAAGTGATAGCGCTTGCATATCGGCAGGCGCGCGATCATTGGGCCAAGTTCGGTTTGGAGTTTCAGGCGTTGGAGGAAGATATTTCGCGTCAAGCGGTCCTTGAGTTGTTGTATCAAACCAAGCCGGCGTTACTTTTGACCGGCACTTCGTACAACAAGGTCAATTTGGAAAATAGTTTCATTGCCGCCGCTACGATGCTAAGGATTCCTTCTCTCGCCGTTTTAGATTTTTGGTCGAATTACGCTGCGCGTTTCAGTGACGGAGGCACACGCCTGAATTGCATGCCCAACCGAATCGCGATTATGGATGAACGCGCGCGCGCTGAAATGCTCGCGGAAGGATTCGACCCCGCAACGCTCGTCGTCACCGGCCAGCCCGCGCTAGACGATCTCAAACAATGGCGCGAAAGATTTACGGACGCGCAACGCGCGGAATTGCGGAATAGGATAAGTGTTGGAGAGAACGAGTCGTTAATCCTTTTCGTTTCGCAACCACTTGCCGATTTGTATGGCGACGATGTGTCAAGCCCATCGTATCTGGGATTTACTGAGAGAATAGTTCTAGAGCGCGTGGTTGCCGCGCTGGATGAGATCGCGACGGAAGAAAAGCAAGCGATGCTGCTTGCAATTCTCCCGCATCCGCGCGAAACCACCGAATGGTTCGCGCGCGTGCGCGGACGTAACATTCGGGTGACAGTTGCCGGGGGCGAGCCGCGCGATTGGGCAATGACCGCCGATTTGGTGGTGGGGATGAACTCGATGCTGTTGTTGGAGGCAGCGTATCTGGCTTGCGTGACCGTGAGCTTGCAACCTGATTTGCGCGCAACGGATCCGTTGCCGACGAATCGGTGGGGCATCACACCAGTGGTTTATCGCCCCGAAGAAATCAAACCGCTGTTGAAAAAATTTTTGCTGGATGAAACAAGTCGCAGGAGTTTGAGAGAGAAAATGAACGCGCTTGCGCCGGAGGATAGGGCGACCCAACGTGTCGTTGAGTTGGCTTATCAAATGATCGGACTGGAGTCTAATGGCTAAACTCGCGGTCAACGGCGGAAAGCCAATTCGCCAACAACCGTTTCCGCCTTACGTGACAATTGGTGCAGAAGAAAAACGCGCGGTGCAACAAGTGTTGGACAGCACGGTGCTTTCTCAGTATTTGGGGACGTGGTCGCCGGATTTTTTTGGCGGGCCGCGCGTCCAAAAACTTGAACGCGAATGGGAAGCGTATTTTGGCGTCAAGCACGCGGTGACCGTCAATTCGGCAACGTCCGGTTTGTACGCCGCGGTGGGCGCGGCAGGCGTGAGCCCCGGCGACGAAGTGATTGTATCGCCGTACACGATGAGTGCGTCTGCCACCGCCGCGCTGATCTATGGCGCGATCCCGGTATTTGCGGACATCGACCAGGAAATTTTCTGCCTTTCGCCGGATTCTATTCGCAAATGTATCACGCCGTACACCAAAGCGATTCTCGTCGTGGACATTTTTGGCCATCCAGCGGATATGGACGAGATTATGCAGATCGCGCGCGAGCACAATTTGGTTGTGATCGAGGACGCCGCGCAAGCGCCGGGTGCTTGCTATCGCGGGCGTTATGCGGGAACGCTCGCGCACATTGGCGTATTTAGTCTCAACTATCACAAAACGATCCACACCGGCGAAGGCGGCGTCGTCGTCACGAATGACGACGAATTCGCCGACCGCCTGCGGTTGATTCGCAATCATGCTGAAGTAGTAGTCAAGGATAAAGGCACGCAGAATTTGGTGAATATGATCGGCTTTAACTATCGTATGACCGAAATTGAAGCCGCGATCGGCAGTGAGCAGTTAAAGAAATTGGAGCGGCTCATTATTCCGCGCATCGAAGCGGCGGATTATTTGACGGAAAAGTTGGGTGTGTTGCCCGGCATCACTCCACCGGTTGTGCGTCACGATGTTCGGCACGGCTACTATGTTTATCCGATTCGGTACGACGCCAAGCAAGTCGGCGTTGTGCGCAAGCAGTTCGCGGCGGCACTGAGCGCGGAAGGTGTTCCAATCTCGGAGGGATACGTCGAGCCGATTTATCTGGAGCCGGTATATCAACAGAGAATCGCGTTTGGAAAGGATGGATTCCCATTCACGTATCCGGGCTATAAAGGCAAAGCGAGTTACGAGCGAGGGATTTGTCCGGTGACCGAGCGAATGCACTATGACGAGCTGATGCTGACGAACATCTGCCACGCCGGTGTCACGCGGCAGGATTTGGACGATTTCGTCGCGGCGTTCTATAAGGTTTTTGAAAACCGCGCTGAGTTGCAAACAAAATAAAATGATCAAACTGTGTAAACGGTGCGTCAACCCCAGCACGCGCCCGCGCATCGTCTTTGACGAAGAAGGCATGTGCCCGGTCTGCCGTTTTGAAGAAGAAAAGCGAAAGCAGATCATTGATTGGCACGCGAGGCGCAAAGAACTGTTGGAAATTCTGGAATGGGGACGTTCATACACCAAAACCTCGTACGATTGCATCGTGACGATCAGCGGTGGCAAAGACAGCATGCGGCAAGCAATGTTTGTACGCGATGAACTGGGTGCCAAACCCCTGCTCGTCAGTTGCGTCTATCCGCCGGAGCAATTGCATGAGCGCGGCGCGCACAACCTCAGCAATCTGATCGCGCTTGGGTTCGACACGTTGAGCATCGGCCTGAATCCGCAAGTTTGGAAGACGCTGATGCGCCAAGGATTTTTCAAATTCGCCAACTGGGCGAAATCTACCGAAATGGCGCTCTATGCGATTCCCGTCCACGCGGCGATCGCCTATCACATCCCTTTGATTTTCTACGGAGAGAATCCAGTCTTGACGATCGGCGAAAAACACGGGCGCGTAGATGGTGACGCGTCGCGGTTGAAGGAAGGCAATACGATTCGCGGCGGCCCCGTAGAACTTTTGACAGAGGATGAGTCTGGTCAGGACGCGTACTTTTATTACTATCCGCCCGACGATGATATGGAGTACGCCAAACTGCGCTTGGTGTATCTTGGCTATTACATTCCGGATTGGTCGGGGCAGCGCAACGGCGAATTCGCGATCAAGCGCGGTCTCCAAGTTCGCGCCGATCCGCCGGAGAAAACTGGCGACCTTTGGGGGTTCTCCGGTTTAGATGAGGATTTTCGGCTCGTCAATCAAATGGTGAAATACATCAAGTTGGGATTTGGACACGTTACGGATCAGGTAGTGGAAGCGATTAACGCGGGAATGATGACGCGTGAGGAAGGCATCGAACTGATCAAGAAATATGACGGCAAATGCGATCGGGTTTATGTTGAAAGGTTCTGCAAGTATTTGGGGATTGACGAGACCGAGTTTTGGGAAATGGCGGAGTCGTGCCGCAACCCGGAGATTTGGGAGCGCGCCGATACGGGCGAGTGGAAGTTGAAAGTGGATTATTCATAGCGAGGATGAACCGGTGGAAAACCCGAAAATGATTCTGATCGTCAACTACGGAATGGGGAACATCGGCTCCGTCAGTAACGCGCTTGATTATCTGGGCGGAAAACATTTCATCTCCAACGATCCAAACGATTTGGGCAAAGCCGACGCATACATTCTGCCCGGGGTTGGCGCGTTCGCCAAGGCGATGCAAAACTTGCGTGAACTGCGTCTGGTGAATGAACTCTCCAGGCAAGTGTTGGAGAAACGAAAACCATTTCTCGGCATTTGTCTGGGGATGCAATTGCTTGCCAAGGACTCATTCGAGATGGGGTATGCGACCGGGTTGGGATGGATTGATGGTCACGTGTGCGAGATCGAACCGTCCGATGGTTTGCGCGTGCCGCATGTAGGATGGAATGGCGTGATGTTCAAACCGGACACTCAATTGTTTCAGCGGCTTGATGAAGGATGCCACTTTTACTTCGATCACAGTTTTCATTTGCAGTGTCCGAGGGATCTCGTCGTCGCCACGTGCGAGTACGGTGGCGATCTGGTCGCGGCATTGCAAATGGATCACATCTTCGCGACGCAGTTTCATCCTGAAAAGAGCCAACGCAACGGACTGAAACTGTTGCGGAATTTTTTGAATTTTGTCGCGGCGGTGTAGGTGCGCGGCTTGCCCCTGCCCAATATTGTTGGGGAGACAAATTGTGCTAAAAATACGCGTTATCGGCGTGCTGGTGGTCAAAGATGGCATCGTCGTTCAGAGTATCAACTTCAAGCGCTATTTACCGGTCGGCAAGCCGTCCATCGCGGTCGAGTATTTGAACCGCTGGGGCATTGACGAGATCGCGTTGTTGGACATTAGCGCGACGCCGGAGCAACGCGCGCCTGACCACACCAAAATTCGCGAGTACTCCAAGTACTGCCAGGTCCCGCTCGCGGTTGGCGGCGGCATTCGCTCTCTTGCCGATATTGACAACGTGATTCGCTCCGGCGCGGACAAGGTCATTATCAACAGTGCGGCGATAGAAACCCCGTCGCTCATCACCGAAGGCGCAAAACATTACGGCGTGCAGTGTATCGTCGTTTCGATTGACGCGCGCCGCGTTGAATCGCGCGGCTACAAAGTATTTACTCATTCAGGAAAACGCGCGACCGATTACGCGCCGATGGAATTCGCCAGGATTGCCGAGGCGCATGGCGCGGGGGAAATTCTGCTCACGTCAATTGACCGCGATGGTTCGAAGCAAGGGCACGATGTAGGTTTGATCCGAGAAGTGGCAGGCGCGGTCAACATCCCGGTGATCGCGTGCGGCGGCGTGGGTTATCCCAAACATCTGCTTGAAGGAATCCACGCGGGCGCGACGGCGGTCGCGGCGGCGAACTTTTTTCACTATACCGAGCATAGTATCATTGTCGCGAAACGCTATCTCAAATCCGCCGGCGCGCCGGTTCGGTTGGACACCTACGCGACTTATGACGGTTTCGCGTTCGATGAAAACGAGCGCGCAGCTAAAGTGGGCGACGCAATCTTGGAGAAACTGCGCTTTGAGTACTTGCCCGAGGAAGTGATATGAAGTACTGCAAGCACTGTTTGTATCCGGCGAATCACCCGTTGAATCTGGCCTTTGACGAGCAGGGCGTTTGCAGTGGTTGTCGTGTTCACGAAGAGAAAGATATTCTCGATTGGCGCGCGAGGCAAGAGAAACTTGGGCGCATCTTTAGTGAGTTCCGGGCGCAGACGAGAGCAATCCACGATTGCATTGTGCCGATCAGCGGCGCGCGGGATTCGTATTTCATCGTCCATGTCGTCAAGAACATATTCAAGATGCATCCGCTGTTGGTTACGTACAACAAACACTACAACACGAAAATAGGGATACGGAATCTTGCATATCTCAAAACACTTTTCGGATGTGACCTTATGATGATGACCGTCAGCCCGGAAAGAGTCAAACGGATTACACGCGAATCGCTGCAAAAAAGGTCAAGTATGTATTGGCATTGTCTGGCTGGTCAAACCGTTTTTCCAGTACAAATCGCCGTCAAATTCAAAATTCCGCTGATCGTCTGGGGTGCGCATCAGGGCGTGGATCAAGTCGGGATGTTCTCGCATCTGGACGAAGTGGAGATGACGCGGAAATATCGCAAAGAGCATGACTTGATGGGATTGGAAGCGGAGGATTTGGCGAAGGATGCTGAAGATCTCACGTTAGGCGATCTGGAGCAGTACATTTATCCACACGACAAGGAACTGGAAGCGGTTGGTGTGCGCGGAATTTACTTGAACAACTATGTGCGTTGGGATTCCAAAGCCCAGCATGAGTTAATGATTCGAATGTTCCAATACGAGACGATGGTGCAACAACGCACTTTCGACACTTACAACGACGTGGATTGTTTTCACTATTCCGGCATCCATGACTATATTAAGTTTCTGAAATGGGGCTACGGCAAAGTAACCGACCACGCGTGCCGCGAAATTCGGCTCAAGCGATTGACGCGTGAAGAAGGCATTGAATTGGTTCGCAGGTATCAAGACGTTCAGCCCAAAGATTTGCCGCTATTTCTGCAATGGCTTGGAATGAGTGAGACAGAATTCTGGAGCCACATTGATCGTCACCGCGATCCGCGCATTTGGCAGAAAGATGATAACGGTCGCTGGCGACTCAAAGACACGGTCCTAAATCATCGCGGCGATGAAGGCGTGAACGATGTTCGGTTGGAGAAAAAAGAAGATTGTCACTTTGCGCTGACGCCGCCGAAAGATCCTGCGGCGAAAGAGGATCAGTACGTTCTCATCGGGCGCGGGTGGGTGGATTAACCTTGCGTAATCAAATAATGACCAAGACCAAACAATTGGAAAAGTGGACAGGCAAATTCGGCGACGATTACGCCGACCGCAATGATTTTGCGGATTGGAAAATCCCGTTGGGCGTGGAGGCATTCCGGCGAATGATCGGCGAGGTGAAGATCGAATCGGCGCTGGAAGTGGGAAGCAATATCGGCTTGAACTTGATGTTCTTGAGTGAACTGTTCAAGGGAAAAGTAGAACTCTACGGGGTCGAGCCGAATCAAAAAGCGTTTGCGCGATTGATCGCGTGGCATCAACTGAGTTTGGAAAAAGCGTGGAATTGCGACGCGTTTCAACTGCCTCTGCCAGATTCTTCCGTTGATCTCGTATTCACCTGCGGCGTATTGATCCATATCTCACCGGGCGACCTGGGACGCGCGACCGACGAAATTGTTCGCGTCGCGCACCGGTTCGTGCTTTGCGTCGAATACTTTTCGCATACGCCGGTCCAAATGCCGTACCACAATCAAGCGGGCTTGCTCTTCAAGCGCGATTTCGGCGCGTTTTATCTGGACCGATACCCATTCCTCAAACCGGTGAACTATGGCTTCCTCTGGCAACGCGAGCTGCCGATCTTTGACAACCTCAACTGGTGGTTATTCGAAAAGAGCGCGGCGCAATGAAGGTCTATTTCTATTTCTCAGTTTATGAGGAATTGTTCGCGCGCGTCGCAGGGACTCTGCGGGACGAATTCGGATTTGCCACTTTTGGCGGATTTGTTTGGGGACACGATCAGCGCGCGTTCCTCGAAGCGACTAATGTCCATTGGGCACGAATAGACGTATTCACCGATTGGCTCGCTAGACTACGCAACTGGAAAGTGGACTATGCCTATTTGGAAAAAGCGGAAGTCAAGTACGGCGTGCCAAATCTAAATCTAATCGTCTATTCCGATCGATTTCTGGCGAAGGGATCCTATGAGAGAGTCCTAAGCATTCTGGAAATCTGTCTGCGCGAATTCGAAAGGATGGTTGAAGAGTACAAGCCGGATGTCGTCGTGTTCGAAAGCGTGGACAGTATCGCGACAAATGTATTGCACATCGTGGCGTCCAAAGCCGGTATTCCTTGCTTCTTGACCGAGCCATCGCGCATTCCGGGACGCACGGCGTTCTTTCAGGATCGGTATCAAGAGTGGCGCGGCTTGGCGAAAACTTGCCGGGAAATGCAGGCGCGTGGCTTGACGACGGATGAACGCGCCCACGCCGAAGAATTTCTATTGGAATTTCAAACGCGCCAGCCCCAAGCTTCACAGTTGCTTCCGTGGATGTCACCCGTGCCCAAGTGGATGGATTTTTCTCTTTTCGGTGATGCGTTCAACCGGTTTCTGCAAGATCCAAGAAATCCCAATCTGGTAGGTCCCTTGCAATTGCTCGCGCGACGCGTAACGCGACAGATCCGCCACTATGGGTCAGAGTGGCTGAGGTACTTTGAGCAACCCGTACCCGACGAAAAGTTTGTGTTGTTCCCGCTCCACCTTCAACCGGAAGTGTCAACGCTGGTGATGGCACCGTTCTATGTGGACCAAATTGCACTTATCGAAGACATTGCTAAAAGTTTGCCGATTGGCTATCGTCTGTACGTCAAAGAGCATTTCGTGATGTTGGGCAGGCGCCCGTTAGAGGATTACCGGCGCATCCGCGACTTGTATAATGTCCGCTTGATCAGCCCGCATTCGGATTCGTTCAAACTGGTGAAACAGGCGCGCGCGGTGACGACGATTACCAGCACGATGGGGTGGGAAGCGATCCTCTTTGAAAAGCCGGTGATTTCTTTCGGTGAGCCGTTCTACAGCGCGTATCCGCAGGTCGTGCGCGCGTCCAGAATCGCAAAAAAAGAACTACCCGCGCTGTTCCAAAAGGTGCTAACTGACTATCAACCTGATCACGAACTGTTGCTTCAGTTCATCGCGGCGGTCTTGCAAGTGACGGTGGGCAAAGTGATAATGATTGATCACGCGCGCAACTATCCGCAAGTGTTGAGCCGCGATAATACGCGCAACATCGCGGAACTGATTGCCGGATTATTGACGGAGGAAAACAATCGTCTCTGCAATCCCTGAAGTTGCAACGCAAGAATTCGAAACAAAAGTCGCCTCAACGGAAATCGCCAGTCAAACGGTTCGCACGTTTTTTGTCTGGGGCGTGTCGTACGCGCTCAAGTTCTTTCTCGTCTTTCTCTTGGCGCGCTCGTTTTCTTTGGAGGAATACGGCGTGTACGGCTTGGTCAGTTCCGCGCTTTGGCTGTTGATGCCTATCGCCGGCTTGACCCTCCAAGCGTACCTTCAGCGCGCCGCGACCGGCAAAGGGGTGGAAGAACGGCTCAAGGTATTCAAAGTCACGTTCCTGACCGAATTCGTTCTTTCGACTGCGCTGACCATCGTTCTGATTTCCAGCGGTCTTTTGCGCGCGATCCTCACGGTGCTGAATGTCGCGCAGTACGAGTTTGTTTTCGTCGCCGCTGGAGTTTTGCTCGTGGCGCAGATCGTCAACACAGAGGTGATCGGGTACGCGTTCACGGGGCTGCGCATCATAGAAGCAAACATCATCGGTCAAGCCGCGCAATCGGTATTCGTCTTGCCGCTCTTTGTGATTGGGTTGTTGGGCAATCGGCTTTCGCTTGAGTTGGTAATCTGGTCTATGATTCTTGGGAGTGTGGCGGCATCGTTGTACGGCGCGCGTTGGATTGAATGGAGAAAGTTTTTCACCGCTCCGTTCGATGGCGCGGTTCTCAAGACGGCGTTTGTTTTCAGCATTGCATTGATCTTTCCAGAGTTGAACTATGGCGTGCTACGATTCTTTGACCGCTTTGTACTGTCTTTTGCCGGCGATGTTGCGACGGTGGGCATTTACGCATTCGCATACACCATTGTGAATTTGTTTTATACGTTCGCTTTTCGTATTCTCTCTTGGACGTTGATTCCGCACATTATGGCGGCGCATAATCGGAATGATCAGCGACAGCGCGATTTGCTCTTGACGTATCTCTTGAAAATCAGCGTTGCGATCTTTGTCGCGCTCGTCGCGGGGTTTGCGATATTTGGCGAACGGGGATTGGCGCTCATCGGCAGGTCAGAATATCTCGCGAGCGCGCACTGGGTGGTTTGGATTACATTGTCGCACGTTCTCATCATCTTCAGTCTGCCGGGCAATTTGCTGTTACAACTCGAAAACCGCACGATGACGATTGTGTCAATCGAACTGGTGGGAGCGATCGTGACGATCGGGCTTGACCTGCTGTTGATCCCGCAGTACGCAATCGGAGGCGCGATTGTCGCTAGTTGCGCGGGTTGGGCCCTTATCGCGTTCTTAAAATCTGTTGCTGCACGCGCATGGACGGCGATTGTCTGGGAGAAGGTTTGGAACTTGGAAAACGAACGACAATGGGGCAAGCTGTTTATTGACCGGGTGAAAACAGCTATAAGGAACAGGTGATTCGATGTGCGGAATTGTAGGCATCATTGGCTTGAGAGAGCCGGTGGACGCGCAAATGCTGTCGCGGATGAACGCGCGGCTCGCGCATCGCGGTCCAGACGATTCCGGTGAATGGCTCGCGCCGGATGGACGCGTCGCACTCGCGAATCGCCGCCTCGCGATTCTCGATCTTTCCCCCGCTGGTCATCAACCGATGAGCGACTTGGACGGCGCGCTGTTGATCACGTTCAACGGCGAGATTTATAATTTCGTTGAACTGCGCCACGAGTTAGAGCCCAAGTACGAATTTCGGAGCGGCTCGGACACGGAAGTCATTCTGAAAGCGTACCAAGAATGGGGCACCGAGTGTTTGCAAAGATTGAACGGGATGTTCGCGTTTGCGCTGTGGGATCAGCGCCAGGGACGATTGTTTGCCGCGCGCGATCGCTTTGGCGAAAAACCGTTTTACTACTACCATTCGCCGGCGGAATTTGTTTTCGCGTCGGAAATCAAAGCGCTCTTACTGGATCCTTCCATCCCGCGCGATCTGGATGAGCGTGCGCTCTATCGTTACATTGCGCTAGCACAGGTGGACGGAGAAGAAAATACTTTTTTCGCCAAAATTAAACAACTACCGCCGGCGCACTATTTGACGCTCAATCTCGCCGGGAATTTGGAAATCCGCCGCTACTGGGATATTATGAGCGAACGCGAAATTCGCTACGCTGACGACGCGTGCTACGCAACAGAATTTCACGACTTGTTTTTCGATTCAGTGCGGATTCGCCTGCGGAGCGATGTGCCGGTCGGCTCGAGTTTGAGCGGCGGACTGGATTCGACGAGCGTCGTGTGCGCGATGAATCAGTTTCTCCGAGAGACAAGCGCGCCGCGACAGAATACCTTCTCCGCGCGCTATCGCGAGGGTCCCTATGACGAGGGC
>Ga0247727_10008860_pt1 | contig 18509 bp, 14 predicted proteins | sample WisWelCaveWW1625_FD_202498 | JGI IMG/M metagenome (GOLD analysis project Ga0247727, IMG submission 202498) | Biofilm microbial communities from Wishing Well Cave, Virginia, United States - WW16-25 | ecosystem: Environmental > Aquatic > Deep subsurface > Groundwater > Cave microbial mat | place... | reverse complement strand
GTCTCTCCCGACTTCCTGGACAACGACTCGCCGAAGCCAGTGACGATCACGGGTGCGAACTTCCGCGCGGACCCGACCGTCTCGATGGCCTGCCGTTCCCCGGACGGCTCGGAGACGGACCTCGAGTCGGCGGTGACGGACTCCACCGAGACGTCCATCGAGGCGACGCTTCCGGTGGACAGCCTCTCCGCCGGCACGGTGTGCGTGATCCGCGTCACGAACACGGACGGGTCGTACTACGACTGGTCGGCCATCAGTGTCTCGAACCCGTCGTCCAACCTGCAGCCGTTCGAGGGAGCGGCGGATCTGGTCACCGCGAGGCGGGCCCCGGGAGTCGTCGCGGGCCGCGCGACGCGGGCGGCACGGTTCGTCTACGCGATCGGCGGAGACGCCGGCGGGGCCGCTTCCGCCATGGACTCTGTCGAGACCGCCGGCGTGGACATCTTCGGAGATCTGTCCCCGTGGTTCGTGCAGCCCGTTTCCCTGCCGGCTCCGCGGACCCTCGCGGGTGCGGCGGTCGTCGATCGGTTCCTGTGGCTCGTGGGCGGAAGCGGCCCCGACGGCCCGACGACGGACGTCTGGCGCGCCGAGGTGCTCGACCCGCTCGATGCGCCGCGCATCGAGGACGTCGCCGCGAGGCGCGGCGATGCGGGCGAGGGGATCGGTGCGGGCGTCTGGTATTACCGGGTCTCTGCCGTGATGGCGGACGACGATCCGTCGAACCCCGGCGGCGAGTCGCTCCCGTCGGACCCGCTGAGCGTCAACCTCCCCGACGCGCTCGAGGGCACGCTCGTCCTGACGCTGATCTGGGATCCGGTGCCGGGCGCAAAGGGCTATCGCGTCTACCGGAGCCCCGGCCCGGACATGCCGGCGGGCAGCGAGCTGCTGCTCGCGGAGGTCCCGGACGCGGCTGCGACGTCCTACGAGGACGCGACGGGCACGCCCGCGGGTGATTCGCCTCGGCCGCTCGGCGCGACGGGCGTGTGGATGTCGATGCCTTCGCTCGGCTCGGCCCGAGAGGCACCCGGCGTCGCGGTGGCGCAGGACCCGGACGACCACGCGACCTTCCATCTCTACGTGGTGGGAGGGCGCGCCGGCGCGGAGCTCGCGACGGGCGAGCGCCTGACCGTCACCGTGGAGGACGACGGCACGCAGAGCGTCGATGCGGCGTGGATCGCGCTCGGCGACACGCTGCCGGTGGCGAGGGCGGAGCTGGCCCTGTACTCCGTGTCCCACTTGCAGACCACGGCGGTGCCGGAGGGCACGACCTATCTGTACGCGGGCGGCGGCGACGGCTCGACCGAGGTCGACGTCGCCCTCGTCCTTGGCGGCGGCGACCTCGAGCCATGGAGCGGGGTGGACGGGATGTCCCCGGCCCGGTCGGGCTATGCGGCGATCGCGGGCGCCGATTTCCTCTTCGCGTTCGGCGGCCAGAACGGCGCGGCGTCGGACGGGGGCGTCTCGTCGGAGATCTCGCCTCCGCCGGACCTCGTGAACTGGAACAACGAGGGCGAGCGGCTGGCCGTGCCTCGCTATCTCGCGGGCGCAGCAGTCGAGAGCGCGTTCGTCTACGTCGTGGGTGGCGACGACGGCGACGGACCGACCGCGGCCGTCGAAAGGACGGTGCTTTGATGATGACGATCCTCTTCGCAGCCGTCACGGTCGCCTCGGCGCAGGAGACGATGGAGGCCTCGGGATCCGTCGAGCTGTCGACCGACGCTGCAGCGGCCGAAGCGGACGCGTCCGGTCCGGGCCCACTCGTCCTCGGGCTCGAGGTCGGCGGGATCTTCCCGCAGCCGTTCACGGAGCTCGGCACGCACGTCGCGTTCGGCGTCGAGGTCGGCTACCGCCTCCCGCCGTGGGGACGCAAGCTCGAGATCTTCGCCGCGGCCGGGTTCGCGCCGCCCGCGCGAGACTTCTCGGACGGCCCGTACGACGCCGAGCTCGACGTGCAGGAACTTCAATTCTCCCTCGGCCCGCGCTGCCGATTCCTGCCCGTCGCGAAGAAGTTGAACGTGAGCCTCGCCCTCGGCGGACGGTTGTTCCTGGTTCGGAGCTTCTCGAACGGATCGGCGGGCGGAGCGCAGTTCGCCGAGTACCGCGAGCAGTCCACCGAGCCCGGCTTCTTCGGCGCCGTGGGCGGCGAGTACCGCCTCGGCCCCGGCGCCATCCTCCTCGACCTCGACCTGGGCTGGTCGGCCCTCCCCCACGAGATCACCGGCGACGTCTCGACCGGAAACCTGACCGCAACCCTGGGCTACCGCTTCTTCTTGTGAGTGAGGTTGGGGTCACTCTCTGGGGGTCCAAGTACCTGATTTCGTTACGTTCGCCAGGCTTCGTGACCGGGAATCGGTCCCGAGGTGGCCAACGCTGCCGCAAACAACTGGGCACGATTCCGGGTCACGAAGCCTGGCGAACGTAACGAAATCAGGTACTTGGACCCCCAGAGAGTGACCCCAACCTCACTCGGTCAGGTGCCAGTCGGTGGCGCCGAAGAGGGCCAGCGTGGCGGGGTCCTGGACGAAGCCGATGAAGGAGCAGTTCTCGCGGACGACGCCGTCGGGAACGTCCATCTCGAGCGTGCCTTCGGTGGGATCCATGGCCGTCGCGAAGGTGCGGGCGGCGTTCTCATGGGTGAGGGTCATCCCCTCGTTCTCGCCGCCCTGGATCTCGCGGACGATCGCCCGCTCGACCAGGACGATCCACAGCTCGGTTCCGGCCGGGGCGCCGTCGACGGCGTACGAGGCCACCAGGGGGTTCGCGTCCATCTCGGAGTCGAGCCACACCGTCGTGGACACCGTCACCGGATTCGCCATCACAGCGTCGATGTGGTTCGCGACGGCCGAGCCCGTCGTCGAGGCGCGTTCCTCCTCGGCGCTGACGACGAGCTCCGGCGTGTACATGCCCGTGCGGAAGATGTCGACGTAACGCTCCTGCCGGTCCACGTACGCGGGGCTCGCCAGCGGATCCGGCCAGCCGAGGTAGTCCCAGTAGTTCACGTGCCACGCGATCGGAAAGACGCGCTCGCCGTCCATCTGCCGACCGACCACCTGTGCGAGGACGACGTCCGCGCTCGGGCAGGTGCTTCAACCTTCGGAGGTGAATAGCTCCAGCAGGGCGAAGGGCGCCGCGGGGTCCGGGTCGGGCGAGGTGTCCTCGCCGGTCCCCGTATCCGTGTCCGCGTCGGAGTCGACGTCCGAATCGGCGTCGCTGTCGCCGGACACGTCCGCGTCCATGTCCGCGTCGCCGCCGTTCGACTCGGTCATGCCCGTTCCCAGGCAACCTTGCCCCAGCGGGAGGCCAAACAGCGCCACCGTGGTCAGAAGTCGTTCTCGCATCGCGCGCCCTCCAGACTGCCTGCACTCTCGCACCGTACCCTTGGATGCTGCAAGGGTCGCTCCTCCACGAAAAGTCTGGCGATTTCCGGAAATCGTCGCCCGTCAGGAGACATCCCAGTCCACTCGATGGAGGATCATCTCGCCGTCGTAGCCCTTGACCCGCGCAGCGGGCAGTTGCACGAGGGGCGGCCTGGACGGCCCAAGGCAGGCTGCGGTCGCATCCGAGATCACGATCTCTCCCGGGGCCGCAACGCCGGAGACGCGGCTCGCAAGGTTTGGTGTCTGGCCGACCGTGATGAACTGCAAGTAGCGTTCGGATCCCACGTTCCCCGCGACGATCGGGCCCGTGTGCAGGCCGATGTGAATGCGGTAGGGCTTCCCCCTCGCCTCGCGCTGCATCGCGATCGCGGTCGCGACGGCGCGATCGGCGTCGTCGGGGCGCGCGAACGGTGCGCCGAAGATCGCGTGGATCGCGTCCCCGACATATTTCTCCAGCGTCCCTTCGTGCTTGAAGACGAGGTCCGCCATGGGCGGGAAGTACTCGTCGAGGATCGCGAGCAGCTCGCGGGGCGAAATCCGGCCGGACAGCTCGGTGAACCCGCTCATGTCGCAGAACAGTGCCGTGACCTCGGTCTCCACCGTCGGGATCCTCCCGCCGCCCTCGCGGATCCGGTCGAGCGTGGAGGGCGGGAAGAACCGCTGCAGGCCCTGCAGCTGCGAGTTCTCGAGCGCGATCGCCGCCTGGCTCGCGAACGCAGCGAGCAAGTCGAGGTCGTCCTTCGCGAGGCGTCTCCCCGGCCGCACGCTGTCGACGTACAGGACGCCGAGGTCCGCGGTCGCGGTCTTGAGGGGCGCCGCCATCGACGCTGCGATGGCCTGGGCCATCACGGACCGGGTCGGGTCGATTCGCGGATCCGATCGCGCGTCCGCGAACAGCGCGGCGACCCCGCTCTTTCGCACGTACTCCACGATCTCGCGGCTCCAGATCCGCTGGCCCTCCGCCGTGGCCACCCGCGCGCGGACGATGGATGCCTGCAGCTCGCCCGACGGAGCCGGGACGAGGATCGCGCCGCGATCGACGTCCAGCACCTGGAACGCGAGTTCGAGAATCGACTCGAGCACGGCCTCGATCGGCCGCGGGGAGGAGAGGACCTGTCCCACCTGGAGCAGCACCTTCAGACGCTCCTCCGCGCCCGCACGCGGGCGCGAGATCACGGCGGCCGAAAGCGCCGCCGCCGAGATCGCAACAGTCAGGCTCGGTGCGGGTCCGGCCGGGCCGAGCGACACGACGAAATCGACGTCCCCGAGCCGAACGACTTCGCCGTCCTTCAGCACGCGCCGCTCGATCCGTTCGCCGCCGACCCAGGTGCCGTTCTTGCTGCCCAGATCGACGATCTCGGCCTGCTCCCCACGGCACTCGATCCGCGCGTGCCGCCGCGAGAGGCTCGGGTGCGCGACGCAGATCCCCGCGTCCTCGGTGCGGCCGATCTCGCTCGAGCCTTCCGGGATCTCGATTGCCTTCGGATCCGAGGTCTCACCGATTCGCAGCAACCTCACGTGGCCAGCATAGCCGATTGACAGCACGCGCCGGCGCCGCGGATCATCGAACGGCCGTGATCGGACGCACCGCCCCCGCCTTCGTCCTCCTCTTCGCGTGCGGCGGAGATTCCACGCGCGTCCCGGGCGATCCCGACGGCGGGTCGTCGGACGCCGACTCGGACGTCGACGCCGACTCCGACTCCGACACCGGTCCGGCGGTCGATCCGAGCGACGAGGTCTACGCGGCGGACCTGTTTCCGCGCTTCGAGCTGACGCTCTCCGACGAGTCGATCGCGGCGCTCGAGGCCGACCCGCGCACCTACGTGACCGCCACGTTCACCTACGGCGACGAGGTGATCGACGAGATCGGCGTCCACCTCAAGGGCGAGTACACGTTCCGCGACCTGAGCGCGAAGGCGGCCTTCAAGATCAAGTTCGACGAGTTCGTGGCAGACCAGGAGTTCCGGGGACTGCGGCGGATGACCTGGAACAACATGTTCGAGGACCCGTCGTTCGTCGCCGAGCGGCTCGTCTACCAGGCCTTCCGGGAGGCTGATCTCCCGGCGCCGCGCTGCAACAGCGCCGAGGTCTGGGTCAACGGCGAGATGTTCGGCGTCTACGCGAACGTCGAGACGGAGGACAAGACCTTCCTCGCGCGCTGGTTCGACTCGAACGACGGAAACCTCTACGAGGAGACGGGCGCCGAGTTCACGCCTGGAAACGAGTGGGCCTTCGAGCTCGAGACGAACGAGACGGCGAACGACCGCAGCGACCTGACCGCCTTCATCGCGGCCATCGACGCGGCCTCGGACGAGACGTTCATGCAGGACGTGGCCGACGTCCTGGACGTCGATCGCTTCCTCGAGTACTCGGCGATGGAAGGCGTCGTCAACCAGTGGGACGGCTACTCGTACACGCGCTTCGGTCCGAACAACTTCCGCTTCTACATCGATCCCACGACCGGCCTCGGCAGCTTCCTGCCGTGGGGCATGGACATGGCGATGAAGCCCTTCCCGTCCTCCGGGGAGGCGCACCTGCCGATGCGCTGGCCGACCGGCCTCATCCTGCAGCGGTGTTTCGACTCACCGTCGTGCCGCACGGCCTACGACGACGCCGCCCGCGCCGCCGCCGATCTCTACGACTCCCTCGATCTCGAAGCCGACGCGCAGGACGCCTACGACCAGATTCAGGGCGCCGTCTACGCCGACCCCCGCCGCGAGCACGACGAGGGCACCTTCGAGGGGTTCTTCGGGTGGGTGCGTGACTTCGCGCGGGACCGTGCGGCTGTGGTTCGCGCCGACTTCCCGTAGGGAACGCGTCGGATTCTGTGAGCGCGCAGCGAAGAGGCGTGTGCCGTGCGGGGATACATGCTTCGCGGCCTCGCCCCTACTCCTCGCCCTCTTCCTCGTGCGCCTGCGGCGTGAACGCGGGCGTCCCGTCCGGGTTGTCTCGCCGCACGATCAGGATCTGCCTCGTCATCACGTCCTCGTTCTCGCGCGCGACGACGACGATCATGTTCGAGCCGAGGCCCAGCGGAACGTCCGTCTCGAACGGCATGCGTGCGGGCTCGGTGCCGCCGCGGTTCGACCGGTAGAAGACCTTGCGGTCCGCCTGGCCGTGCGAGGCGAAGACGTAGAGGTCGGAGATCCGCGAGTCGTCCGTCGCCGTTCCGCGCAGCGTGATGTGGTCCGCGCGTGTGGAGACCTCCGCACCGGACGCGATCGCGATCGTCGGTGGGACGTTCTGCAGGGCTTCGGTGAATCGCGGGCGCGGGGCGGCGCCTCCGGGCGCCACGGCCGCCTCGGTCACGAACCCCGGCCGTCCATCGGCGACCTCGACGCGCAGGAACCCCCCGCCGCGTCCCGTGACCCGGACGATTGACCCCGCGGCGAGAGTCCCGGCGAGTCGGCCGTCCGGCGAAGGCTCCTCGCGCACCGGGGTGTTCTCCCGTGCGGTCCCCACGAAGTTCTCTGCCTGCGGTCCGCGCGCGCCTTCCGCGATCCGGAAGCGCAGCTTCTCCGTGACGAATTCGCGCAGGTCCACGTCCGCCACCGACAGCTCGACCTTGACCTCGTCTCCGCGGAAGTCCGGGCTCACCTCGAAGGTGAACGCCGCCCGCCGCGTCTCGCCCGGACGCATCTCGTTCATCTCGAACCGTCCGGCCTTGAGAAGCACGCCCTCGCCGGAGAGGTTGCGCAGGCTCGCGGTCGTCGCGTGCGAGGGGCCAGGCCCCGCGTTCTTGACGGCCGCGTGGATCGTCACGAGCTCTCCACGCTGGATCCGGCCGTCGCCGTTGCCACGGCCGGCGTCCGTCATCTGCACGCCCCACGCGAACACCGGTCGGGGCAGGGCCTCGACCCGGATGCGCGCGGACGCCGCGGCCGGCACATGATCGTGGGCCTCCGTGAAGGACAGTTCGACGTGGTCGATTCGGGCGAGCGTGTCCTTGCGGATCTTCACGGGGACCTTCCACACGCGCGTCTCGCCCGGTCGGACGCGCCCGAACGCGAACTCGCGGTCGCCGAACCAGCCGTTGTCGCTCTTGGTCGTCCCGTGCAGCCGGTAGACCGTCCCCGGGCCGCGGTTCGTGACGGTCGCCGTCAGGTCGAACGGATCGCCCGCCCGGACGATGTCGCCCGGGCGCCCCGTCGAGACGCGCACGTCCAGGTTCGCCGCGCCCGAGTCGGGGCCGACCGACCAGTCGACGCCGAGCCGCGACAGTTCGCGATCGGCCTTCGTCTGCTCCTGCGCCCCGCGTTCCTGCAGGAAGGAGCGCGCTTCCGCGAGCATCTCACGGCGCTCGCTCGCGCGCGCCCGCTGCAGGACGTCGCGCGCGAGTCCGATGAGGAAGTCCATCTGGAACTCGTCTTCTCTGTCGGCCTCGGCGTCGTCGGGCTCGGCCTCCGGGTCCTCGAACTCGTCCAGGTAGCGGATGGACTCGGACGCCGTCCCGGCGGCGCGCGCCGACTGGGACACGAGGCTGCCCTCGAGGTCGCCCTCGCGCAGGTACGCCGTCGTCGGGACGAGGTCGAGCGACTGGCCGTGGACGACCATGGGCGCCACGGCGACGTCCGGCGTGATTCCCGATCGCTGAATCGAGACCCCGCCCGGCGTCAGGTACTCGGCGATCGTCAGCTTGAGCGCACTTCCGCCGTCGAAGTCGTACAGGACCTGGACGCTGCCCTTGCCGAAGGTCTGCTCGCCCAGCACGAGCGCCCGGTCGTGCGCCTGCAGCGCCCCCGCGACGATCTCCGAGGCCGACGCGCTGCCGCCGTTGACGAGCATGACGATGGGCCATTCCGGCTCGCTGCCGTCGTCGTGGGCGTCCTTGTCCTCCTGCGCCTCCGTACCGCCGCGGGTGGTGACGATGTTGCCGCTGCGCAGGAACGCGTCGGAGATCTGCACGGCCTGCTCGAGGAGCCCGCCCGGGTTGTTGCGCAGGTCGAGGACCAGGCCGCGGACATTCTGGCGCCGCATGTCCGCGAGCGCGCGCTCGAGGTCGTCCATCGTGTTGCCCTGGAAGTTCTTGATCCGTATGTAGCCGACGTTCCCCTCCATCACCTTGGCGAGGATGCTCTCGACCTGGATCACCTCGCGGACGAGGTCGAACCGGTGCGGCTCGTCCCAGCCGCGACGCTCGATCCAGACCGTGACGCGCGTCTGCGGGTCGCCGCGCAGGTGGTTGACGGCCTCGTCGAGCCGCATGTTGATGGTCGACTCCTCGTTGATCCGGACGATCCGGTCCATGCGCCGCAACCCCGCGCGCGACGCGGGCGTGCCGTCGATGGGCGAGATGATCGTGAGCTGGTTGTCGCGGATGGAGATGACGATCCCAAGGCCCCCGAAGGAGCCGCGGGTCTGCAGGCGCATCTCCTCGTAGATGTCGGGCGTGAGCAGGATGGAGTGCGGGTCGAGCGTGTGCAGCATCCCGTTGACGGCGGCGTACTCGACCTCGCGCAGGTCGACGTCCTCGTCTCTGAGATTCTCCTGAATGAACCGGAAGATCTCCTTGAAGCGGTACGAAAGCGCCCAGGGGCTGTCGACGTCGTCCACCCGGAAGGTGCGCTCGGCGCGATCCACGCGGACCTTCAGGGTCGGCGCGTTCTCGGCGTGCTCGACGAGCACCTCGGCCACGGACCGCTGTACGTAGTCGAGCCCCGCGAGGAGCATCCCCTTGGGGTCCACGCGCTCCGGCTCGTAGTAGTTCTCCTTCACCAGCAGGATCACGCGGTTCATGATGTTCAGCTGCGCGAGGTCGTATGGCTCGGGGCGGTCCCCCCGCGCTTCCGCCAGCGTGGGCGAGTCGAGCCGGACGAGCAGCCCGTTGCGATCCTCCCGCAGGATGGTCAGGTAGAACGCCAGGACTACCGAGAGCGAGACGACGATCGCCTTCCAGAACCGGCTGACGTAGCGGGCCATCTGAGTTGGACGAACCAGACTAGCACGCGTTCTGTTCCGGGGCAGGTCAGAGTCAGCGCTACCTCACACGCTCCACGAGGCGCTCGAAGGGCCGGTTGCGCCGCCATCGATAGACGTCGAAATCGTCGTCGAGCGTGAGGATCCTCCCCGTACCCAGCTGATCCGCCAGGTGCACGAGGCACGCATCGGCGAGATCCATGGGGACTCGGCGGTAGCGCGTCATGAGCGCGCGGACGCCGGGGGCCGCGTCCGAGAGGCGGAAGGGAATCCGGAACACTCCTCGCGCGACGTTATCCATGACCGCATCGGGAGCGCGCGGCACGGCGCGCAGGAGGTAGCACGCCTCCGCGATGACCGCCTCGCAGGTCACCAGGGAACCATCGAGATCCTCGAGCACGTCGGCGCACCGGGCATGGTGACGCTCGCTGCGGTCGAGCAGCGCGACGATGCACCCCGTGTCGAGAAGAACAGCCGTCACGAGCGCCCGAAACCGCGCAGGTGCTCCTCGTTCGAACCGAGGTCGTGGACCCCGGAGGCGAAGGCGCCGAGCCCCACGACCTGCCGGGCGGCCTGGCCCGGCTCTGCCGCGTCGAGCGCGCGAAGGGCGCGCCGGATGAGCTCGGAGTCGCGCGCTCCGGTACGGCGCCGAAGGCGCTTCAGGATGCGGCGGGTATCGGCGTCCAGCCGCGCGTGGACGATCGTCTCCGTGGCCCGCATGTATACACCTCAACGATCTGTATACGGCCCATCCCCGTGCCGCGTCAAGGCCAGCGCCCGCGGAGTCCGCGTCAGCCGCAATCGAGGTTGGTGGCGCACGCGATCAGGGCCACCGCCGCCGAGAGGGTGGCCGTGCCGTCGGCCGTGGCTTCCTCGATGATGCTTGCGACCTCGGGCAGGCGTTCGGCGAGGCAGAGGAGCTCCCTCGGCGAGAGCACCTCGCCGTAGCCGCTTCCGACCCCGGCGACGACCTCGACGAGGGGAACGAGGTTTTCGAGGAGCAGGCCCAGCTTCGCGAGCGCCGCCACGATTGTCGGGAGGCGCGTCTTGATGCCTGCGAGCGCGGCCGTGAGGGCCGCGCGCGAGTCACTCGGCCCGGGCCCGAACGAGAGCTCGACCTCGAGGTCGGGCGCCGTGCAGGTCGCGTCCGCGACGGACTGCGCCGTGGCGCCTGTCGCGCACTCCACCGATGCGGAGGTCGGGGTGACCGAGCCCTCGCAGTCGCCGTCGCACGCCGCGTCGCACGCTCCGTGGCAGCGCGACTCGGCGTTGCAGGACGCGCTGCCTTGCTCGATGAAGCACGTTCCGTCGCACGAGCCCGAGCAGGAGCTCGCGACCGCGATCTCGCAGACTCCCGAGCAGTTCCCGTCGCACCGACCCGCGCACACGCCGTCGGGGTCCGTGAGGGAGCACGTGCCGTCGCAGGCCCCGCGGCAGATGTCGTCGCAAGCCGCCGCGACATCGAGACCGCATGCGCCTTCGCACACGCCGGCGCAGGAGACGCCCGGCGAGCGGACCGCGCAGGAGAGCGCGCCGGTGCACGTCCCCGAGCACGCCCCGGCGCACCGGCCGTCGCAGCGCAGCTCGACGGCCCCCGGATCGAGGCTCTCGCACCGGGCCGTGATCTCGCGTGCGGTCGCGGCGTTCGCGACGCAGCGGGAAGGCCGCAGCCGGACCACGAGCTCCGACGCGGCCGAGAAGCGCGTGGACAGCGATGCGTTCACGTTCGCGACGACCGTCGCCAGGTCGCCGTCGCAGTCCCCCGCACCGAGGAGCTCGCACAGCGCGCGCGTCTCGACCTCGATCGCCTGGGTCGATTCCGAAACGGCCCTCCAGAGCGAGTCGACCGCACGCAAGGCCGAGTCGACACGCGCCTCGCCGTCGGTGCACTCCTCCGGATCGAAGCCGGGGCTCGCCAGCCCGTCCGAATCCGAGTCCGCATCCGCGCCCGCATCCGAGCAGCTCGCGGGACTCGCCTTCCCCGTGCAGCCGAGCAGCGCGGCACCGACCGGCAAGAGAGCCAGACCGACCAGGGCGCGAAGAAGACGCAGGGAACCCACCATGTTGGGATTGTAGACCGGGAATCGAGGGGGAAGGAGGGCGCGAGGACCGCGCCCCCCTATCAACGAGGAAGAATCTCTAGCCGCAGCTCTGCGTCCCCGCGCAGGCGGTTACGCTCACGGAGGCTTCGACGCTCACCGATGCGTCGCCCGCGGCGGCCACGAGCTTCTCTACAGCCTCGATGGCGACCGGCGCAATGCAAGCAAGGAGCTCGGCATCGAGCTCGACCGAGAAGCCGCCTTCGACGGATCCCTGGAGCTCGGCCGTCGCGTCTACCAGGAGCTCCATCTTCGCGAGCGCTCCGACGATTCCGCCGAGGTGGGCCTTGATGGTCCCGATCGCCGCGGTCAGCTGCGCCTCGCCTTCGGCGCCCGCCGCGCCGTCGAACTCGAACTCGATCGTCACGTTCGGCGGCGTGCAGTGGATGCTCGCGCTCGCCTCGGCCTTGGCGGACGCCTGGCAGTCCACGCTCGCCGAGGGCGGCGTGACGCTGCCTTCGCAGGAGCCCGAGCACGAAAGGTCGCAGGAACCGCGGCAGGAGGCTTCGGCCGTGCAATCGACGCTGCCCTGCTCGACGAGGCACTTGCCCGAGCAGGTGCCCTCGCAGCTCGCCGCCACGGTCATCTCGCAGGAGCCCGTGCAGGTCCCGTCGCACTCGCCGCGGCACTCGCCGGCCGCGTTCGAGAGCGAGCAGGCCCCTGAGCAGTCTCCGTTGCAGGTCCCCGTGCAGGTTCCCCCCGCCTCGAGGTTGCAGCTTCCTTCGCAGCTACCCGAGCACGCGATGCTCGGAGCCTCGACTTCGCAGGAGAGCTCGCCCGTGCACTCGCCCGAGCACCCGCCCGTGCAGCTGCCCTCGCAGCTCAGCTCGGCCGAACCCGGGTCGAACTCGGCGTCGCAGCTCGCGGTCGCCTCGAGGGCCACCTCGACGCTCGCCTCGCACTTCGCGGGCTCGTAGTTGACGCTGATGGAGGCCGCAAACGCGAACCGCGCGTTGAGCTCTCCGTTCACCGACGCGACGAGCGCGCCCAGGTCTCCGGAGCAGTCTGCGATTCCCAGCTCCTCGCACATCGCGCGGACCTCCGCCTCGAGGGCGACCTTGGTCTCGGTCACCGCCGCCGAGATGGAGTCGACGCTGCGGAACATACCGCTGACCGTCCCGTTCGCTTGGATCTCCGACTCGCAGGCTGCCGCAGCACACTCCTTCAGCTTCTCGCACCCGCCCACGCTCGAAAGAGCAAGGGTCAATCCAATCAGTCCGATTCCGGAAGCACGCATCTTCTTATCTCCTTCGGTTGTATCCGTTCCCGTGACCCGGGGAGGTACTGCCTGGTCCGCCCCGGGGAGGAACGGATTTATAGCCTGTTCGACGGGGGGAAGGGTAGGGGGATTCCATGGGGGGGCCTCGGGCCGGAAAGAATGCGCGAAAGCGGTAGAATTCCCGCGCAAACGGAGGGCGCCGAGGGCCGAAAACGCCAGCACGTGCAGGGTGATGGCGTGGTCGACCCGAAGGCGCGGGAGCTCCGGGTCAACCCCGCATCCCCGGAGGCACCGCTCCTGGATCTCCTTCACGCCGCTTCCTCCTACTGAACCCCGGCCGAGCCGCCCACCGACGCGGACGCTTCGACGGACACGCTCACGCTGGCACTCGCCGCGATCTGCGCGTCGACCGCCGCCGCAACGCAGGCGCCCGCCTCCACGCCGAGGCTCGCAGCGGCGCTGCCCGCCCCCGCCAGGCTCGTCGCCAGGTCGACGACCAGCGCCCCGACCCGTACCGCGCGCTCGCCGACCGAGAGCGCGACGCCGAGGTTCGCCTCGAGCGTGTCGATCAGCGCCGTCACGTCCGCGCCGACCTCGGCCGAGGCCGTGAACGAGACCGTGACGGACGCCGGGCTGCACTCCATCTCGAACGAAGCGTCTGCGTTGCAGGACGCCTGACAGTCGGCGTCGGCGTCGACCGCCAGCTCGCCGCCTTCACACTTCGGCTCCTCGAATTCCAGGGAGCAACCGCCCGAGCATTCGCCGGAGCACTCGCCGTCGACGTTGGCGGTGCAGCCACCCGAACATCCGCCCGAGCACGTCCCCGAGCACCCCCCCTCGATCGTCCCGGCGCATTCTCCGCGGCAGGTGCCGTCGCACTCGCCCGCACAGCTCCCGTCCGCGTTCTCGAGCGTGCAGCCCCCGTCGCAGCGTCCGGTGCACGTCCCCGTGCAGCTCGCCGAGGCGGTGCCCTCGCAGCTTCCCGAGCACGACGCGTCGCAGGATCCCGAGCACTCCGCCGACGCCTGCACCGTGCAGCTTCCCGTGCAGGTCGCGCTGCAGCTTCCCGACAGCTCGCCGCCCTCGCAGGTCGGCGGAGTCGCCGACGCCTCGAAGCTCGCGTCGCACTCTGCGACGCAGTCCACGAACGCCGATGCGCTCGCGCGGCAGACGGGCTCGACGGCCTCGACGGTCAACTCGAGTCCCGCGTTCGCCGCCACGACGCCGTCGATCGCGGCGACCGCCGCGTCGCACGCCTCGTCCCGTCCGGCTCCGTCCGCGACCTCCGCCCCAAGGTCGCGCGCGATGTTCGCACAGGCTCCCGCGAGCGACGCCTCGATCTCGGCCGCCTCCGCGGAGAAGCGCCCGGTCGTTTCGAGCAGCGCGTCGATCCGCGCGTCGCCGAAGCTGGACTCCACTTCCCCCGACAGATCGAGGCCGCAGCTCCCCGGCCCGTCCTTGCACCCCGACGCCAGACACACCACGACCGTCCAAGCCATTTCAAGTCGCATCGCAAGACCTCCTGATCCGGAGTCGCAGCAGCCCGGCAAGAGGTCACACGCAACTTCCGGCGAGGACTGACCGATAACGGGGCGTGCTACGCTCGATTCGATGGCGGCCCTCACGGCGGAGCAGTACTCCGATATCCCCAACGACCACACCGAGCTCGTCGACGGGATCGTGGTCGCGATGAGCCCCGCGAAGCCAGACCACGGACTCATCTGCGGCCGTTTCTGCGTCTCGCTCGGAGCGCACGTTCAAGCGACGGCCGCGGGGGAACTCCTCACGGCCGACCCCGGCTTCGTCACGCGCAGAAATCCCGACCGGGTCCGCGCGCCCGACGTCGCGTTCGTCTCGCGTCGTCGGATGGTAGGCCGCGACCTTCATAGGTTCTTCGAGGGCTCTCCGGACATCGCCGTGGAAGTCATTTCCGAATCGGAATCGGCCCGGTCAGTCGCCGCGAAGGTCGAGGAATACCTCGCGGCGGGTACGCTGCTCGTCTGGGCGGCCAACCCGCGCAAGGACACGCTCACGGTGCATCGTCAAGACCGGACGACGACGATCCTTCGCCCGGGCGACACGCTGACGGGGGAAGACGTCCTCCCCGGCTTCGCCGAGTCCGTCGCCTGGCTCCTGGGAGGCTCGCGCTAGAGTTTCTCGTCGATCGCCTCGTTCGCCTGCTCGTGGTCCATGCGGCGTCCGTCGACGACGTAGGCCGGGGTCCGGAGGATGCCGCGCCGCTGGGCCTCGGCGACGTCGCGGTGCGCGCGGTTCCAGATCTCGGGATCCACGAGGCACTTCTGCAGGCGCGCCGCGTCGAGACCGATCTCCCGCGCCGCACGCGCCGGCTGCGCGCGCTTGGCGTCGGGCATGTGCGCGATCAGCCAGTCGTCGGCTTCCCAGAACTTGCCCTGCTGCCCGGCGCAGATCGCGACGCGGGCCGCCTCGCAGCGGTGCCCGCGCGGCGGATTGCCCGGACGGCAGTGCATCCGTGGCATCTGGTGGCGGACGATCCGGATCGCCTCCGGGTTCGCCGCGACGCGCATGCGCATGCGCCCGGCGGCGATGCGGCAGTGCGCGCAGAAGTAGTCCACGTACTCGTGCACTACGACCTTCGGCGTCCGCGCGCCGATCCACGGGCGACCGTCGTCGTCCACGCCGTGCGGGAGCGACAGGCCCCGCTCCCACGACGCGAGGGCCCAGTAGCGCGGGAGGAAGACGTGGAGGACGACGATCGCCAATGTGGGAAGCCCGAGGGGGAGGGCGAGGCCGCGCGGGCTGCGTAGGGCCCTGCGCGTCGACTCCGGATCTCGGCTGCGCCACGCGAAGCCGAAGAGCGCGAGCGCGACGACGTGCGTCGCCTCGCAGAAGAGGCAGATCGATCCGACGATCGCGATCGAAACGATCGCGTACGCAATGGAGGTCAGCGCCGCGAACGCCGCGAGCGGCAAGAGGAGCGCCGGCCTGCGCAACGACGCCCACAGCATCGTCGCGAAACCGATCACTCCCCACAGGGAGACTGGAACCCCGAGGAGCACCGACGCTCCGGAGAGCGCGACCGTGTCGCAATCGACCTTGGCGCCCACGGAGCAGAAGCTGTCCGCGCCCGGATCGAGGTACGTCGTGACGTGGTGGTACTGAAGATAGGCCGACAGGGCGAGCCCGACGGCCGAAAGGGTCACGGTGGCTCTGGATCGCAATGTTCCATAGCGATATCATATACTTCGGAGGTTTGCCAGCGCTAGGTGGTCACCCGACAAGCCACTTGGGGACTGCCCACCCCAATTTTCTCTTGCAATCAGGCAATGACCGGAGCACCCTTTCGGCCTGACCGGCGGCCCTGCCTCACGGGTGGCAGCGGAACGACGGCGAAGGAGAGGCTGCCCGATGGTTCGCTACTTCCTGGCTCTCGTGGGTGTGTTGTCGTTTGCGGCTGCCGGCTGCGCTTGCGGCGGTCCTGGCGGTGGATCGGGCGATGACGACATCATCGATCCGACGGAATGCTCGGACGTCGACGGCGACGGATACGGCGCCGGCGGCCTGTGCGAAGGCACGGACTGCGACGACGGCAACCCGGACGTCTGGACGCAAGAGCAGTGCGATTCGCTGTGCGACGCGGATCCGCACTCCACGGGCTGCGAGTGCAGCCGTTCCGACTTCCCCGAGCCGGAGATCTGTTACCAGGGCTCCGAGGGGACGCTGGGCGTCGGTCCTTGCCGGGCCGGACTGCGGACCTGCGCCGAGGATGGCCAGTGGACGATGTGCGAGGGCCAGGTGCTCGACGCCGAGTTCGAGGTCTGTGACCGCATCGACAACAACTGCGACGGCGCCGTCGACGAGGGCGTGACGAACGAGTGCGGATCCTGCGGCGAGTGCGAGGAGAACTGCATCGGCGCCGGCGAGGGCTGCACGCCGTGGGACATCGACAACGAGGGGAACAACGTCGAGGAGTGCGAGGGCGATCCGGACTGTGTCACGCTCGGCGGCCGCGCAATCACGCTCAACGTCCTGTGGGCGGTCAACACGGGCCAGGGCTCCATCTCGCACCTCGACACGGAGACCCGTGAAGAGGTGGGCCGCTACTACACGAGCCCGTGGGGCGCGTCAGGCTCCCCGTCGCGCACGAGCGTCGACTACCTCGGCGACGTGGTCGTCGGGAACCGACACTTCGGCGGAGTCGGCTCGGTCATGCGGATCGCCGCGGAAGACTGCCCGGCCGGCGACACGTCGGACGGCAACGAGCTTCTCGCGTACGGCGACGACGCCTGCGTCCTGTGGCACTCGGAGGTCGGCAACAACGGCGGCATCGCGCGTGCGGTTGCGGTCCAGGATCGCGTGGGCCTCGACGGAGCGGTCGACGAGCGCGTGTGGGTGGGCCTCTACAGCGAGCGCCGGTACGTCGAGCTCGACCGGTCGGACGGGTCCGAGACGGGCGACGAGGCGGACGTAACGCCCTGCACGCCGTACGGTGCGGCCATCGATCGCGACGGCTTCCTCTGGTCCGCGTGCCTCTCCAACAACTTCGCGGGCTTCAACACCGACGACACCGACGAGGTCATCACGCGCGTCCAGCCGGGCTCGAACTACGGCATCACCGTGGACGAGGACGGCATCGTCTGGACGGCCGGTTCCTGCACGAAGTACGACCCGGCGGAGGACGAGTTCACGTCGATCGCGGCCTGCGGCGGATCGGGAATCGCGGCGGACGGCGAAGGCGGGATCTGGGTCGGCGGCTGCTGGGGCGGCGGCGGCGGCGGCACGTGCCGGATCGACGCGGAGGACCTGACGATCACGACGGTCGCGGCCAGCTCGCGCGGCCTCGGCGTCACCTTCGGCGGCGAGATCTGGGCGGTGTCGTGGGCAGCCACCATCGACATCATCACCCCCGACGGCCCGGACGCGGCGGACGCCACGGTCGAGAACGTCAACTTCGGCCTCGTCAGCCCGTACTGCTACACGGACATGACGGGGTTCCAGCTGCGCAACGCGACCGACCCGGAGGGCTACATCAGCCACATCTTCGCGGGCTGCGAGGGCGCGGACCTCACGCACTGGACGGGAATCACCTTCGACGCGGTCACGCCGGCGGGCAGCTCCATCGTCCTGTCGATGCGCGTGGCGGATGCGCTCGAGGACCTCTCGGCGGCCCCGTGGATCCCGATCGGCACGACGCAGGCGCTCGAGTCCCCCGTGGACATCGAGCCGTTGCTGCCGGCCCCGCCGCACGGAAGGTACCTGGAGCTGAAGGCCACGTTGCTGAGCGCGGATCGCGAGAACCGCCCGATGCTGCGCGGTCTCGGCAGCCAGTTCTTCTGCGACGTCCCCATCGGCTAGTTCTTTCCCTTCCCGTTCCCGGGGGGAGATCCTCCCCCCTTCACCCCCCCCGAAGCCCGCTCCAGCCACCTACCCGACCTACCCGTTTACGTCCCGGATTCTGGGGACGGGATGCACCACTTTTCGCTTGCCATCGGGTGAGTCCCTGGTAAGAGTGTCTTCCAGTCCGGGTGGATCCAGAGCCGATACGGGCGGCGTCCCTCCACCGGACAGGAGGCGCGATGAACCGGAAACTCTTCTTCATCATGACGCTGTCGTTCGCGTTCGCCGGCTGTGCCTGCGGCGGACCGGGCGGCGGGACGGGCGGCGACGACGACGGCGATCCGACCCTGTGCTCGGACGTCGACGGTGACGGCTACGGCGCGGGCGGACTGTGCGAGGGGCCGGACTGCGACGACGGCAACCCCGAGGTGTGGACGGACGCGCAATGCGAGCAGCTCTGCGAGACCGATCCCCACTCGACGGGCTGCGAGTGCAGCCAGGACGATTTCCCCGAGCCGGAGATCTGCTACGGCGGCGGCGAAGGCACGCTCGGCGTCGGCAACTGCCGCGCGGGCCTGCGGA
>Ga0247727_10008859_pt1 | contig 18509 bp, 15 predicted proteins | sample WisWelCaveWW1625_FD_202498 | JGI IMG/M metagenome (GOLD analysis project Ga0247727, IMG submission 202498) | Biofilm microbial communities from Wishing Well Cave, Virginia, United States - WW16-25 | ecosystem: Environmental > Aquatic > Deep subsurface > Groundwater > Cave microbial mat | place... | reverse complement strand
GACTCACGAACGCAAGGCCCGGGGCTCTGCCCCGGACCCCGCTGGATGAGGAAAGAAAGAAACGAAGAAGAGCTGCGCTTCCGGGGAGAGTCCCCGAAAGCGCTCAACCGTCCACCAAACCGGGGCATCCAGGGAATGGGCGCTATGTTGACACGGCCGGGTCTCCCAAAGCCATCAGGATGATGCCCTGGACCGACAGCGACAGGGCAAGAAACTCCCGGTCGAGGTTCACCGCCCTGCCGCTCACGCCGCCAAGCGAGGTCGTCCGATGACGGTGCTCGGGCCTCGCCCATCGTGCCACGGATGCGGCCGCCCGCTGTTCGCGTGGGTACGCGCGGATGAATCCCGGGACCCCGTGCGGGTCGCGGTGGCCGGCACGTGCTTCTGCGATCGCATCACCGTGCTCCCGACGCGCACGCGCATCGTCTTGCTCCAGCATCCCCGCGAGCATCACGTGGCGATCGGGACGGCGCGTATGGCCCACCGCGCCTTGCCGAACTCGCGCTTGCGAGTTGGCGTCGATTTCGCGCACGATCCGGAGGTGCTGGCGGCGCTGGCCCAATCGCCTCCACCCTACGTCCTGTTCCCCGGACCCGACGCTCTGCCCGTCGAGCAGTTGCCGCGCGAGGGCGCCATCACGCTCATCGTGCTCGACGGCACGTGGTGGCAAGCGCGCAAGCTCCTCAGACTGAACCCCGCAATTGCGCGCCTTCCGCGCGTCGCATTCACCCCGCACGCTCCGAGCGCCTACGTCATCCGTCGCGAGCCCGCCGACTTCTGTGTATCGACCATCGAGGCGCTGGCCGAGGTACTGAAGGTGCTCGAGCCGCAGGGCGGTCAGTTCGCCCGGCTCCTCGACCCGTTCCGCGCCATGGTGGAGCGGCAACAGTGGTTCGCGGCGGAGGTCCGCTCGGGCCGTCATCACTTCACGCGCCGCGCACGTGTTTCGCCCCGAGGGGCGCTGGCCGCCCGACTCGCCGCGAAGTGGTCCCGGCTCGTCTGCGTGCACGGCGAGGCGAACGCGTGGCCGCATCATCATCCCCTGCGACAAGCGCCGGAGACGGTTCACTGGATCGCGCACCGTCCCGCGAGTACCGAGACGTTCGAGGCGGTGCTGGCACCGAGACAGGTGTTGGCACCGGCCACACCCGAGCACGTCGAGCTGCCGGCGGAGCGCCTCCGGGCCGGCGGCACCGTGAAAGAGTGGCACGACGCCTGGGCGGAATTCGCGAGGCCCGACGACATCCTGGTCATGTGGGGGACCTACTACCGCGATCTCGCGGCGGCCGATGGCTTGCCGCTGGCCTTCCCGTCGGTCAATCTGCGCGATGAGGTGTCCCGGTTGCTCGGCCGGCGCTTCGGAACCGTCGAGGCGTCCATCGCGTCACTCGATGCCACGCCGGCGCCGCTCGCACTCCCCGGCCGCGGTGGCCGCCGACTCGCCGCGCTTGTCGGCGCGCTCGATTCGCTGGCGCACGAGACTGCGCTCGGCGAGCTCGCCCAGGAGGTCTGCGACTAGCCCGCGACCGCTGGCGATCACGATTTCGGTTGCTGTCCCCGAAGTGCACGGAAGTAGTACCGCTGCAGCTCCTCCCCGGCCCCGAGCTTCCGCGCGAGGACGACGATGTAGTCCCCCGCTCCGATGCGCTGCGCCGGAATCCTCGCCACAATGTGCGAGTCCGGCGGGGCGCCGCCGCCGTACGGACCTCGTTCAAGAAACGCACACGCCGCGCCGGGTCGCGCGCCACCGCCCCTGGCTGGAACCTGAACGCGAGGGTGCGGCCGAGTTTGAGGTCGCCGAGTCGGGCAGGCTCGTGCGGGTCTCGTCCAACGCCGACGCGCATGCCGGACAGGAGGGCGTCCGGAGGAGCGACGGTGCTGCACGCCGGGCAGCGCATCGGCCTCCTCAGCGGAAGTGCTTGAGCAGGACGATGTCCGAGTCGCTCTTTCCGCGCGATACGGCCAGGCGCTTCCCGTCGCGCGACCAGGCAAAGCTCTGAATGCCGTCGGCGTCGAAGTGAGTCAACTGCACGGCCTTTCCGTCCTTCAGGGGTCGCGTCCACAAGTTGCCGACGCCACCCTCGGTCTTGACGTAGGCGAGGTCGCCGTCCGGCGTCCAACGGTAAGTGTCTGCGTCTTTTTCGTGGAACGTGGCGATCGGTTCGCCGCCCTCGAAGGGGATGATCTCGGTCTGCCAGCGCCCAGCCTCTTCGTGGAAGCTGCCGGTCAAGATCAGTTTTCCGTCTGGTGAGACCTCTCCAGGGCCTCCGCGCGCCGCGCGGATCTCGACCGGCTCGCCGCCGTCGATCGAAACGCGGAACAACTTGCCGCTCCCCGGATCGAGGTAGATTGCCCACTTGCCGTCCGGAGTGAGCGAGGGATCGACATCGAGAGAACCGTTCGTCAGCCGCAGCAGGTTTCCCCCGTCGAGGTTCATGCGCCAGACGTTCACCGTGCCCGCGCGGTTGGACATGAACACGACGTACCGGCCGTCGTTCGAGACTTGCGGGGCCATGTTGGATTCTTCCCGAGTGAGCTGTGCGCGATTCGATCCGTCGGCATCCACGATCCACAGATCCGGCTTGCCGCCGAACGCGGAGCCGAACACGAGCCGGCCGTCGGGTGTCCAATCTATCCCGATGCCGTCGTTCGTCTTTGCGCTCGTCAAACGTTCCGGCTTCACGCCCGGCTCCAGCGAGAAGGTCCAAAGGTTGAAAGTGGCCTCGTTGAGCACCGTGGCCAGCGTCTCGCCGTCGGCGGTCAAGCTCACGCCGTGGTAGGAGTTCAGGTCGTTCGTCACGCGGCCGACCCGGCCGTCCGGGTACCCCACCTCCCACAACTGCGTGCTTGCGGCAGTGTCGGCGTTGATGACGAGGCCGCTGCCGTCGGGCAGCCACGCGATCTCGCTCCCTCCGAGCCACGTTCGGTCCGTCAACGCGGTCCACGCACCCCCTTCGATCGGCAAGGTTCCGACCGTGGCGCGGATCCCCTCGTCGAACGTGATCCGCGACGCCGCGATCGTCTTGCCGTCGGGCGACCATACGGGATCGTCGAAACTGCTGGGGGCCTGCGCCGTGGCGAGCACACGCGGATTCGTTCCATCGATGCCGGCGATGACCAGCGTGCTCTCCTCTCCCACCGGCTCTGCGCGGAGGAACACGAAACGTCGCCCGTCGGGCGAGAACGAAACGCGGCCGTTGACGTGCTCCATGACTTTCCGGGCGCTGCCGCCCAGGCTGGGCACGCGATAGAGATCGGGCGGGCCGGGATCTTCGTAACGACAGAAGTAAATGAAGTCGCCGTCTGGCGAAAAAGTCGGGTCCCAGATCTCGATCTCGGCGGCGGGGAGGATCTCGACCTTGCTCGACGTGGAGACCTGAGTCACCCACATACCGACCTCGCCGGCGTCTTCGACGATGTAGACGACGTAGCGGCCGTCGGCGGAGATGATGGCCTCTCGCGAGTCGCCCGAGGCGGTGAGCCGCTGGATCTCCATGTTCTTCGCACCGGTGCCGAGCGACGCGGCGACTTCGTTGCCGCGCCTGGCGGTGAACAGTGTCATGGCGAACGCGACGGCGACGATGGCGACGACGCCGAGCGCGACGATCGGCCAGGTCCGTCGCGGCCGTCTCGACGCAGCCGCCACAGCGACGTCCGAAACCTGCAAGTCGCCCGATTCCAGCTCGCTTCGCAGCCCTTGCAGATCGTTGCGCAGGTCCTGTGCGGTCTGGTAGCGCAGTTCCGGGTCCTTTTCGAGACAACGGCGGACGATGCGTCCGAGGTGGCGCGGCAGCGACCGGTTGAGCTCCGTGATCGAAGTCGGCGTGTCGCGCAGGATCGAGGTGATCGTCGAGATCGGAGTGTCGCCCTTGAACGGACGATCGCCCGTCGACCTCTGGTACAGGACGACCCCCAGCGAGAACACGTCCGATCGAGCGTCGGCGGGTTTGCCCTCGGCTTGTTCCGGCGCCATGTAGGCCACGGTGCCAAGGATCTTGCCTTCCTGGGTCACGGTCTGGGTCGGCGCCACCGTCTGGCTCTCGCCGAGCGACGTGCCGTCCTGCAACTTGGCCAGGCCGAAGTCGAGCACCTTCAGCCGGCCGTCGTCGGACAGCATGACGTTGTCCGGCTTGAGGTCACGGTGCGTGATGCCTTTGCGATGCGCGGCGGTCACGGCGTCGGCCAGGGTCACGGCGTAGTCCAGGAGCTTGCTCAGCGGCAGGCCGGCGCCGCGCAGCGCTTCGGTCAGCGTCTTGCCCTCGACCAGTTCCATCGTGATGAAGTGCACGTCCCCCGCTTGCTCGACGGAATAGACCGTGACGATGTTGGGGTGGGTCAACGTCGCCACGGCCCTGGCCTCGCGCTCCAAGCGCGCGCGGCGCTCGGCGTCCGCCGCCAACGCCGCAGGCAACAGCTTCAGCGCGACCCTGCGGCCTAGCTTGGCGTCCTCGGCGGCGTAAACCTCGCCCATTCCGCCGCGCCCGAGCCGAGCCACGATCTTGTAGTGATTGAGGGTCTGACCGATCATCCGCCTGCCTCCCGCGAATGCGGCATCATACCTCCGCAGCGGGGCCGTGGCGCCGCCGCCGTCTTCGCCGTCACCTACCTCGTCATCGGCCTCCAGCGGATTCCGCGGGCCATCTAGGAGCCTGTCCGAGTAATCGGACTTGATTGTGTTTTCCCGGATCGGGTTCGCCCGAGTCCTGGGATAATGCGGTCATGGCCAAGACCTTCCGACCGTACGAGCCCGATCAAGAGCTTCTGATGCCTCCTTCGCTGCAGGACTGGGACGTGCGCGATCTGGAGTCGGTCCGCGACCTGTCGTCGCTCGAAGCCCTTGCCGATCTGCTGCCGCGCGATGGCTGACGTCGAGGTCCTCGACAAGCACCGCGGCCGGCTCCGGCGCTCGGCGTCCTCGCGACCACCGGTGCCGGCCGGCGAACGCCACCCGCGGGACCGACCGCCGCAATCGTCGCATCCCCGGCCGGCACACCGCAGTGGCGTTTGGGCGAGCGCCTCAAGATGCAGGCGCGACGGCCCGTCCCAAGCGCCGCCCTCTCGCCTGCGTCCCCGGCCGACGTTCGCGGCTCAGTCCCGCGTCAGCTTGCGGTACTTGATGCGGTGCGGCTGGACGGCGTCGGGTCCGAGGCGGCGCTTCTTGTCCTCTTCGTAGTCCTGGAAGTTGCCTTCGAACCACACGACGCGGCTGTCGCCCTCGAAGGCCAGCATGTGCGTGGCGATGCGGTCGAGGAACCAGCGGTCGTGGCTGATCACGACCGCGCAGCCCGCGAACCCGAGCAGCGCCTCCTCGAGCGCGCGCAGCGTATCGACGTCGAGGTCGTTCGTCGGCTCGTCGAGCAGCAGCACGTTCGCGCCGCTCTTGAGCATGCGCGCCAAATGCACGCGGTTGCGCTCTCCGCCCGACAGGTTGCCCACTGGCTTCTGCTGGTCCGCTCCACGGAAATTGAATCCGGAGACGTAGGCCCGCGAGGGGACCGAGCGCGATCCGAGCAGAATCGGATCCTGTCCCTCGGAGATCGCCTGCCAGACCGACTGCTCGCCGACGAGCGCGTCGCGCGATTGATCGACGTAGGCCAGCTTGACCGTCTCGCCGAGGCGCAGCGTCCCCGCATCGGGCTGCTCCTGCCCCGTGATCATGCGGAACAGCGTGGTCTTCCCCGCCCCGTTCGGCCCGATCACACCGACGATGCCGCCCGGCGGGAGGCGGAACGACAGATAGTCGATCAGCAGGCGGTCGCCGTAGCCCTTCGTCAGGTGCTCGGCCTCGATCACCACGTCGCCCAGGCGCGGCCCGGCCGGGATGTAGATCTGCTCGAGCTCGGTCCGGCGCTCGACGTCCTGCTGCAGCAGCGTCTCGTAGGCCTTCAACCGCGCCTTGCTCTTGGCCTGCCGCGCTCGGGGTGCCATGCGCACCCACTCGAGCTCGCGCTCGAGCGTGCGGACCCGCGCCTCCTGCGCCTTCTCTTCCCGGACCAGACGGTCGCGCTTCTGCTCGAGCCACGAGCTGTAGTTGCCCTCCCACGGGATGCCCTCTCCGCGGTCGAGCTCGAGGATCCAGCCGGCGACGTTGTCGAGAAAGTACCGATCGTGCGTGATCGCCACGACCGTTCCCGGGTACTCCTTCAGGTGGTGCTCGAGCCAGGCCACGGACTCGGCGTCGAGGTGGTTCGTCGGCTCGTCGAGCAGGAGCAGATCGGGGCGCTGCAGGAGCAGCCGGCACAGCGCCACGCGTCGGCGTTCGCCGCCCGAGATCACGCTCACGTCGGCGTCGCCGGGCGGGCAGCGCAACGCGTCCATCGCCAGCTCGAGCCGGCTCTCGAGGTCCCAACCCCCGACCGCGTCGATACGGTCCTGGAGCTTCGCCTGCTCCGCGAGCAGCTTGTCCATCTCGTCGGAGTCGAGCGGCTCGGCGAACCGGTCGCTGACGGCGTTGAACCGATCGAGCAGCGCCTGGGTCGCGGCCACCCCTTCCTCGACGTTCTGGCGGACGTTCTTCGCCGGGTCGAGCTGGGGTTCCTGGGCCAGGTGACCGACCTTGATCTCCTTGGCCGGGAACGCCTCGCCGTCGATGTCGCGCTCGATACCCGCCATCACGCGCAACAGCGTGCTCTTACCCGCGCCGTTCAGGCCGAGCACGCCGATCTTCGCGCCGTGATAGAAGGACAGCCAGATCCCCTTGAGGATCTCGCGCTGGGGCGGCACGACCTTGCGCACGCCCTTCATGACGTAGATGAACTCGGGCACGGCGACCTCCGCGGGGAAAGGCGGAGGGTAGCACGCGGGCAGAGGGCCCCGCCCCGCGGGTCCGGCGCTCGTCCTGCGGTCGACAGGATTCTGCGCCTGCTCAGGCTCACCCAGCGGCGCGCTCGACGGACCCGGGCTTCAGCGGCCCGCGCCCGAGTAGAAATACCAGCCGAGCCCGATCGTGAACAGGAAGCAGCCGAAGAGCGAGTGCTGCACCGCCACGACGAGGCTCGACCGCGTGCGCTCGTAGGTCCAGCCGAACACGAGCCCGCCGGCGAGCGTGAGCAGCGGAGCGATCCAATTCTCGAAGATCACGTGCACCGCGGAGAACGCGACGGCGCTGGCCAGGATCCGCGCCCGGGCCGACGGGAAGAGCGGCCGGTACCGGTGGAACACGAACGCGCGGTAGACGATGCCCTGGGGGTAGACCGAGAGCAGCGGATAGAGCACGACGATCGCGAGCCACAGCCCCGGTCGGTCCCGGATGAGTCCGAACCAGCGGTCCGGGGCCACGGCCGCGGTGATCAGCAGCAGCAGCGGGGCGCCGGTGAGGAACGGCAGCGAGGCCAGGACGAGGCGCCGCCCGAGCCGATCCGCGTTCCACAGGCATCGCCAGTCGAAATCGCCCGACCGGGCAAGGAGCGCCACGCAGATCGCGGCCACGAGCCACAGCGCCGGGATCGGCGCGAGCGGGATCCACCCCAGGACGTACGCGAGCGGAAGGCCCGCCGCGAAGAGGCCGTACTCGAGCGCCAGGAGCGTCCGTGCCACGCCCGGGAACGTACGAGCGATCGGGGCCGCGCGCACGGGTTGGCGCGCGGCCCGCCGGGCGAATCCGTCAGACCACGCCCTGGTCCATCATCGAGTCGGCGACCTTGAGGAACCCGGCGATGTTCGCGCCGTTGACGTAGTTCCCCGGCGTGCCGAAGCGGTCGCTCGCCTCGACGCAGGACTTGTGAATGGCCTTCATGATCAGCCGCAGGCGATTGTCCACCTCTTCGCGGGTCCACGAATAGCGCATGCTGTTCTGCGCCATCTCGAGCCCCGACGTCGCGACGCCGCCGGCGTTCGCGGCCTTGCCCGGCCCGTACAGGATTCGCGACTCGACGAACTGCGGATAGCCGTCGGCGGTCGTGGGCATGTTCGCGCCCTCGGCGACGACGTACACACCGTTGCGCAGCAGGTTCGCGGCGTCCTTCGCGTTGATCTCGTTCTGCGTCGCGCTGGGGAACGCGCAGTCGGCCTTGTGGTCCCACAGCGGATTGTGCGACGCCGCGGCGTCGATCGGCCGGTACACGGCGCCGCGGTACTTGTCGGCGTACTCGCTGATGCGTCCGCGCCGGACGTTCTTGAGGTCCATGACGAACCCGAGCCGCTCGCGATCGATTCCGGACTCGTCGAAGATGTAGCCGTTCGAGTCGGACAGAGTGAGCGCCTTTCCGCCGAGCTCGATCAGCTTCTCGACCGTAAACTGCGCCACGTTGCCGCTGCCCGACACGAGGCATTTCTTGCCCTCGAGTGTCTGGCCCCGCGTCGCCAGCATCTCCGCCGCGAAGTACACGCAGCCGTATCCCGTGGCCTCGGGGCGGATCAACGAGCCGCCCCAGTGCAGGCCCTTCCCGGTCAGGACGCCCGTGAACTCGTTCGCCAGGCGCTTGTACTGGCCAAACAGGTAACCGATCTCACGACCGCCGACGCCGATGTCGCCGGCCGGGACGTCCGTGTTCGGGCCGATGTGCCGGAACAGCTCGGTCATGAAGCTCTGGCAAAACCGCATGACCTCGTTGTCGCTCTTGCCCTTCGGGTCGAAGTCCGAGCCGCCCTTGCCGCCGCCCATCGGCAGCGTGGTCAGCGAGTTCTTGAACACCTGCTCGAAGGCCAGGAACTTCAGGATCCCGAGGTTGACCGACGGATGGAAGCGCAGTCCGCCCTTGTACGGCCCGATCGCGCTGTTCATCTCGATGCGGAAGCCACGGTGGATCTGTACCTCGCCGCGATCGTCGACCCACGGAACGCGGAACAGGATCACGCGCTCGGGCTCGAGGATCCGCTCGAGGATCTTGGCGTGCCGGTACTCGGGGTGCCGCTCGAGCACCCGCACCACCGATTCGGCGACCTCGTGGACCGCCTGGTGGAACTCGGGCTCGGCCGGGTTCTTGATTCTCACGTCTTCCATCAGCTTGGCGACGTACGCGCTCACGATGACCTCCGATGGCGTTCGACCACAGTCGAGCCGTTCTGTCGTTCTAAGGATCGGCGGGGACCGGGCGTCCGCACCGCGTGCGGTCTATCGCCGGACGACGCCACAGCCGATGCGCCCGCCCGCGGCGCCCGTCGGCTGGGTCACGAAGTCGTCGGCCTTCTCGTGGACGATCACGGCGCGGCCCAGGAGGTCCCCGATGTCGCCAGTTCCGATCGACCAGCGATCGGTCGTCAGGATCAACGCCCCGGTCCCGTCCGCACCGACGTGCAGGTTGCCGATGTCGCCGAGATGGTGCGACGCGTGTCCCCACTCGCCGTGGTCGGACTTCGTCGGATTCCAGTGCGCGCCGGCCGACGACGCGTCGGGAGCGCTGCAATCGCCCGTCTCGTGCAGGTGCACCGCGTGCTCGCCCGGCGGCGCGTTCGCTACGTTGAGCGTCAGGGTCACGGAGCCCCCGTCGTCGACGAACCGTCCCGTGCCGGTGAGCGTGCTCCCGCTCCGGGACTCGAGGACCGCGGTCGCCTGAACGGTGTCGTCGAGTGGCGGCACCGTCGTGGCCTGCAACGGCGGCGCCGACGACGCGTCGGGCGGCAGGGCGCGATCCTGCGTGGTTGCGGTTCCAGAGCCGCATGCGACGCATGCGACGGCGAGCAGCGCGGCGCTCGCGATCCGGTCGATCTTCGATCGGCTCATTCGTCTTCTCCCTCGGAAGTGGAGAGTCTCCATCCGAGCGCTGTGGGTGTCAACGTGCATCCCGCTCTGCCCGATCGAGCGCCTCGCGGACGAGCGCGCCCTCGGCCTCGCTCGGCAGACCGACCCGGAGCTGCCCTTCGCGGGCCATCGACCGCTCGATCGCGAACCGCGCCCCGCCGTGTCCGGCCCAGGCCCGGCGCGCGACGCCGTTCGTCACGTCCCAGGCGATCAACGAGCGCACCCGCCGGTCGGCGTCCGCGGAGCCGTCGATCACGAGGCCGAACCCTCCGTTGATCGCCTGCCCCCAGCCGACCCCGCCGCCGTTGTGCAGGCTGACCCAGGTCGCGCCTCGCGCCGCGCCCCCGATGACGTTGTGCACGGACATGTCGGCGCAGACCTGGCTCCCGTCGCGCACGTCGGCCGTCTCGCGGTACGGAGAGTCCGTGCCCGAGACGTCGTGGTGGTCCCGGCCGAGCACGATCGGTGCGGCGATCCGTCCGTCGCGGATCGCCCGGTTGAACGCGAGCGCGAGAGCGAGGCGGCCGTCCTCATCGGCGTACAGGATGCGCGCCTGCGATCCGACGACGAGACGGTGCGACTCGGCCTCGCGGATCCAGCGCAGGTTGTCGGCGAGCTGCTCGCGCGTTTCGGGCGACGCGGACGCGACCCGTTCGGCCAAGAGCTCGGCCGCGATCCGGTCGGTCTCCCTGAGGTCTGCCGGATCGCCGCTCGTGCAGACCCAGCGGAACGGTCCGAAGCCGTAGTCGAAGCACATCGGCCCCATGATGTCCTCGACGTACGAGGGATACACGAATCCGCCGCCCGGCCGTGTCACCGCCGCCCCCGCGCGCGAGGCCTCGAGCAGGAACGCGTTGCCGTAGTCCCAGAACCGCATCCCGCGCGCGGCGAGCGCGCCGATCGCGTCGACGTGCCGGCGGAGCGACGCGCGCACCGACTCGCGGAAACCGGCCGGGTCCTCGACCATTCGCTGGTTCGCCTCGTCGAACGCGAGGCCGACCGGGTAATACCCCCCGGCGAACGGGTTGTGGAGCGAGGTCTGGTCGGAGCCGAGATCGACCGCGACCCCGGCGGCGGCCAGACGCTCCCACAGATCGACGACGTTGCCGAGATAGCCGATCGACACGGCGCGCCGGGCCTGCCGCGCTTTTTCGAGCCGCCCGAGGACGCGATCGAGGTCGGTCTCGGCCTCGTCGAGCCAACCCCGGTCGAGGCGCTTGCGCAGCGCGTGCGGATCCACCTCGGCGATCACCCCGACGGCTCCCGCGATCACCGCCGCCTTCCCCTGGGCACCGCTCATTCCACCGAGCCCCGAGGAGACGAACACCTTCCCGGCGAGCCCCTCGCTGCCCGTCGTCCCGAGGTACTTCCGGCCGGCGTTCAAGAGTGTGATCGTCGTGCCGTGGACGATCCCCTGCGGCCCGATGTACATGAAGCTCCCGGCCGTCATCTGGCCGTACGACGTGACGCCGAGCGCGGCCAGCCGCTCGTAATCCTCCGGGCTCCCGCACGCCGGGATCACCATGCCGCACGTCACGATCACGCGCGGTGCGTCGGGGTGCGACGGAAACAGGCCGAGCGGATGGCCCGAGTACAGAACGAGAGTCTGCTCGTCGCTCATCTCCACCAAGTACCGCATCGTCAGGCGGTACTGCGCCCAGTTCTGGAACACAGCGCCGTTGCCGCCGTAGGTGATCAGCTCGTGGGGGTGCTGCGCGACCGCGGGGTCGAGGTTGTTCTGGATCATGAGCATGATCGCCGCGGCGTGCCGGCTCTTTGCCGGGTAGTCGCCCAGCGCGCGCGCCTTCATTTCATCGTCGGCCGGACGGAGCCGATGCATGTAGATCCGGCCGTGACACGCGAGCTCGGCGGCGAACTCGTGTGCGAGCTCGGCGTGCTGGTGCGCCGGGAAGTAGCGCAGGGCGTTCTGCAGCGCGAGCTCGCGCTCGACGCGGTTCAACACCGGACGGCGGGCCGGGGCGTGACGGACCGACGGGTCGAGCGGTCGGCGGGGCGGGAGCGGGTCGGGCAGGCCGCCCGCGATCGAGCGCTCCCACGCGTTCACCGCCCCGGATCTCGGCATCGATAGCGGTCCCCCGGCACATGGTAGATCAACTCGCGCGACTCCTCCCAGCCGGAGTCGTGGACCGTCACGGTGGTATGCTCCCCGGCCCGTGTCTTGAATGAGGAGCGCTCGATGCGCAGCCGCGTTGCCGTCCTGATCGCCGTCGTGGGCGCGGCCGCCTCCCTACCCTTCGCCGCGCAGGAGCCCTCGGCTGCCGACGATCCGCCGCCGCCATCCGCGGTCGCGGGCCAGGTCGGCAGGATCGTGACGGCGCTGATCGGGTCGTGGAGCGGCGCGATGACGGCGGCCATTCCGGAAGAGCCGTCCGAGACGTTCGCCTGGCGGATGGACTGCACTGAGATCGCTCTCGGCGCCGGCGTGTCGTGCACGATGGGCGGCAAGCCGTCGATCGGGCACCTGGCCCAGACCTGCCTCGTGGCGTTCGACCCAGTCGGCCGGGACGTTCACTACATGTGCGTGACATCGATGGGCGAGGTGCACGATCACGACGGCCAGTGGACCAACGAAAAGACGATCGAGTTCGAGCCGGTCGCGGGCTCGTTTCTCGAAGAGCCCGCGATCGAGACGATCCGCTGGACGTTCCCCGACCCGAACGCGATCGAGATGCGCACCGTCCTCACGCTGCCCGATGGGGCGGCGATCCGCTTCGAGTTCAAGGGCCGGCGCCGCCAGTCCTAGGACCTGCGGGGCCCGTTCTGTGGTCCCGGTCCCCGGCGCGACCTATGTTCAGGGCCGGAGGAAACCGGCCATGACGAACGCATCGAGCCTCACCGTCGTCGGGTTCATGCTGGCGTGGGCTGTCGGCTGCGCCCATCATCCGGCGGTGCGGGTTCCACCGCGCGTCGACCTCACCCAGCACCAGACGATCGGCGTGATCAACTTCCGATCGTCGCCCGATGACGAGCTCGGCGCGCTCGCAACTCGACGCTTCACCGAGTCGGCCCGCCGCGACCAGGGGCTCGTGCGCATGATCGACTTCGGATCGAGCGTCGCGGCGCTCAGCTCCGTCGAGGGGAACGATCTGGACGCCGGCACCTTCCGTGCCCTCGGCCGGGAGCACGGCGTGCAGACGATCCTCGTCGGGGATCTCACCCTCTCGAAGACCCGACCGAGCGTGCGAATCGACTCCGGGCTGCGATCCGGAAGCGTGGCCGCCCAGGTCGAGGCCGTGCTCGCGGTGCGGCTGGTCGAGGCGGCGACCGGCGCCTCGATCTGGAGCGCCTCGGCCCGCGCGTCCGAGACCCTGGGTCAGATCAGCGTCCTCGGTGGCGAGAACGTCGCCATCGGCGCCGACGATCCAGCGCGCTCCTACGCCGCGCTCGTCGATCGTCTGGTGGAGCAGACGACGCGCGACTTCCACGCTCATTGGACCCGGTAGTCGATCGGAACCCGTTCCTAGCCCGGCACACCCAGCTCGAAGCGCAGGGCGTTTTCGAGGCTCGGGTGCGCGAAGCGGAAGCCCGCGGCGGCGAGCTTCCGCGGCTCGACGCGCGTGCTCGCGAGCAGCAGGTCCTGGCCCATTTCGCCGAGCGCCGCGCGCACGAGCGGCGCGGGGAGCGGCAGCACGGCCGGCCGGCGCAGAACCCGCGCTAGCGTCTCGGTGAACGCCGCGTTGCGCGCGGCCTCGGGCGCGACCAGGTTCACCGGGCCCGTGAGCGTCGGCTCGAAGAGCACGAAGTGGATCGCGCCGACCACGTCGTCGAGCGCGATCCAGCTCATCCACTGGCGGCCGCCACCGACGCGCCCGCCGATGCCGCAGGAAAACGCCCCGAGCATGCGCGCGAGCGCGCCACCTCCCGCAGCGAGTACGACGCCGAGGCGTAGGCGCACGACCCGAATGCCCGCCTGCTCGGCCGGCTCGGTCGCGGCCTCCCAAGAACGGCACGTGTCGGACAGGAACCCCTCGCCCGGCATGCTCTCCTCGTCGAGACGCTCGTCGCCCCGTTCGCCGTAGAAGCCGATTGCCGAGGCCGAGACGAGCACGCGCGGCGGCCGAGGCAGCGCGGCCAGCGCCTCGCAGAGCCGGCGCGTGCCCTCGACGCGGCTGTCGCGGATCCGCCTCTTCTTCGCGGCCGTCCAGCGGCCCGCGGCGATGCTCTCCCCGGCGAGATGCACGACGGCGTCGCATTGCGCCAGGCCGCTCGCGTCGGTCCGATCGGTGGCGGGATCGAGGCCGATCTCGCGCGTTCCCGGCCGAGGCGCTCGCCGCACGAGCGGGTGCACCGTGTGGGCTCCCGTCGTCAAGAACGACGCCAGGGCGGAGCCGACAAGACCGGTCGATCCGCTGAGCGCCACGCGGAGCGGCGCCGCGTTCCGGCGCGCGGCGTGTCGCTCGAGGTCCGCTCGCGTCACCGCGTGGCGATGCGCGAACAACCGCTCGAGGTGCCGCTCGACGCGACGCCGGGCGACGAGACGGCCGAGCGCCCCGAACGGCAGCTCGTAGTCGATCGCGTCCTCGAGCAGCGCTCCCCCGTGAGGAGCGTCGAGGAACCGGTGCGCGTGGATCCAGCGCTTCATCGGCCCGCGCTCCAGCACGTCGCGGAACTCGTGGCCCAGGTCCACCTCGTAGCGCGAGTGCCAGGCGAGCCGCAGCGGCCCGAAGCGCAGCTCGAGCCGGACGCGGCCTCCGTGCTCGATCGACGGCGGACAGGCGACTCTGCGCAGGCCGGCCCACGCGGGCGTCAGGCGCTCGAACGCGCCGGGACGCATGTGCCAGTCGTGCAGCTCGCGCGGAGCGACCTCGATCTCGGAGCGCTGGACGAAGCTCGGCATCGATGAGTCCCCACGGCGCCGCATGGCCAGGGTATCCGAGGCGGCGCGCCCGCACGAGGCCGCCCTCGCGCGGCGGGGTACCCTACCGTGCGTCTCAGGCGAGGTCGCGAACGTAGTCGAGATACGCCGCGGGCGGCGTCGGAATCTGGATCCCCATACCCGGAACCCGCCCGACGAAATGCTCTTTCCGCCACCACACGACGCGGCCCGAGAGATCGAGCCCCACGCCTTGGCCGAGTGTCATGTGCATCGACAGGCGGCACCCGAGGTCCGCCGGCTCGGGCGTGAGAACGAACAGGCCGGTCTCGGACAGGTTTCCGGTTTTCGCCAGATTGGACGGGCGCATCTCGCCGAAGCGAAGGGGCAGGAAGCGGACCTTGCGCAGCGCCGGCGTCGTGGCCGCGCCTTCGGCCGACACGCGCGTAGACGGAACCCCCACGGCGGCGTCGCGCACCGTGAATCCACGGCTCCGGCAATGCGCGAGGACGAAGGACACGGCCTGGTCCTCCGCATCGCCAGCCGTCGCGCCGAGAAACTTGATCGAGCCGCCCCCGCGCGGAACGCACCAGAGGATGTTGGGGTACGTGAGGATGCGCGCACGCCAGACGTCGCCGCAATCGACGACGAGGACGCCGTAGGCCTCGATGCCCCACGGGGTCTCGACCGTGACGCGCCAGCCGTGTCGTTCGGGGCCCGTCGGGCGCAGCTCCCCCGGGCAGTCCGTGCGGTCCCGGTGGCGGGTGCCGCAGACCGAGCACCAGTCCAGGACCACGAACGTCGAGGAGGCGCCTTGCACGGGGAGAACATCGGCCTCGCCCCCCCTTCGGGCAAGCGGCGAGCCGGCTCCCCCGCCCGGCGTGCGGACTGGAGCCGGTTCTGTAGAATGGCCCTTTGCCGAACGGTCGAGGGCACAGAGCCGCTCGATCGAACCTGCGTGAGGGCGACCCGATGATCGTCGGAGTGGTCAAGGAGTCCTATCCAGGAGAGCGCCGCGTCGCGCTGACCCCGAACGTGTTACCCGGCCTGGCGAAGACCGGGGTCGAGACGATCGTTCAGGCCGGCCTCGGTCTCTCGGCCGGATACCCCGACGCCCACTACGCGGAGAAGGGGGCACGGGTGGTCGAGAGTCGCGCCGATGTGTTCCGTAGCGCGGACCTCGTAGCCCAGGTTCGCGGATACGGCGCGAACCCCGAGCGGGGCCGGGAGGACCTGGGGCTGCTCCGCCGGGGGCAGGTGCTCGTGGCGACGTTCGAGCCCTTGACCGCGCTCGACCAGGTCAAGGCGGTCGCGGACCGCGGCGTCACGCTGTTCGCCCTCGAGCTCGTGCCGCGCATCACACGGGCCCAGAGCATGGACGTGCTGTCCTCGATGGCGACGATCGCCGGGTACAAGGCGGTCCTGCTCGCGGCGAGCGAGCTGCCGCGGATGTTCCCAATGATGATGACGGCGGCGGGCACGGTCACGCCCGCGCGGGTGTTCGTCGTCGGGGCCGGGGTCGCCGGGCTCCAGGCGATCGCGTCGTCGCGCCGCCTCGGCGCCCTGGTGCATGCCTACGACGTGCGCCCCGCGGTCCAGGAGGAGGTCGAGAGCCTCGGGGCCAAGTTCGTCGAGCTCGAGATCGACGCGTCCGCGTCACAGGACGCGGGCGGCTACGCGCGCGACCTCGGTGACGACTTCTACCGTCGCCAGCGCGAGGCGATGAGCCGGGTGCTCGTGAACAGCGACGTCGTGATCACGACGGCGGTCGTTCCCGGAAAGACCGCCCCGGTGCTCGTGACGGCCGACATGGTCCGCGGGATGCCCCCGGGATCCGTGATCGTCGACCTGGCGGCCGAGCGCGGTGGGAACTGCGAGCTGACGCGGCCGGGCGAGACGGTCACCGCGCACGGCGTCACGATCCTCGGACCGATCAACCTGGCGTCGACCGTCCCGTTCCATGCGAGCCAGATGTTCGCCAAGAACGTCTCGACGTTCCTGCTGAACATGATCGACAAGGAACACAAGCTCGACCTGGGCAAGGACGATCCGATCGTCCGCGAGTCGATGGTCGTGCGCGACGGCGAGATCGTCCACCCGCGCGTTCGCGAATCGATCGGTGCCGGCGCGGCCGCGACCCGCTCCGGGGCTTGACACGGAGGGGCCCATGGAAGCGCTCGGCGTCACGCTGACCATCTTCGCGCTCGCGGTCCTGCTCGGGTTCGAGGTGATCAGCAAGGTACCGCCGACCCTGCACACGCCGTTGATGTCCGGATCGAACGCGATCTCGGGGATCACGATCGTCGGCGCGCTGGTCGCCGCGGGTCACGGGTCGACCGTGACGAGCACGGTCCTCGGATTCGCCGCCATCGTGTTCGCGATGATCAACGTCGTTGGCGGGTTTCTCGTGACGCACCGCATGCTGCGGATGTTCCGCCGAAAGGACAATCCGTGAGACTCGGCCTCGTCAACCTGGCGTACCTCCTCGGCGCGGTGCTGTTCGTCGTCGGATTGAAGGGGATGTCCCGGCCGCGAACGGCGGTCTGGGCGAACGCGCTCGGGGCCATCGGCATGCTGGTCGCCATCGTGGCCACGCTGTTCCTGTCGGGCATCGTGCAGTGGTGGGTGATCGTCCTCGGTCTGCTGGTGGGAAGCATCGCCGGCACCGTGCTCGCGGTCTACGTGCGCATGACGGCCATGCCGCAGATGGTCGGTCTGCTCAACGGCTTCGGCGGCGGCGCGTCGCTGCTCGTCGGGGCCGAGGCGCTCTTCCACCCCGAGACGTTCAGCACCCAGATGCTCGTGGCCACGGCGGCGTCGGGCCTGATCGGCGCGATCACGTTCTGGGGCAGCCTCGTCGCCTTCGCCAAGCTGCAAGAGGTCGTGATCGGCGGCAATCCGGTCCTCCTGCCCGGCCGTCATGTCCTCAACGCGCTCCTGGCCGTGGCGTGCTTGGCGCTGGCGGTGTGGCTCGTGCTCGATCCGACGAACCCGGCGATGTACTGGCTCCTGGCGCTCGCCGCCTCGCTCCTCGGGATCGGCCTCGTGATCCCGATCGGCGGCGCCGACATGCCGGTCGTGGTCTCGCTCCTGAACTCGTACTCGGGCATGGCCGCGTGCGCGACCGGCTTCGTGATCCAGAACAACATGCTGATCATCGCGGGCTCGCTCGTCGGCGCGGCCGGCCTGATCCTGACGAACATCATGTGCAAGGCGATGAACCGGTCCCTGGCCAACGTCGTCTTCGCCGGCGTCGGCGGAGACGCGGCGGGTGGCCCCAAGGCCGACGACGTGTACGCGGGCAAGATCAAGTCGACGTCCGCCGAGGAGATCGCGATGCTCCTCGAGGGGGCGCGACGCGTGGTGTTCGTACCGGGCTACGGAATGGCGGTGTCCCAGGCGCAGCACGCCGTGCGCGCGCTGGCCGCGATGATCGAAAAGACCGGGGCCGTCGTCGAGTTCGCCGTGCACCCGGTCGCGGGACGCATGCCGGGGCACATGAACGTGCTCCTGGCCGAGGCCGATGTGCCTTACGATCAGCTCAAGGACATGGACGAGATCAACCCGACGTTCCAGCAGACCGACGTCGTGATCGTCATCGGCGCCAACGACGTGGTCAACCCGCTCGCGCGCACGGACCCATCGAGCCCGATTGCCGGGATGCCGATCCTCGACGTCGACAAGGCAAAGACCGTGATCATGATCAAGCGCAGTCTCAGCCCGGGCTTCGCCGGCATCCCGAATCCGCTGTTCGCTCTCGACAACACTTTGATGTACTTCTCCGACGGGCGGAAGGCGATCCAGGCCATCGTCACGGCCATGAAGGAAGCCGCGTAGCGCACACGTCGTCGGGTGTACAATGACGACGTCCTGCGTCTGCGCGCCCTGGCCATCCTCCCCCGGCCCGGGCGCTTTTTTTTTGATGCGCCCGGGAATCCCTTCAATCCTCGCCGTGCCAGTAGTCCACCTTCGCCGCGTCGGGTAAGAAGGCGAAGA
>Ga0247727_10008858_pt1 | contig 18509 bp, 17 predicted proteins | sample WisWelCaveWW1625_FD_202498 | JGI IMG/M metagenome (GOLD analysis project Ga0247727, IMG submission 202498) | Biofilm microbial communities from Wishing Well Cave, Virginia, United States - WW16-25 | ecosystem: Environmental > Aquatic > Deep subsurface > Groundwater > Cave microbial mat | place... | reverse complement strand
GCCTTGGCCTTCTTTGCTCAACAGGCCCAGGCGGTTCTCAACTTGTTTGGACTCTACTGCCGCGAAGTGGGCTTGGCGACCTGACGGCCAGCACCTTTCTAATTAGTTTTCTTAACATCTATAGCCATAAGCCAAAAGCTACAACAGCCAGGCCGCCTGTGATGGCGAGCGGAAATAGCTTGACAAAGATTTGCTCGGCCAGACTTCGTTCAGAAAGCGGGCGCACAGCATGATCGCCGAGTCGATATTGACATGGTTTGCGAATCAAACGGTACGCCAAAACGTGCAGTAGCTCATGCGGCACGACGGCATAACCATCCGATTTCCAGAGGAATTCGTCGAGCCGATTAGCCCAGTAACTTACAGCGTGAGCAATTTGCTCTCGTTTCATGGCTTGCTATAGATGTTAAGAAAATGAGTTGATTTATACGGACAACGAATACCTAACCGCTTCGCGTAAACGAATAGCACCGCCGCTACAATGAATTCGTTTATTCGTTTCAGCATTCGTTGTCCCGGCTTCCAGACGCAAATCTTAATCTCTATAGTCAACCAACTGAGAGAGTATAATACACCTCAACCCAAACCCCAACCTCAAGGAGGCCACCATGCCCGCCCTCAACCAGGTCCAACTCATCGGCCACCTCGGCAAAGACCCGGAAACGCGCTTCACACCGACCGGGAAAAAAGTGTGTCAATTCACCATCGCCGTCAATCGGACGTGGCGCTCTGGTGAAGGCGAAGAAAAGGAAGCCACCGACTGGTTCAACATCGAAGCCTGGGGACGGCTGGGCGAGGTTTGCCAGCAATACCTGAGCAAAGGCCGGCTGATTTACATTGGAGGCCGTCTGCGAACCGACCGCTGGACTGACGACAAAAACGAAACGCACTATCGCACGAAAGTCGTGGCCCGGCAGATGCAAATGCTCGACCGCAAGCCCGACGAACAGGATGTGGCCGCCGAGGGTGAAGAAGCCGAGTCGTGACCCCGCCCCTTTCCGATAAGACCCGCCGGGTTTTGTCGGCTTGAAGTTTCGCCAGAGTCTCGGCCAAACCCGGCGGGTCTGAGCCGCTCACTGAAAGGTATTGAGCCGTGACCCCGCGTGATGCCCTTCATCACTATTTTGCCTTCCCTGAATTCCGGCTTGGGCAGGAAGCCGCGCTGAGCCACACCCTGGCCGGGCGCGACACGCTGGTGGTCATGCCCACCGGCTCGGGCAAGTCGCTCATCTATCAACTCGCCGCCCTGCTCCTGCCCGGCGCGGCTTTGGTGATCTCACCACTCGTCGCTCTGATGAAGGATCAGATTGACAGCCTGACCCGGCGCAACATCCCGGCTACCTTCATCAACTCCAGCCTCACCACCGCCGAACAAGCCAAACGCTTGCGTGCTCTCGCCGAGGGCAAATACAAGATCGTCCTTGTCGCCCCCGAACGTCTGCGAAGCCGCCGGTTTCGCGAGGCCATCAGCCGTGTGCGCCTAAATCTGCTGGCAGTGGACGAAGCGCACTGCCTCTCGCAGTGGGGCCACGACTTCCGCCCCGACTATCTCTATATCGCCGAAGCGCGCCGTGATTTCAACGCCCCGGTCACCCTCGCCCTCACGGCCACCGCCACCCCGCGCGTGCAGGACGACATCATCGCCAAGCTGGGCCTGTCCCGCGCTGAAAAGATCGTTACTGGCTTCAACCGCCCGAACCTGACCTTCGAAGTTTTCTCCACGCCTACGCCAAACGCCAAGCTCAACCTGGTGCGTGACTTTTTGAAGACGGCAGAAGGCGCAGGCATCATCTACGTTGGCACACGGCGCGATGCGGAGGAAGTGGCCGCTTTCATCGGCAACCTGGGCTTGCCGGTTCAACACTATCACGCCGGGCTGGACAACGATCCTCGTTCGCAGATTCAAGACTCGTTCCTCGCCGGCGATTTGCCGCTCATCGTCGCCACCAACGCCTTCGGCCTGGGCATTGACCGGCCCGATGTGCGTTTTGTTCTGCACTACTCGATGCCCGGCACGCTCGAGGCCTATTACCAGGAAGCGGGGCGGGCCGGCCGCGACGGCCTCCCCGCCCGCGCCGCCCTGCTCTACTCGCCCAAAGACACCGCCCTCCACGAATTTTTCATCGAGCACGATTCGCCCACCGCTCTCGAACTGCGAACTGTTCACAATTATCTGCGCTCCCTCCCGCCGCTCCCATCGCATCCTTCGACTTCGTTCCACTCCGCTCAGGATGCGATGGGAGCCGTCACAACGTGGGACGGCGACTCTCTTTCCCGCTCCCTGATCGGCTTCACCCTGGCCGACATCGAACAGGCCACCGGCCTGCCTCAGACCAAGGCCCGAATCGCCCTTGAGCAGTTGCAGGCCGCCAACGCCATCCGCCGCGCCCCCGACGAATCCTACGGCCAGATTCGCGTTGAGACGTTGCCTCTGCCGGATGCAACCTTAGCCAGGATCGCCAAACAAGTCGCCGAGCGCCGCGATCACAAACGCTATCAACTTGAAAAGATGGTGGACTACGCGGAGACGAACGCTTGCCGCCGCCGGACATTGCTTGGCCACTTTGGCGACTCCGGGGATGCCGCCGCGCCCGCGTGTTGCGACAACTGCCTCGCCCGCGCCGAAACTGAAGAAACGCCACCCCGCCCGGCCCAAACGCAGGCCGAGCGCGCGGCGCTGATCGTCCTGCACACCCTCACCACCCTCAAGTGGGAGGTGGGGCGGGGCAAGCTGGCGCAAATACTCAAAGGCTCCATGAAACCGGAGGCGGCCCGCCCCGAGTACACGGGCAACCGCAACTATGGCAAGTTCGCCGCGCTCCATCTGAAAGAGATCGAGTCGCTGGTCAATCAACTATTAGAGTCCGGCTATCTCAAGCAAGTGGGCAGTGACCGTCCCACGCTGGCGCTCACGCCGCGCGGCGAGGCCGCGTTGAAGGCCAAAGCGGCCATTGATGTTGAGTTGCGCCCGGTGCAGGCCGTGGAAACGCAGAGGCAAAAAGCCAAAACCGAGGCCGGCGGCACGGTGGCCCTCAGCGGCCAACTGCTGACGCGCGGCCTCAGCCCGGAGCAAATCGCCGCCGAGCGCGGCCTCACCGTCGGCACAATCTATTCGCACCTCGGCGCGCTCATCGCTACCGGGCAGGTGGACGTGAATGCCGTCGTCCCCGCCGACATCCAGAAGCAGATTCGTTCTGTGATCGAAACCGTCGGTTCGGTGCAACAACTTTCGGCGCTCAAAGTGCATTTGCCAGAAACGATTGACTACGGCCAGATCCGCTGTGTGGTGAATGCGTGGCTAAGAGAACACGAACAGCCTGCCGCCGCCCCGGCCCCTCAACCGCCTGCGGCGACCAACCCAGGCAACGGCGATCTCTTCGAGCGCCTTCGCGCCTGGCGGCTGGAGAAAGCTCGCGCTCTCAAGATGCCGTCCTACGTCATCTTCTGGGATCAGACTTTGCATGCCATCACCGCTGCGCGCCCGGCGACTTTGGCCGAATTGGAAGCCGTGCGCGGCGTCGGTCAGACAAAGGCCGAGCAGTACGGCGAAGAAGTGTTGGCTATCATCGCCCAGACCAGGATGTGATACACTACCTTGCAGGTGCACGCTATGACCACACTTGCTGTTGACCGACCGCCAACAAAAACCCATTATCCCGACTCGGATGGCAAACCAATGGCCGAAAGCGACTTTCAGCGCAAGCCGTTAGCGTATGCAGTTGAAGCACTCGCCTATTTCTTCCGTGACCGTCCTGATGTCTACGTCTCCGGCAATTTGCTAATCTATTACGAAGAAGGCAACCCGGAATTGTCGATTGCGCCCGATGTTTTTGTCGTGCTCGGCGTTTCCAAACAGGAACGGCGTTCGTATTTCGCCTGGCGTGAAGGCAGAGCGCCCGATTTTGTGATCGAGATCACCTCTCGCGCCACCCGCAGTGAGGATCAGGGCGCAAAGCGCGGCATTTATGCCTATCTCGGCGTGCGCGAGTATTTTCAGTACGATCCGACTGGCGACTATCTGCGCCCGGCCCTGCAAGGCGACCGATTGAGCGAAGGCCGTTTCCTGCCCATCGTCCCATCCGTTCTGCCAGACGGTAATTTGTCGTTGACGAGTCAGGTGTTGAGTGTTGAGTTAAGACTGGAAGGCAGTCAACTCAGGTTATACGATCTCAAAACAGGCGAAAAACTTTTGACTTACGAAGAGGCGCAGGATGCGCGACGCGAGGCCAGGGCTGAAATTGATCGATTGCGCGCCGAACTTGCCCGCTTGAAAGGCGAGCCGCCAAACGACTCTTGACACGTTTCTTGTTTCCCGATGCAAGTCAACCCCGGCATCTTCAAAGCCTACGACATTCGCGGCATCTACCCCACCGACCTCGACGAGCAGGCGGCCTACTTCATCGGTCGCGCCTTCGCCACGTTTCTTGACGCTGACAAGGTTGTCGTCGGGCGCGACATGCGCCTCTCCGGGCCGTCGCTGTTCGCCGAAGTCACGCGCGGCCTCACCGATCAGGGCGCGGACGTGATCGACATCGGCATGGTCAGCACCGACCAGTATTACTTCGCCTGCGCCAAACTCGGTTTGCCGGGCATGATGGTCACCGCCTCGCACAACCCCAAAGCCTACAACGGCTTCAAGATGGTGAAGAAAGTGCCGTACCTGCTCAGCGGCGACGCGGGCATTCAGGATTTGCGGAAGCTGGTGGAGAGCGAGGCCTTCCCGACTCCGGTGCGCAAAGGACAGATCATTCCGCGAGACTTCAAAGAAGAGTTTGTGCAGAAGGTGTTGTCGATCATTGAGGCCAAGGCGGTCAAACCGTTAAAGGTCGTCGTGGACACCGGCAACGGGATGGTTGGCCCGATCCTGCAAGAAGTTTACAAACACCTCCCGGTGCAACTCGTCGGCCTCTATCTTGACCCCGACGGCAACCTGCCCAATCACGGCCTCGATCCCCTGCAACCGGAGAACCGCGCTGAACTTCAGGCGCGGGTGGTAAGCGAGGGCGCGGCCATCGGCTTCGCCTTCGACGGCGACGGCGACCGTTTCTTTGCCATTGACGATCGCGGCCAGTTCATCTCCGGCGACTTCCTCACCGCCATCATGGGCCAGTATCTGCTGGAGAAATATCCGGGCGCGAAGATTTTGTACGACGTGCGGGCCTCGTGGGCGGTGGTGGATTTGATCGAGGCGGCAGGCGGGATTCCGCTGATGGAGCGAGTCGGTCACGCCTTCATCAAACGGCGCATGGCCGACGAGCAAGCCGTCTTTGCCGGGGAAGTGACCGGCCATTACTACTTTGGCGACTTCTTCTATGCCGACTCCGGTATCGTCCCGTCACTGATATTGCTGGAATTGCTCTCGAAGAAGGGCGTCAAAATGTCTGAGTTGTTGCAAGCATTGGAAGCCAAGTATTTCATTTCCGGCGAGATCAACTCGACGGTGGCCGACCCGAAGGCTGTGTTGAAGAAGCTGACGGAGAAGTACGGCGATGCCGAGCAGCACACGATGGACGGCATCTCGGTGACCTACCCGACCTGGCATTTCAACGTCCGGGCTTCGAACACCGAGCCGCTGGTGCGGCTGAATTTGGAAGCGAAGACGCGCGAGGAGATGGAGCAGAAACGCGACGAGGTGCTGGCGATTATTCGCGGGTGAAACAACGTCCCGAAGGTTCGAAACCTTCGGGACGTTTTCTTTGACCCTCCCGAAGGCTTTGTGCAGGACCGTCAGCCATAAATGATCAGCCTTCGGGAGGGTTATTCGTCAAACAGATAGCGCGCCAATTTGGCCTGTGTTTCTTTGTCAGCCTGATACTCAGTTACAAATCGAGCATATTCAATCTCAACAGACCCTCCCGAAGGTTTGGAACCTTCGGGAGGGTCTATGAGTGGGAATAGCGCCTCGATTATGGAGCGGTCAATTAGCGATCCTTTTCTTACTCCAATCCATTCAAGGTAATTTGAATATAACCAGTCGGCTGGGCTTTGTACCAGGCCGGCAGCTACAGGGTTGAGATGAACATAGCGGCATAAATGCAAAAAGTAGGCTGTGTCGTCCACGTGAACGTGTTTGAAACGCCCTTCAAATAGTGTCCCCTTACGGTTTTGTTGCCGGTTAACTGCCTGGGTGTAAGCATTGAAAACAACTTGCAAAAAGCCCGAAAGTGGCGCATCGCCATTCTGCCTCAGAACAAAATGATAATGGTTGGGCATCAGGCAATAGGCGATGATGCTGACTTGATGCTCACCCCGATACTTCTTGACAAGCCGTAAGCAGTATTCATAGTTATCCGTGCCAAAAAAGATCGGTTGGCGGTTTGCGCCGCGATTGTAGATGTGATAAATGTTGCCGGGAGCAAATGCGCTCTGGCGATATGGCATTCTTTACTCTTTTGGCCACCTTCCCGAAGGTTCAAAACCTTCGGGAAGGTCTATTTTCAGCTTCACCCACTCCCCAATCACCCCAATCGACTCTTCGCTCACATTGTGCTCCATCGGAAACTCGTGGAACTCAACCTCAGCGCCAAGTCGCTTGAGGTAGTCGTAGGCGTCGTGGATACCGATGCCTTCGAGCCGGTACCACTCATAGCCGCCCATCAGGTCAAGCGGCGCGCGCGGACTGATCCACAGCAGGCGGTCGTCGAGATAAGGCGCAAGGCTGATCAAGTCGCCTTCGTGGCTGCCGCGCCCGTGCAGGCAGATGATGGCAGGGTGAGAGGCGGCGCCCCTGAGAGGGAGGCGGGTGAGGTGTTTGAGGGAGAGGCTGGGCATGCCCGGCATTGCAACAAAAAACGGGTCTGGTTGATCAGGCCAGACCCGTTGCACTGTTTACCGCGTCCTTCATGCCGGTGGGCTGTCGGTGCTTGCCTCAATATATAGGGGTTGGCGTTGAGGGTGAGATGCTGAACGGCTATTTTGATGTAGCCTTGTTTTCGGGCTGACGTGCCCATCGCCCACTATATGGGGCGCGATTATTTTCAGCTCTCGGCCAACCCGCCGGAGTTGTCCTTTTGCCGACTCCTCTGCCAGCGGCCATCGCGGTAAACATATTCACACACTTGTAAGGTTCTGCCCTTGTAATACTACACATCGGCGTGGCTGTTGACTGCCACTCGTCATTAGTTGGTAGTGACATTTGTCATGTGGGCTTATAATCTCGGCAAGGAGGCAACCCCATGTCCACTGAAGCCAACAAGGCCATCGTTCGCAAATATCAAGAGGCCTACAACACCAACAACCTCGACGCGCTCGACGCAGTCGTAGCCGCCGACATCAAGACTCCGGCCATGTTACCCGGCTTCCCGCCCGGCCTGGAGGGCGTCAAGCAAATGCACCGCCTCGCGGTGGACGCCTGGCCGGATTTGCAGACGACGATTGAAGACCTGATCGCCGAGGGCGACCGGGTGGTGGCGCGTGTCACCGTGTCGGCCACACCCCAGAAGGAAGCCTTTGGCGTGCCGCCCACCGGCAAGTCGTTCAAAGTGGGCGGCACGTACATCGTCCGCATTGCCAATGGCAAGATCGTGGAGCACTTCGGCATCGAAGACGCGGTGGGCATCATGCACCAGTTGGGGCTGATGCCGACATAGCGTATTTCGTGTTGCGTGTTTCGTTGCCGGACAGAGACAACTTATGCCTACATCAACTCAATCTCCCTTCACCGTCGCCGCCGCCCAGGCCTCGCCCGTCTTCCTCGACCGGGCCGCCACTGTGGAAAAAGCCTGCGAGTTGATCGTGGATGCGGGCCGCGCCGGGGCGCGGCTGATTGTCTTCCCCGAATCGTTCATTCCCGCTTACCCGGACTGGGTATGGGCTGTGCCGCCGGGCGAGGAGAGTCTGCTCAACGAGTTGTATGCCGAGTTTCTTGACAACTCGACGACCATTCCCGGCGACGCCACCGACCAGTTGTGCCGCGCCGCGCAACGAGCCAGGATTCACGTTGTGATGGGTCTGAGCGAGCGCAACGCCGAAGCCAGCGGCGCGAGCCTTTACAACTCTTTGCTCTACATCGACTCACAGGGCGACATTCTGGGCAAGCACCGCAAGCTGGTGCCAACCGGCGGCGAGCGGCTGGTCTGGGCGCAGGGCGACGGCAGTACGCTGGATGTTTACGACACGCCGTTTGGCAAATTGAGCGGCCTGATCTGCTGGGAGAATTACATGCCGCTGGCGCGTTACACGCTTTACGCCTGGGGGGTGCAGATTTACGCCGCCGCCACCTGGGATCGCGGCGAACCCTGGCTCTCCACTCTGCGCCACATTGCCAAAGAGGGGCGCGCCTACGTGATTGGCTGTGGCATGGCTCTGCGCAAGTCCGACATCCCGGATCGGTTTGAGTTCAAGGAGCGCTTCTATCAACACGTCGGCGAGTGGATCAACGTTGGGGACAGCGCCATCGTCAACCCCGATGGCGAGTTCATCGCCGGGCCGGTTCGTGCGAAAGAGGAAATTTTATACGCGACGGTTGACCCGGCGCAGATGCGCGGCCCAAAGTGGATGCTGGACGTAGCCGGTCACTACGCCCGCCCCGACGTGTTCCAACTCACCGTCCACCGCGAGCCGCGCCCGATCATCCAGAGCAGAGAAACAGAAGCGAAACCTGAGGACTTCTTTGCAAAAGAGTCGCAGGAACATCCGTTCGGAATCTAGAGATGGCCGGGTGTATAACAATAACAGTACATTCCTACAAAAACCATCGCCAAATTGTTACGCACGGAGCTTTCTTTTAGGAGTACATTTCTGTTTGGATTCCATACTTCTTCAGTCCAGTTTATCAACCCGGCAACTTGAAAGACGGCAATGCTCTTCGCCGCAAAATCAGCCGCCCCGCACACGGCTGGCCGAGCAGTTTTGCGCCAGCCGGTGGTGGAACAGGCCGCCTCAGGCGGCCTCACTTTGTTTAATGCCCCGGCAGGCTACCTGCTGGCCGACGGCTTAGCCGCCACTCTGGCCGAGCAGGATCGCCCCACCCTCTGGGTGCGCCTCGGCCCCGAAGACCACGACCCGGCCACCTTTCTCATTTCGCTGATCGCCGGAGCGCAACGTCTCCACCCCGGCGCGGGCCTGGTGACGCTGGAACAGATGCGCCGCCGCCCCGGCCCGACATTTGGCTGGCCGCCACTCTTCGCCCATCTGGCGCACGAACTGAGTGAGGCTTTGCCCGCTTACACGGCGCTGGTGCTGGAACACATTCACCACTTGAACAGCGGCAGTCCAACCCTCGGACTGTTGGGCCATCATCTCCTGCCCGCCCTGCCTGCCGACTTCACCTGCATCCTCACCGCTCATCATCGTTTACCTCCGGCCCTGCCTGCGCGCGCCCGCCACATCAACACCGGTCACCTGAAACTCGACGCCCGGCAAGCGTCCGCTCTGGCCGAGAGTGTTGGCGAATTTCCAACAGATGCAGATGCCATGCGCCGGGCTGTCGCTCTCGTCGAGGGCCGGGCTGTCGCCCTTGCCGGCCTGTTGGCCGCCAGCGCGGCACTCGGCCCCGACTTCGTCCGACAGGCCATTGCCCGCGCCACCAGCGCCGACAACCTGCTGGCCCGCGTCGCCGAAGCCTGGCTTGCCAGCGCCGAAGCCGGCGTCGTTCAGTCGCTGGCCCTGACCATGCGCCTTGAATACAACCACCCCGCGCTGGCCGTTGCCTTGTTAGACGGCAAGCCGCCGCCGCCCGGCCCCTGGCTCCAACCGCTGGCCGATGGCTGGGCGAGGGTGCGCCGCCTGTGGCACGCGCCTCTGCGCGCCGCCCTCCACGCCGGAGTTACCCCCAACTACGACATCCTGCACCGCACGGCAAACTACCTGGCGAGTCAAGGGGCAACGGATCGCGCCATCCCTCTATATTTTGAATTGGGCGATGTAGCGGGCGCGGCCCAGGCCATTGCCCGCTCGGCCGATATGCTGATGAACCTCGGCCAGTGGCAGACGCTGAACGACTGGCTGGGCCAACTTCCCTCGCCTGCTCTGAAGGAATGGCCGTCGCTCATTTACATCGGCGGCGAACTCGCCGCTGCCGGGGGCCACCTGGACGAGGCCCGCCGCACCTTCGCCCTGGCCACCACCCTCTTCACCGCGCGCCACGACGCCGACGGCGCCTGCCGGAGCTTGTTCGCCGAGAGCGCGCTGGCTCTGCGCCGGGGCAATATCGAGATCGCCCGCGCCCACTTGCTCGCCGCCAACCACGTCGCCGAAACCGCCGGGCTGGCCTGGCACCAAAGCTGGGCCTGGTGGCAGTTGGGGTGTCTGGCCGCAAGGGCCGGCGAACTGGACGAGGCCGCCGCTTGTTTTGGCCGCGCAATTGCCCTGACTGTTGACGACCAGGCCATGCTCGAAATGCTCCACCGCCTGGAAGCTCTTGTTCTGCGCCAGCGCGACACGGCTCGTGAGCGCAATGCGCATTACGAAGCCTACACCGCCGCCGAGCGCGCCGAACACGAGGCCGCCGCCCAACTGGGCCAACTACTCGATGCGCCTCCTGGGACTTTCGACGTGCTCTTGAACGAGCACGGCTGGTCGCGAATCCCTCTGGCCTTCAAACTGCCTCCGCCATCGCCGCCACAGCCCGCCAGCCGTCCCGGACTGTGGCAGACTCTGTTGACTAAGATGGGTCTCCGCCACCCCGTCGAATTGGTTCAACCAGTTCACCCGCCTCTGCCTGTTGATCCGGATCGTGGGGCAAGCTTCCAGCTTGCCCGGCCAACGGCAGACAGCCAGGCAAGCTTCACTCCAGCCCCTCTGCCCGACCTTGAACCTATTGCCACTTTGGAGCAGACGCCGCCAATCGTTGTCGAATCGGCGCCCGCCGCAGAGTCCGTTGCCCCGCCAGAGGCGGCTGAACCGGCCCCGGCCACGCCCACCCTCACGGCGCACCTGCTTGGGAAATTCCGCGCCGCCATCAACGATCACCCCGTCGAGAACTGGCCCAGCGGGCGAGGCCGGGCTGTCTTCAAATATCTGCTTATTCACCACAATCAGCCCGCGCCCCGCGATGTGCTGATGGACGTGTTCTGGCCCTCTGCCGGCCCCTCTGCCGCCCGCAACAATCTCAACGTCGCCCTACACCGCATTCGCCAGTCGCTCCGCGCTCTCACCGACCTGCCCGTCGTCCTGTTTGAGGAAGGCGCTTACTGCCTCAACCCGGCTTTGCATTTGTGGCTGGATGTGGAAGAGTTTGACCGCCACGTGACGGCCGGCCGCCAACTTGAAACCGCCGGCAAACTTGCTCCAGCCGCCGCCGAGTACGAAGTGGTAATCGGCATCTACGGGGGCGACTTTCTCGCCGAAGACCCTTACGAGGAGTGGCCGGTGCTCACCCGTGAACGGTTGCGTGTGGCCTACCTGGATTCGCTGGATCACTTGAGCCAAATCTACTTTGGCAAAGGCCAATACGCCTCGTGCGCCACGCTGTGCCAGCTTATGCTCAACCGCGACAACTGCCGCGAGGACGCCCACTGCCGTCTCATGCAGTGTTACAGCCGCCAAGGCCAGGATCACCTCGCCCTGCGCCAATACCAGGCCTGCGTGGAAGCCCTGCGGGCCGAACTGGACGTTGCCCCCACACCCGCCACCACACAATTATTCGAGCGCATCGGCCAACACAAGCGCGTCTAGCCGCTTAATCTCAACGGAGTGAGGATTAATCGGTAGGATAGCACCCATTAAGTGGGTATTGCTAAAGTTTGCCTAAGCTGTTGGCTAGAAGGGGCCCCTCAGCCAGTAGCGCGCGGTTGGCTCATAAGGAGCCGTCCAGTACATCATGGATCGAATTAATTAATAAGGAGGATATACTCATGACTGAAACAACCGTCAGCCAGGGCATGTTGCAAGTCGCAGCCGTGAAGCAGTTGGCCGAGGCCCGGGTGAAAGGCGCAATGGACAAGGCCATGGCGACGCCAAAGCCAGAGATTTTCGAGCCGGGGGGTTGGGGGGACATCTGGGCCATTGGCCCCATTCAACCGATGCTTCCGGGAGGTCCGCTACAGCCGAGTAAGATCATCAAAGTCGGCGAGCCGTTCTACATTTGCACGATTATGTGGCTCAACCCGTGGCTGATTCTCCCCGGTGGCCCCAGCGTCTGTGACCTGGTCACAAACCTGGGATGTAAGTGGGAGTGCCAATACTGCACCGGCAATGTATGTAGCTGGACACTCGGACCGAGCCAGTTGAATTATAAATGCGAGACCGATTTAGTCCCCGGCCAGTGTTGGTACGTTTGCTGCGAGGGCTGGGTGGCCCAGCCCGGGTGGGACGGCTGTTATGAGACGAACATCTGTTGTCGCATCACCGGCTGTTCACCCAAAGCTGCGCCGCCGCTGGCCGGCTTCGTGACAACGGTGTACGACATTGACGCCGACCTGTTCTCTCCCAGACCCAAATGGCCGGGGTACTACGACGCCCCAATACGTTTCATGATTTACCCGTAGCACGAAGCAGGACTTGGTATTTCCGAGCAACACTGGCTTGGCCGTTTGAGGTCGAGCCAGCGTTGCTAGCACAATAGAGGCGGACGATGAATGTCGACTCCACGACGATCGCGCGTGTTCGCCTGGCGATGCACGAGGCGATCGGTGATCACCTCTTTGACCGGAAGTCCAATATCAACCTCATCGATTTTGGATGGAAAGAGCTCAAAGGCCAGAAACTCGAGGATGTGCTGGCGATCCGCTTCCATGTAGTTGAGAAGCGTTCTCTGATGCAGCTTGAGACGGCGGGAATCCGTCCACTTCCGCCCTCCATCGGTCCTTTCCCGACAGACGTGCTCGTGGGGACCTATCGCCTGCATCGGTGGCGGTGGTCATGGTGGGGTGGCGGGTGGGCACCGCCTGCGAATCCTGCGATGGCCCGCGCCGACCCGATGCGCGGCGGCATCAGCATCTCCGACGAATACCATTTCGCCGCTGGCACGCTGGGCGGTAAAGTGATCGACCGTGCAACTGGTGCCGAGATGATCCTCAGTAACTGGCATGTGTTGGTAGTGGAGTGGGGCACGCAGCCTGGCCAACCCATCTACCAGCCAGGGCGGCTCGACGGAGGCATACGCCATGATACGGTTGCCACCCTGACGCGCGACGCGATGTCGAACAACCTCGACGCCGCGGTTGCCAGGTTGACCGGCAGCCGCCGGTTGAGCAATGATCAACTCAACCTGGGGCCGGTGACCGGGGTGAGCCGGGCGCAACTCGGCATGGAAGTGGTAAAATCAGGCCGCACGACTGGCATCACTTACGGGCGCGTGACGGGTGTCGAGGGGACCGCCGCAACACACTACGGCTACGTGGACCGTATCATCCGCAACGTAGTGACCATCGATCAACGCACGCCCGGCGAGCAGGTCAGCGCCGGAGGCGACTCGGGCTCATGGTGGCTCGACTCAGCGACCAAGCAGGCCATTGGTCTGCATTTCGCGGGCAGCGATTCCCCAGAGCGTGGCCTAGCGCTCGACATGCAATCGGTACTGGATGCGCTGAACGTCACGATTATACCTGCGCCATAGCTTATCAGAACGATACAAAACCTAAGCTACGACAGGGATAATTAAATCATGAACGCACCAAGTGAACAGTGGTGGGCCAAGGCGCGGCAGGCACGTGACAAGCTCGCTGCGCAGATCTTGAGCCATCCTGGCGTTAGCTTGGTTGACATCGGCGAAGACCCTGATGGCACGAGCCGCACGCCTGTGTTGCGTGTCCATATGCGGCAGGTTGACGTAGCTGGTCTCCAAGTTCCGAGGGATGTGGATGGCATTCCGGTCCGTGTGATCCGCGGCGACTACCAGCTACAGAGTTGACCGTGATTCCCTTAACACGCGTATGCGAGAAGGTAGACGGAACTCCGATAGGACCGGCAAGCGTTTGGCCGACAGGTCAGCGGCTACCCCAGCCCCAAAAGGGACGCCTGACGACTTCAAGCTCATCAAGGGCATCGGGCCCGCTATCGAGGATCGCCTCCACAGCGCGGGTATTTTCACCTTTGCCCAGCTTGCCGACCGGTCGCCTGCCGAGATTGCAGAGTTAATCCCCAGCCTATCTGCTAAACGCGTCGCCCGGCAGGGCTTGATCCGTCAGGCGCACAAGCTGGCACTGAAGGGGACGCGGGTTAGAGCGGATAAGAAGGCGACGGCATCGCCGGGCCGTCAACGCTACGCCACGTTTACGGTTGAATTGTTGCTGGATGAGGGCAACCTAGTGCGCCGGACACGCGTTGTGCATGTCCAGGATGGGGACGAGGCGGTTTGGGCTGGCTGGAAAGACCCGCAATTGCTAAGTTTCTTCATCGAGCATGCCGAGTTGAGGCTTGCTGAACCAGCCCCTACACCTATAGAGACGGTCAAGCCTGTCGCAGCTTCTGCTGATCATGCGGTTTCGCCCGAGACACCTCGGGACTTGGCGGGCAACAACCTGGAGGTGCCTGTGGAAACCGGCGTGACGGAGGCGCAGATGGCACCGCTCACCAACGCCCACGCAGGACTGGAATCAAAAGCCGACCTGCAACTAGAGGTCGGCAACATCCAGCTCGACGAAGTTTCAGGCGAAAGGTCAGGGAGTGGGCCACCATACGTGAAGCATTTACGTGCCCGAATCAACTTCAAGCTCTCTGGCGTGGTGGCCAACCAGAGCGCCGCCTACCCGATGCGCTGCTTTACCCAGATTCTAGCTTGCGAATTGACAACTGGCCAGACCAACGTGCTGACCGCAGACCAACAGCACCTTCACTCTAACTTGTCGGGCTATCAGGCAACGCTCACGTTTCCACTACCAGAGGTTGGGCGTTACCAACTGCTGGGGATGATCCTGATTCCAGATCACAACATGGCCGCAGTCGCCCTAGGACCCATCCTCCGAGTAGTCCCATGATTGATCCAGATAAGCGATCCTCGCTCCTATCCTCTTGATCAATCACCGAAGTCAACGCCCTCGAGCAGTCTCTGCCAAATGCTCGGGTCAGCCGCAGGTCCGTCTTCCTCATCCTCGGACCCTGTCTGCCAGACACTCAACTCCTCGAGGGCCTCGTTTTCCTCAAAATACCTCACTGGATGTGGATACAAGCTTAGGCCACCTTTATTTCCGCTGTGGACCACGTGCTCGTCGCCTACGTCAAGCACAACCTTCGTGGTTCCCAGTGCGCCAGTCGTGCTCCCCAGACGATCGCATACTTGTCACCGCGTTCGAGGGCCAGGGTTTCGCACCCCTCTGGCAATTGAACTGACAACCGCCGCCCGCAGGTGGGGCAGTACCACTCCTCAGCGCCGGAGGAGTGGGTAGTCTCTAAAATCATTTCGTGCCGCTGGGGCGCCGGTTCAAATTGCTCGTACATAACAGTTACTCCTTAACCCTCGTTCTCCCAGTCGCCAAAGTCAACCGTCTCCAACAACTCCTGCCACAGACTCATATCTTCCATATTGGCGGTTTCCTCAACCCGAGTAAAGGTCTCGCGGCTTTTGGCGCCATGCAGGGCGTGATCGTCTTCGGTCTCCAGCACGATTTTTACGGCGGCTACCGTCCCGGTGGAATCGCCCCAGGTCAGGGCATATTTATCGCCGCGTTCCAGGATGAGCGTCTCGGCTCCCGGCGAGAATTTCAGCACCACCCGCCGCCCGCAGGTGGGACAATGCCACTGTTCAGCGCCGGATTGATGGACTGTTTCCAAATATACCTGGTGTTGCTCTGGTTCGGGCATGACGTTTCTCCTTTGATAAGGCCCAATCAATGATAGCCTGCTCACCCCGACGTTAGCGTAAAAAAACGGGCCTGGAAATCCAGGCCCGTTTGAGATGACAAAAAGACGTTTCTACTCTTCAGGAGCCTGGCGATCGTAGCCATTGACATGGCCTTAGACCCATAGCTTTGCGCCCCCGGCTTTCGCCGGGTTTGCGTTTGTCAGAGTGTTCTTGTTTTAACGCTTGCCACACTATAAGGCAAGTTCCTTGCTTTGAGCGATAGGGTTGCGTTGAAAAAGTTTGGCGGGGTTGGCGCTTAGGCATTCTTTACCGGCGCTGGCTCGGCCAGACCCTACTCAAACGCCTCAGCTATGCTGTCATACATCTCCTGCCAAAAGTCGCAGGTGGCCTGCCACTTGTCTTTTCGAAAACATTCGCTCCTGAATCGTCATGTGAAAGCGGCGGGCACAGAATCGGCCAATTGGGAGTATACTGAGCGGGTAGGTCTCTTTTCTTTTCAGCAACGTGAGAGACTGCCGCCGTGCTGTTCGCCGCAAAATCTGCCGCCCCTCATACAACCCATCAAATCACCATCCGCCACCCGCCGTTGGATCGGGCGGCAGACGGTGGCCTCAGCCTGTTTACCGCTCCGGCTGGCTACATCCTTGCCGACAGTTTAGCCGCCGCTCTTGCCGAGCGAGATCGCCCCACCCTCTGGTTGCGCCTCGGCCCCGAAGATCGCGACCCGGCCACCTTCCTTGTCTCTCTGATCGCCGGAGCGCAACGCCTCCACCCCGGCGCGGGCATGGCCACGCTAGAACAAATGCGCCGCCGCCCCGGCCCGGCATTTGGCTGGCCGCCGCTCTTCGCTTATCTGGCACACGAACTGAGTCAGGCCCTGCCCACCTACACCGCGCTGGTGCTGGAACACATTCACCACTTGAATAGCGGCAGTCCAACCCTCGGACTGCTGGGCCATCATCTCCTGCTTGGCCTGCCTGCTGACTTCACTTGCATCCTCACTGCCCATCACCGCTCGCCAACCGCCGACTTGCCCCGTCACGCCCGCCGCCTCAACACCAACGACTTGAAGCTCGACACGCGGCAAGCGCAAGCGTTGGCCGAGAACGCCGGCGGCTTTCCGATGGATGCGATGCGCCGCGCCGTCGCCCTCATCGAGGGCCGCGCCGTTGCCCTCTTTGGCCTGTTGGCCGCCAGCGCGGCACTCGGGCCGGACTTCGTTCGTCAGGCCGTGAACCGCGCTTCCAATGCCGACAACCTGCTGGCCCGCGTCGCTCAAGCCTGGCTTGCCAGCGCCGAAACCGGCGTCATTCAATCGCTGGCTCTGACTATGCGCCTTGAGTACAACCATCCGGCGCTGGCCGTTGCGTTGCTAGATGGCAAGCCGCCGCCGCCCGGCCCGTGGCTCCAACTGCTGGCCGACGGTTGGGCGCGGGTGCGCCGCCTGTGGCACGCGCCTCTGCGCTCCGCCCTCCACGCCGGAGTTACCCCAAACTACGACACTCTGCACCGCACGGCGGACTACCTGACGAGTCAGGGCGCGATGGATCGCGCCATCCCTCTATATTTTGAACTGGGCGATGTGACCGGCGCGGCCCAGGCCATTGCCCGCTCTGCCGATATGCTGATGAACCTCGGCCAGTGGCAGACGCTGAACGACTGGCTGGGCCAACTTCCCTCGCCTGCTCTGAAGGAATGGCCGTCGCTCATTTATATCGGCGGCGAACTGGCCGCCGCCGGGGGTCACCTGGACGAGGCCCGCCGCACCTTCGCCCTGGCCACCACCCTTTTCACCGCGCGCCACGACGCCGACGGCGCCTGCCGGAGCTTGTTCGCCGAGAGCGCACTGGCCTTACGCCAGGGCAATGTCGAATTTGCCAAAGCCCACCTCCTCGCCGCCAGCCACATCGCCGAAACCGCCGGGCTGGCCTGGCAGAAAAGCTGGGCCTGGTGGCAGTTGGGTTGTCTGGCGGCAAAAGCAGGCGAACTGGACGAGGCCGCTACTTGCTTTGGCCGCGCAACCGCCTCGGCTGTTGACGACGCGGCCATGCTCGAAATGCTCCGTAGCCTTGAAGCCCTCACCCAGCGCCAACGCGACATGGCCCGCGAACGCAACTTCCATCATGAAGCCTACCTCGCCGCCGAGCAAGCCGAACACGAGGCCGCCGCCCAACTATACCAACTGCTCGAAGCGCCGCCCGAAACTTTCGACGCACTGCTGAGCGAACACGGCTGGGCGCGCATCCCACTGGCCTTCAAATTGCCGCCGCCTTCGCCACCTCGAACGCCCAACCAGCGCACATTGTGGGAGACAGTGTTGACCACACTGGGCTTCCGCCGTCCAGCCCCGCAAACAAGTTGGGAACTTGTTGAACCGGTTCAGCCGCCCTGGCCCGTTGAGCCGGATCATGAGGCAAACCTTGAGCTTGCCCAACATGAGAAGGATAACAAGGCAAGCTTCCAGCTTGCTTCTGCGCCCGAGCCTGAACCTGTCAGCCCTTCAGAACAAAACCTTCATGAAGTTGTTGTCGAAGCGGCCCCCCCCGCAGAACCCGCCGCCCCGGCAGAGGCGGCTGAACCGGCTCCGGCCACACTCACGCTCACGGCGCATCTGCTTGGCAAATTCCGCGTCGCCATCAACGATCGCCCGGTCGAGAACTGGCCCAGCGGGCGAGGCCGCGCCGTCTTCAAATACCTGAGCGTTCACCACGATCAGCCTGCGCCCCGCGAAGTGTTGATGGATGTGTTCTGGCGCTCGGCCACCCCGTCCGCCGCTCGCAACAACCTCAACGCCGCCCTGCACCGCACTCGCCAGTCGCTCCGTGCC
>Ga0247727_10008857_pt1 | contig 18510 bp, 14 predicted proteins | sample WisWelCaveWW1625_FD_202498 | JGI IMG/M metagenome (GOLD analysis project Ga0247727, IMG submission 202498) | Biofilm microbial communities from Wishing Well Cave, Virginia, United States - WW16-25 | ecosystem: Environmental > Aquatic > Deep subsurface > Groundwater > Cave microbial mat | place... | reverse complement strand
GCACTCGCTCGGATACGGAAGCGTTGGTGCATGCCTACGAGGAGTGGGGAGAAGACTGCCTGAGCCGATGCAACGGGATGTTCGCATTTGCTATTTGGGACGAACGGAAGCGACGACTGTTCGCTGCGCGAGATCGCATGGGCAAGAAGCCGTTCTATTACTCCGAGGCCGGCGGACGGTTCTCATTCGCCTCGGAGGCGAAGGCCTTGTTGCACGGTGGCGTGGAAGCGCGACTCAATCCCGAAGCGCTCAGTGAGTACCTGACGTTGGAATACGTCCCTTCCCCCCTGTGCATATTCAAGGGGATTCACAAGCTGGCCGCTGGGCACTTTCTGATCTGGCAGGACGGCAGTGCTTCCGTTCATCGCTATTGGGAGGTGAGCTTTCCGTCCCGACAATCCGTGCGCTCCGAGCAAGCGTGCGTCGAGGAGCTTCGTTGGCGCCTCAACGACGCTGTGCGACGCCGGCTGATTAGCGATGTCCCTCTGGGTGTCTTTCTGAGTGGCGGCCTCGACTCCAGTGCGATCGTCGCCCTCATGGCGGAGTCAATCCCACCCGGGCAGATCAAAACCTTTTCGATTGGCTTTGAAGACTCGTCTTACGATGAATCGGAATATGCGCGGTTGGTGGTTGCGCACTTTCGCACAGATCACCACGAGCAGATTCTACGCCCCGAGCGGATGATTGAGATACTGCCCGAGCTGACTGCCTTTCTGGACGAGCCGTTTGGAGACGCTTCGATCGTGCCGACTTATCTGCTCGCAAAGTTCACCCGGCAGCACGTAACGGTAGCGTTGGGTGGCGACGGCGGTGACGAGCTCTTCGCAGGCTATCCCACTTTCCAGGCCGAGCGCATGGCCCAATGGTACGAATCCATGCCTCCGTTCCTCGATCGCATTGTGCGCACGATTGCCGCCAGGCTCCCGGTTTCCCACGACAATCTCAGCTTCGATTTCCGCGTCAAGCAGTTCCTGGCCGGGATGCGCTATCCCTCGATGCTGCGCAATCAGGCCTGGATTGGATCGTTTCCTCCCTCTGACCAGGAGTCGCTACTGACGGCGGACGTGAGAGCGGAGTCCAGTAAGACGAACGCGTTTGATCGTATCCGTGTGGCCGAGATGAACTGCGACGATCCTAACTGGTTGCACCGCATGATCTACCTCTACTTCAAGTTCTACCTGCAAGACGACATTCTGTTCAAAGCGGACCGGGCCAGCATGGCCGCCTCCCTGGAGGTGCGTGCCCCGTTTCTCGATTTCGAGCTGGTCGAGTACGTCAACTCGCTGCCTCCGCGGCTGAAGTTAAGAGGCCTCCAGACCAAGTACGTCCTAAAGCAAGCGATGAAGCAACGGCTTCCTCAGCAGATTCTCCGTCGCAAAAAAAAGGGGTTCGGTATCCCGATTGCGCGCTGGTTTCGCAGGGAATTACGCGAGTTGATGCTCGACGTACTGTCACCGTCGAGGCTGCGGCAGGGCGGGATCTTCGAGCCAGCGGCGGTTTCCCGGTTGGTGGAAGAGCACCTCCAGGGCCAGCGGGACCATCGCAAGCAGTTGTGGACCCTGCTTTCGTTTGAATTGTGGCGTGACCAGTATTTACGCAAGCCTGCAACCCCTCCCGCACCCCCTCCCGTGCTGACCCCGGTGCTAGGCGGCACTTCGTGAAGCGGTCTCTGCTTGAGTATCTGGTTTGCTTTGAGTGCCAGCGGCCTTTGCAGTTGAGCGAAGCGCGCGAAGTTGCCGGGGAAATCGAGTCCGGCGTTCTCCGCTGCGACGCCTGCGCGATGCGGGCACCGGTGATCGCGGGGATCCCGCGTTTCGTGCCACCATCGTTAGGTGAGGAAGAGCGCATTACTGCGCTCGCATTCGGCTATGAATGGACCCACTTTGCCGAGTTGACGGATCAATACGAGCAACAATTCCTTGACTGGATCGCTCCGGTGAGCGCTAAAGAGTTCCGGGGCAAGGTCGTACTTGACGGAGGCTGCGGAAAGGGGCGACACCTCGTCTGCTCGGCCCGGTTCGGCGCGAAAGAGGTCATCGGTTTTGACCTCAGCCAGGCGGTCGAGTCAGCCTACGCCAACACGCGCCACTTCCCCAACGTCCACGTAATTCAGGCGGACATTCATCGTCTACCCTTGCGACGGGAATCCTTCGACTTCGCTTACAGCGTCGGCGTACTTCACCATCTGCCCAGCCCGCGAAAAGGGTTTGAGGCCATCCTGCCACTCGTACGCCCGGGAGGACGCGTCTCGGCATGGGTCTACGGACGCGAAAACAATGGTTGGATCGTGCACCTCGTTACTCCATTGCGAAGAGTCATTACCGCTCGCATGCCCTTGAGGTTGCTTGACGTACTGAGCGGTCTCATCACGGCGCTCTGCCTCTACCCGGCCGTCAAGCTGGTTTACCGCCCGGTGAATCGCTTCGCCAAGCCGTTGTCGCGGTTTCTGTTCTACAATGACTACCTTGCCTACATCGCGCGATTCTCATTTCGCGAACTCCACTCCATCGTTTTTGATCATCTGGTCGCGCCCACCGCCCATTACCTCCGACGCGAGGAATTTCAATCCTGGTTTGTGCGCGAAGATCTGTGCGAGCCCCTCATCGCATGGCACAATCGAAACAGCTGGCGCGGAACTGCTGTCCGCTGTTCCTCGCGTGACTGAGTCCGCTAACGCTTTTCGGGCGGCTTCCGCTTGTGCACTTCGAGATAGGCAAACTGTTCGACGCGCACATATTCGCGCTGGATGAAGTCGCGCAGTTCGGGTAGTGCGTCAAGGTCGGCAGAGGCGTCGTGCCAGCGGGTACCTGGCGGAGGTGGCTGGTCGCGACGGATGATAACGATGGGCGGCGCAGCCAGCATGACGGACTCAACATAGCTGGTGCGCCCACTGGCGGCGAGGGCGGGAACGTCGAAGTAGACGTGATACATCCAGAGCGCCGGCGTGTCTCGCTTCGAGAGAAAGTAGACACCTGGAGCGAAGCCCCAGACGAATAATCCGTCATCCGGCGCCGAGTTCATCATAACATACTCCGCAGCGTTCCTTTCCTCGCGCGCCGAAAACGCAATGAAGGGCGGCCTGGTGTGGAACTGCCGATCGTAGTTGGCTCGCCATCGCGGCGAAGTCATCAGTCCAATTAGGTCCCGATAGCGCAATACTTGACGACGCTCCGCCAGGAGGAACAGCAACACCGATAGCGCCAGATAAGCCGCCTGCAATCTCTGCCGACGCATTGGTTCGAGACGTGCAAATTCGAAGCGCAGGCTCAACGCGCAGGCTGCGAGCAGGCACCAGGGTGGAATCGTGGGCAGCCAATGGTAGGCGGAGAACCGCCGTTGCGCTGCCGCCATCACCAACGTGGCGACTGCGTAAGCGGGAATCATCCATGCCGATTGCTGGCGACGCAAACGGAGCAGCAAGGGCATCGTTCCAAGGATTGCGGCCACGGCCAGGAGGGTGTTGCCATTGACGAGCAAGAAATCGCACCCGGCCAGGAAACCGCGCAGCCAGAAACCGTCGGTGGCGCCGGAGTGTCGGGCGACATGATTCGGCACGACAACGGTCCAGACCATGAAGAAATCTTGAAGATTATAGCCAGACCAGATTGCTGCGCCGGCAACCCCCCCCAAGGTCACGCCCGCACCTGCAATGGTGCCGCCGGCGAGGCCACACAGCCTGCGCGCCGAGTACGGCGTCATGGATGCCATCGCGATGATGGGCAAGCAGATGACGATCGCAAGCGCGCTAACCCGGCAGAGCGCTGCCACGGCCAGAGCAGCACCGGCGGTTAGAGTCCAGCGGGCTTGCGAAGAATCAACCGCCTTCAACCAGCAGAGCAAGACGAGCAGCAGTGTCGGATTCAGGAACGCATCCGTCTGGGCGTAGTTCCAATAGCCCACTTCGACATACATGAGCGAATAGGCGAGCCCGGCCGCCAGCGCCCCGGCCCGATCGAACAGGTGCGAGGCCAACAAGTACAGCAGCACCGCTGCGAGCGTCGCGGACAACACGTCCAGCAGATGAATGCTCCAGGCCGCATCCCCGAACAGGCGCAGGGCGCACGCGTACAACAGAGAGCTGCCGGGAAACAGGTAGGTGACATCCAGGTAAGGTGGGCGACCTTCCAGAATTCGTCGCGCAGCGCATGCCAGCGCCGACTGGTCGGGGCCGAGCGGCATGGCTATGGTTGGAAGCAGCACTGCGAGGGTGAACCCGGCGACGCCGACGCAGTCACGCACTCGGTGTGGATGGGGGCGGTTTGGTCCGGCTGCGCTCACGATGGCGCGCCGCGAACGCGCAGCGTGGCCATGAAGCTGCCCGGAATCCCCAGGAGCGATTGACGGTAGGGAAGCTCCAGATCGAGTTCCAGCCCGGCCCTGCTCACCAGTTCCCGCAGTTGCACGAGTGGACGGTAATGCTCACCACGATCGAGTCGCATCAGCAACTGCGGCAATCCGCGCTTTCCTTCCGGATGCAGCGGCTCGTGGATAACCATGCATCCCCGTGGGGTTAACAAACCGCGCAATGCGCGCAGTAGAGTGACGGCAGAATCTTCGTCCAGATGATGCAAGAAGAAGTTGAGCAGCACTAAATCGAACGGAGGCTCGCGCAGCGCGAGTCGCGTCGCGTCTCCGGTGACGAAGCGCTGATTCCCATGCTGGCGCTGAGCGGCGGCGATATAGGCTGGATTGATATCGACCCCCAGATAGTCGCAATGCTCGAACAGTTCGGCAAACGTTCCGGGGCCACAGCCAACGTCGAGAATTCGTTGGCCGGAAAGGTCGGGTAAGGCCGCGTGGAGAGCTGCCCTCGCACCTCGAATCGTCAACCAGGCATTGAAGTTGTAGCCGGTCGGCGTTTCGAGGAAGCGATGCAATGCAGTCAACATGGGTGCCTCTGGAAGATAACCGGCGCTGTGCGACGCGGCAAGACTACGGCTTTCGGCGGAAGAGAACGAGATAACCAATTCGCCGCTCTTCAACGTAGTGCTTGCGCACCCACGACGCCATCGCTTCCAGCGGTGGGCGTGCAAGCTGGAAGAACGGGTCGTCGTTGCGCCGGCCGGTGGGATCGTACTGCAAGTCGGCGAGATGCACGATGATGAAACCTGGCGGGTTGGCTTGCGTGTCGCGCAGGTATTCGTCCTGCCACTCGGCCGGCGCGCCGTCCCAGAACAACACCTTCGGGTCAAAGAACCGGGTGGGCGCGCGGCGATTCGCGAGGTAGTAGACGAGCGGCGAGAAGCCCCAAACGAGAACTGGTTCACTGACGCGCGTGTGCACGCGAATGAACTGCGCGGCCTCGGCCTCGACCTCATAGCGAAACGAGTACAGCGTCACCGCCTTGCCAGGCTCGGGGCCGAAACGGGCGTGGCGGAGCGATGATGGACTGAGCAACGCAACCAGGTTCAGGGTCCACGAGACCACGAACGGAATCAGTAGGGTGCTGGCGATGGCCGCGTAGCCTCGCTGTGTGCGCCGCCGGCGTTCGTCCGGCAAGGTCTTGAGTTGCGCAAGCACTTCGACGACGACTCGCCCTGCCAGCAGCGCGCCCGGTGCGAACAACGCGAGCCAGTGGTAGCTGAAGAACTTTCGTTGCGCGACGACATTGAGCAGCGCGAGCACCAACCATGCGAACCCGAGTTGAACGCCGCGATTCGCGCGCAACTTGGAGAGTGCGAAGCACGGACCCATCAGACCGCACAGCAGCGCGAATGGGTTGGTGTGCGTCACCGCGACCAGCACACCGCGCCCGGCCTCGACCGCGAGCGACTCGTTGCCCATGCTTGAGTACTTCACGTTGACGAGAACGAACGTCTCGATGAAATCGGCCAATGCGCCATGTCGGGAAAAGTAGAACAGAAAAGGCATGAAGGCAAAACCAGCCCCAATGACGCTGAGCACAAGCGCGCGAGTGAGCGCTCGTCCGTTGTGTTGTGAACGACCAAGCACGCCGACGAGCGCGACCACAACAACGAGCGTAGGCCGCAACGTGATCGCCCCACCGAGGAGCATCCCGCCGAGCAGCGCCCACCACTCGGCGCGGCGCGGGGTCTTCTCGTCCGCCCAGTTTGTCCAGCACAACAGCGCGAGGGTGACGAAAAGATTGGAGAACCCGTCCGGCTGCGTCATGCCCCAATAGCTGCTGTCGGCGTAAAGCAGCAAGTAGAACAGCGCGGCGGCCAGGGAGGCAAGTGGATCGCTCCATCGCCGCGCCAGCGCGAAGAGTGCCAGCGCGGTGACGAGTTGCCACCCGCAGTCGAACGCCCGGAGGGCGATCATCGAGTCGCCCAGCACACGGAAGATTCCCGCGTACAAAAAGTAGATGCTCAGCTTGTGATCCCACACGTCACGGTAAAGCACGTCGCCAGCCAGCATCCGTCGCGCGATGTAGCCGAAAAGGCCCTGATCCTCGCCGAGCGGGAAGACGAGAGTCGGCGTTAAGACGAATGCGCCGAAGCCGATGAGGAGGGCGAGGTGGCGGCCCGTCATTGCGTTGCGCGACGGCGATAGACGCCGTAGTATTCGGGGGTGTTCGGATCGCCCATCATGCGATCGAACTGGTACTCCGCGTCGAGAAACTGACGCAACTCGGCCACCGCGTAGAACTGCATCCATGAGTCGTCGGTGCGACCGGTGAGCTGCGGCATCACGTCGTTGCGACGCAGGACGATGAACTTCGGTCGCGACCCGAACAGCTTCGTCAGATAGTCGTCGCGCCAGGCCTTCGGCATCGCGGGCCATTGCAGGACATGGCTGTAAAAGATGCGTCCGGTCGCCGCGTTGCGTCGGCTCAGCCAGTGCAGGGCAGGGGAGAAACCCCAAATACAAATGGTGTCGTCGGGAGCGGTGTTGCCCCGAAGGTGCGTGGCAACTTCCAACTCGATGGGATACGAGAACCCTTCACCGACGAAGTGCGCTTTGGTCGGTCGCGCGAACGACTCATCATAATTGCGCGCCTGCACGAACAGACAGGAGATAATGAAGAACAGCGCGGCGCCGGTTCCGATGAACTCAAACCGGCGCCGTCGCTCCGCGGGAACTATCGCCACCAACTTGCCGACCTCGAACAGCTTCGCGCCGAGCATCGCCAGCGGCGGATAGAGCGGTGACCACTGGTAAACGAAGAACTTGCGCTGCACGACGAGGCCGAGCATTCCGACGAACAGATAGCCCAGCGGCAACCAGAGGCCGCGATTCGTGCGCAGCTGCGTTAGCGCGAACAGCGGTCCGAAGACGATGACGACGAGTTCCAGGCGCGACTCCATCCAGGCGGTGTTCTGGAATTGCCGCGTGATCGACACCAGCGCCTCGCGCCACGAGTCGAAACCGATCTGCGTTGCGTAGAAGGGGTTCATTACCAGCCACGTCGTGCGGAAATCGGCCCAGGCATTGTGGACGGTGAAATAGACGGCGAACGGTGCGAACGTAAAGGCAGCGGCGAGGAGGGTGACCAGCATCGCGCGCGCGAATCCCGAGCTGCGACCGTGAGGGAGCGGTGCCGTTGTACACCACACCACCGGCAGCATCAACACCAACACCCCCGCCGTCGGCCGCAGCAACATCGCCGCGCCGAGGCCCAGCCCGGCCCACACCGCCCACGACAACTCGCCGCGCTTGCGGCAGTGCACCCAGGCGAGCAACGCGATCAGCGAGGGCAGGTTCAAGAAGCTGTCGGCCGAGGCCATGCTCCAGAAGTTCGTGTCCATGTAGAACAGGGTGTAGAGCACGCCGGCTATGGCCGCGCGCCGCAGGTCCATCACTTCTGCCGACAGCGCGACGACGAAACCAGCGGTCACGACTTGCCAGGCAAGATCGAACGCACGCAGCGCCAGGGTCGTGTCGCCGAACAGGCGAAACACGCTCGCGTACAGGAAGTAAATGCCGAGCTTGCTTTCGTAGAGGTCGCGATAAAGCACGTCACCTTGCAGCAGCCGTCGCGCGACGTAGGCATAGGCCGAGTCATCCGGCCCGAGCGGGTAGGTGAGCGAGGGCAGCAGGATGAGCGCGGCCAGGACGGAGGCCATTGCCACGGCCATCGAGAATGGAGGATCGAAAATCGAGGATCGAGAGGTGCGGTTGCGATCCTCCATTATCAATCCTCGATCATCGGTAAATCTCATTCGCCCTCGACCTCGCCGAGCTTCAGGTCGAGGTCTTTACATGCCTCGACCCGGTCGATCTTGCCGTCGCGTCGTAGCAAATCGATGGGGGTGATTCCATAACGCATAGGATTGTACTCAATGTGAGCGTGGCCGACAAGTGCAAGCACCTGGGGGATTCCTATCTGGAAACCGTGAAACCTACCAGCCCCCGGCGCGCGAGCTCGTCGAGGAACTTTCGGACGGAGAGCTCGGACTCTTTCACGCTGAGCTTGTGCGCGCGCGCGAACTCTTCAATGACTTGCCGCAGCGTGCGCGCGCCGTCGCACAGCTCCCATACTGCGCGCGGCTCACAGTTCCTTGAGGTAAATGTTCTTGAACTGAATCGGGTCGCCGTGGTGTTGCAACGCGAGCGCGCCGGCGGGCGGCACTCCGGGCAGTTGCGCGCTGGTGATGACTTCGTAGCCGTTGTTGACGACGGTGAGGCGGTCGCCCTTCATGGTGATGGCGATGGTGTTCCATTCGCCGATGGGTTTGTCGGCGTTACGCTTGGGCGTCACGCCGGCGCGCACTTCGGGCGACATCTTCGGGTCCATGCGATAGCCGTAGACCTCCCCGCTGCCGCAGGTCCAGCACCAGAGGTTGATCTGACTCTTGCTGTTGCCGCGCACGTAGATGCCGCTGTCGCCGGCCTCGTCGACTTCGAAGAGAATGTCCTTGCCGGCAGCATCCTTCTGGTGGGTGCCATCGGGGAAGATGATCGGATGCTTGACCTTTTTCGTCGGCCCCGACCAGCGCCAGTCGCACATGATGGTCAGGTCGGCGTACTCCTTCACGGTCCACAGATCTTTGGAGCCCTTGGCTTCGCTGCGGCCGTCGTAGTCGATGGTGCCGTTAACGAGCTTCCAGTGGTCATTGTCGCCTTCGGGCAGTTTCCAGTTGGCGAAGTCCTTGCCGGTGAATAGCGCGGTGAAGCCGGGCGGCGGCGTGTTGTCGTCGGCGACGGCCCAACTTGGGACCAACGTCAGGCCCAAGGCCGAAATACGAACGAAATCTCTGCGTTCCATAGCTCTTCAGCTCCTCCGTGGTTTTTGACCTCTGAGCGGTCGGCGGCGGAATGCCGTCTGTCCTCATCAAGAACACTGTGGGTTGTAGACTGCAACACAGTGTGTTGTTGACCGCAACACAGTGTGTTCTCGGCCGGGCAGTGGGACGGCTTAGTTCAGACCATACAACTCTCCGAACTTCTGCTTTGCGTAGCGCACGAAAGCCTCCGCGCTTATCGGTCTTCCGGTCACACGTTCTACCAGAGCGGCCGGCTCGTAACGACGGCCGTGGCGATGAATGTTGGTTCGCAGCCAGTCGAGCAGCGGGCCGAACTCGCCGCGCTCGAACTGCGCGTCGAGGTCGGGCAGTGCAACGAGAATGGTTTCGGCCAATTGGGCGCCGATGAGATTGCCGAGCGTGTAGGTCGGAAAGTAGCCGATGCTGCCGCCCGACCAATGGATATCCTGCAACACGCCGAGCGCGTCGGTGGGGGGGTTGATGCCGAGGTAGGTCTGCATCTTCGCATTCCAGGCGGCGGGCAGGTCGGCGACGGCGAGGCGGCCTTCGAGCAGATCGTCCTCCAACTCGAATCGCAGCAGGATGTGAAAGTTGTAGGTCAACTCGTCGGCCTCGACGCGGATGAGCGACGGCATGACTTTGTTGACTGCGCGGTAGAACGTCTCCGACGAGTCGGCGTCGGTGATGGTTTCCGGGAACGCGGCCCTGAGTTGTGGGAAGAAGTAGCGCCAAAACGCGCGGCTGCGACCGACCAGGTTCTCCCACATGCGAGATTGGCTTTCGTGCACGCCGAGCGAGGTGCTGTTGCAGAGCGGCGTCCGATCGAACTCCACGGGCAAGCCCTGTTCGTACAGCGCGTGACCGGTTTCGTGCATTGTGCCCATCAACGCCATCGCCAGTTCGTTGCGCCCTACGCGCGTGGTGATGCGCACGTCGCCGGGACTGAACCCGGCGCAGAACGGATGGACCGACTTGTCCTGCCGTCCCCGCGTAAAGTCGAAGCCGAACTGCCTGGCCACCGACTCGCCGAGCGCCAGTTGCCTTGCCTCGTCGTAGTCGCGGCGGAGCGGGGAGTCATCCACCGCCTCGAGCCGCTCGCTGATGGCCTGGATGAGCGGCACCGTGGCGGCTTTGAGCTGGGTGAAGATATCGCGCACCGCGGCGGTCTTCATGCCCTGTTCGTAGTTGTCGAGCAACGCGTCGTAGCGGCAGCCGTTGTGCCCAAGCGCGTCGGCTTTCTCGATGGTCAGCGCTACGATGGTTTGCAGGCTTGGCGCGAACTTGGCGAAATTGGACTCTCGCCGCGCCTGCACCCACACGTCGTGCGCCAGCGCTGTTTCGCGCGCGAGCCGCGCCACCAACGCCGTCGGCAGCTTGCGCGCCTTGTCGTAATCGCGCTTCGCCAGGCGAACGATGACGGCGTCGTCGGAGTCCGGCGCACATTCGGCCGTCGCCGTTTCGATCAGCGCGCCGATCTCCTCGCGGGTGAACAGTTCGTGCGCAAGCTTTTCGAGGGTGGACAGTTGCTCGGCGCGCGTGCCAAGTCCGCCGGGTGGCATGTAGGTCTCATGATCCCAACTCAGCACGCCCGCAGCGCGGTGAAGGTCGGTGATCTCGGCCAGTCGGGATTTGAGTTCAGTCGTCTTGGTCATCAATACCTATTTCGTCTTGAACGTCTTGATCGTAGCTTTCCTGGGCACGGTCACGGTGTAAGACTTGCCGTCCACCGCAACGGCGAGCTTGATGGTTTCGGCCGTACATTGCTCCGCCTCGTTGGCGGTGTGCGTGGGGTCGGCATTGTCGGCTGGGCCGGTGTTGACGTTGCGATGGACGGCAAAGAAGCCCTCGACGCTCTTGGTGGCCTTGATGGTCTGCACGCTGGCGGCCACGCCGCCCTTCTTCGGGCCGTTGTTCATCACGGCCACGCGCGGTTGCAAGGCGGCGAGCACCGCCGGGTGGTTGCTGTTGTCCGCGCCGTGATGGGTGACCTGGTACAGGTCAACCTCGCCGACGAGATTGGTTGGACACACCAGCTTGTGCTCGACATTCCAGGTCAGGTCGCCGGCGTTAAAGAACTTCCAATCGCCAAACTTCAGCACGAAAGCGAGGCTGCGCGCGTTGTCGGAGGGATCGTCGTGCTTGGCGGCATGACCCTTATCGCAGGGTCGGGTTTGCGGCGCGTCGGGTTTCTCGCCGCTGACGATGCCATGACCCGCGACGACTTGCAAACTGAGACGGGGCGCGCCACGGGTCTGCTTCAGCGGAATCGTGTCCCCAGGTTTCAGCACGATCGACTTTCCACCGGTGGCCTTGCGGTAGGCTTCGACCAGCGCCGGCGTAATGTCGTTCTTCGGCAGTTCGGGGAAGCCGTGATCGTACCAATTCTTCACCGGCAGCAATTCGGCCAAACGCGCATGGCCGCCGAAGTGGTCGGTGTGCCAGTGCGAGGTAATGAGATGATCGATCTGCTGTAGGCCGATCGCCTTCGCCACTTTCGCAACACGCGGAGCGCCGCGCTCATCCGGCCAGCCAGTGTCCACCAGAATCGACTCACCCGCCGGGGTGACGATGAGCGTCGCCGCTCCACCTTCGACATCGACCCAATGGATGTCGAGTTGACGATTGCCGGCATCCGAGCCGACGGACCTAAACATAAGGCACACGAGCGCCGACGAAATCCAGAGCTTGCGCATGAGTCCTCCGAGGTTGCAGGTGAGCAGAAGGTTCGACGCCGGGCCGCACGGCCCTCGTGCTCCGATTACAGCAGCGCCGAAACCGGAGTGCCGGTGGAAAGGAAATACGGTCGGCCGAGCGTGTCGTGGATTTCGGTTTCTGGGTCCACGTTGATGGCAGTGTACATGGTGGCCAGCAGGTCGGCGGGAGTGACCGGGTTACTGACGGGGTAGGCGGCGATGGCATCGGACGCCCCGTACACCTGGCCGCCCTGAATGCCGCCGCCGGCGAGCACGACACTGAAGCAGTCGGCCCAATGGTCGCGACCACCCTCTTTGTTGAACTTCGGGGTGCGTCCGAACTCGCCCATCATCACGACCAGCGTATCCTTGAGCAGGCCGCGCAACTGGAGGTCTTCAACCAACGACGCGAAGGCATTATCCGTCGGCGGCAGCAACTCGGTCTTCGCCCAATTCAAGTGATCAGCGTGGCTGTCGTAACCCTGACCGCCTTTGGCGTAGTCATGCCGCACCCAGTTGACGTGTACCAGTCGAACGCCCGCTTCGATCAGTCGCCGCGCGACCAGCGTCGATTGTCCGAACGCATGGCGGCCGTACCGATCGCGGACCTTCGCCGGTTCCTGGGAAATATCGAACGCCCGCTGCGCCGCCGACGAGGAAATGAGGTCGAACGCCTTGGCGTAGAAGGGATCGAGTTCGCTCGCTCGCTCCAGTTGTAGTGACTGGCGGTTGATGCCGTCCAGCATCATCCGTCGGAGTGACATCCGGCCACCGGCCACTTGCGCTAAGGGCTTGAGCACGCCGGGGTTGTAGTCGGATTCGTTGGGATCGCTTTCGACCGCGTACGAATCATACGCCGCGCCGAGGAATCCGGCATGCTGCCCCGGTCGCGGCGGTCCGAACGGCTGGTTCGGCATGTACTCGGGCAGGAGCACCCATGACGGCATGGAAGGTTGCTTCGGCCCAAGCACTCTCCCCAGCGACGCGCCGGGGTGCGGTCGGTCTTCTCGACTAAGTAGCTCGGTATTGGTCACGCGCTTCATCTTTTCGCCGACCATCATCGTGTAGGCGGCGGTGGGATGACCGTTATCCTTGTGGTGCATCGAGCGGATGATCGCGCAGTGGTCCATCACGCGAGCCATTCGCGGCATGTGTTCGGTGATTTGAATGCCGGGGACATTGGTCGAGATGGGTTTGAACGTGCCACGCACTTCTTCGGGCGCGTCGGGCTTGAGGTCCCACATGTCCTGCTGCGCCGGCCCGCCGGACAGGAACAGAATGATGACCGACTTCGGGCTCTTCGAGCGGCCCTGACTGGCAACGGCCGATTCCAACTGTAAAAAACCAGGCAACGTCAGCCCGCCGACGCCAAGTCCGCCGAGGCGGAGGAATTCGCGCCGGCTGTGCCCGTCACAGAATTGGGCGCTGCGTGTGGATTGCAGGCTTAGCATGATGAATCTGATACGATTGGACAGACGCAGTTTGCACGAAGTTGCCGGGCCGGTCAAGAGCGCCTGGCCCGGCTAAGCTATTGGTCATGCGTCGCCCCAGGGGTCGTCAGCCCGTTTCCATCGAAACCGCGCTTAAGGGCGGCTATCGGCGGGCGGCCATTCCCACCGACGGAGGCTTCCAACTTGTGGCGCCGTTTGCGCCGGCGGGCGACCAGCCTCGCGCTATCGAGCAACTCACCGAGAATCTGCTTGCGGGCGTTCCGCATCAGGTATTGCTCGGCGTTACCGGTTCGGGCAAGACGTTTACGATGGCCAACGTCATCCAGCGGATGAACGATGCGGTGGGACCCCGGCCAGTGCTGGTGATGGCACACAACAAGACGCTGGCCGCACAACTGTGCAGCGAGTTCCGCGATTTCTTCCCCAACAATTCGGTCGAGTACTTCGTCTCGTATTACGACTATTACCAACCCGAAGCCTACCTCCCGCAGACCGACATTTATATCGAGAAGGAATCTTCGATCAATGACGAAATCGACCGACTGCGCCACGCGGCCACGCAGGCGGTGAGCGAACGTCGCGACGTGATCGTGGTCGCCTCCGTGAGTTGCATTTATGGTCTCGGCTCGCCGGAGTTGTATCAGGAGACGACCATCGATCTGCGCGTGGGCGGGCGCTTCGATCGGCGGGCGTTGTTGACGAAGCTGGTGGCGATGCAGTTCACGCGCAACGACCTGACGTTGAGCCGCGGCACGTTCCGAGTGCGGGGCGATGTGCTCGAGCTCCATCCGAAGGACGAGGAGATCGTCACGCGGGTGGACTTCTTCGACGACGAGATCGAGCGCATCATGCTCATCAACCCGCTGACCGGGGAAATCGTCGAGAACCGAACGCGCCACCTGGTCTACCCGGCCACGCACTTCATCGCCAACGAGGAACGGCTGGAGCGCGCGATTCGACAAATCGAAACCGAACTCGACGAGCGGCTGCAGCAGCTCTATCGCGAGACCAAACTGCTCGAAGCGCAGCGGCTCGAGCAGCGGACGAAGTACGATCTCGAAATGATGCGCGAAGTCGGCTACTGCAACGGCATCGAGAATTACTCGCGGCACCTCGACGGACGCCAACCTGGTCAGCCCCCGTTCACTCTGCTCGACTACTTCCCGCGCGACTTCCTGTTCATCATCGATGAGTCTCACCAATCCATTCCGCAGGTGCATGGCATGTGGGCGGGCGATAAGGCGCGCAAAGACAACCTGGTCGGCTTCGGTTTCCGCCTGCCCAGCGCTTACGACAACCGCCCGCTGCGATTTGAAGAGTTCATCACCAGGCTGAACCAGGTCGTCTACGTTAGTGCGACCCCGGCCCAATACGAGCAGGGGCTGGCCCGGCAGACCGGGCCCCACGCCATCGTCCAGCAGATCGTGCGGCCGACCGGGTTAGTCGATCCGACCATCGAGGTGCGGCCAACGCGCCATCAAATCGACGATCTGCTGCACGAGCTCCGCGCGACGATCGAACGCGGCGAGCGGGTGCTGATCACCACCCTGACGAAGCGCATGGCCGAGGACTTGACCGACTACCTGCTCGACCTCGAGCTCAGGGTGCACTACTTGCACAGCGACATCGTCACCCTCGAACGCATGGAGATTCTGCACGATCTACGCGCCGGCAAGTACGACGTGGTGGTGGGCATCAACCTCTTGCGCGAGGGACTTGACCTGCCTGAAGTTTCGCTGATCGCCATTCTCGACGCCGACAAGGAGGGCTACCTGCGCAGCAGCAACAGTCTCATTCAGACCATCGGTCGCGCAGCGCGCAACGTGAACGGCCGCGTGCTCATGTACGCCGATCGGGTGACCGGTTCCATGCAGCAGGCGATGGACGAGACCAATCGCCGGCGCGAAATCCAGCAGGCGCACAATGCTGCGCAGGGGATTACGCCGCAGTCGGTGAAGAAGGCGCTGCGGCAGACGACGGCGCTGCGCGCGGTCGCCGAGGAGCGCGCCGAGTATCTTGTCCGTCACCAAACGCCCGGCGCAGCGGATGACCTGACCCTGGTTATCAAAGACCTGGAGAAGGCGATGTACGCCGCGGCCGAAGCGCTGGACTTCGAACGCGCCGCCGATTTTCGTGATGAGTTGCAGCGAATGCGTGACTTGCCGATGCGCAATACTGCCAACTCATGAGGTCCCCGCTCCCGTTAGTCGTCGCCTTCGCCTTGCTCGCCGGCTGCGGCGGTGGTGGCGGCGGTGCGGTGACGACGCCGACCACGCCGTTCTCAATTCTCAACCGCGCGCTAATCCCGGTCGGCACGCGTCTCTTCGTGGAAAGCGCGTTGGCCGGGCAGACGAAGCGCAATCAGGTGTACCTGATCACGAGCGCCGGCGTCACGCAGCTCACCAGCAGTTTCGTCAATGCTGAGGATCCCGTGCCTTCGCCCGATGGCACTCAGGTCGCCTTCCGCGGTGACGCGACCGGGACCAACGAGGACCTCTGGGTCGTCAACGTGGATGGCAGCGGCCTGCGCCAATTGACCAATGACGCGCAGCACGAAGGCTACCCAGCCTGGTCGCCGGATGGAGCGCAGATTGCGTTCATGCGCCACATCACGCCTGAGCTCAACGTCATCATGCTGATGAACGCCGACGGCTCGAACCAACGCATGATCAACAACCGCCCGGTGCTCGGCGGCCTCTCGTTCAATCCCGGAGGCGGCAGTGTGATCTGGGGCTGTCCCCGGCGCGATGGCCTGATCAACGTCAACACCGACGGCAGTAACGAGCGGGTGCAAGCCGGCTCGCAGTTCGGCGATCTCGGACCGCAATGGTCGAGCAACGGTTTGCTGCTGGCGGTGGATTTCGCCACCATTCTGGCCGACGACCGCGACGACCATATCTTCGTGATGAATCCCGACGGCAGCGGTCGCCGCCAGGTTACCAGCGGCCCGGGGGGCAACCGACTGGCATGGTGGGGGCCGGGCTCGAATCAACTGACCTTCGCCAGCAAACGCGTGGGCACCTATCAGATCTGGATCGTCAACGCCGACGGGTCGAATCTGCAACAGTTAACCAACAGCGCCACGCACGAAGTAGACCAGCCCGCCTGGTGGCCGCGGTGACCGTTGCGACGCGCACGGCGCTGGCCTGCGCGGGCTGCGCCCTCGTCGTCTATGTCGTCACCCTCGCGCCCACCGTCAGCTACGGCGGCGACTGCGGGGACTTCATTGCAAGCTCCTACACCCTGTCGAATTCGCATCCGACCGGCTACCCGTTCTATTTGGTGCTCGGTCGGCTGATCGCCAGCATTCCAGTGGGCGAAGTTGCCCTGCGCTACAACCTGCTCTCCGCAGTCGCTGGGGCCATTGCTGTCGGCCTGGTGGCGGTGTTGGTGATCGAGCTGACCGCGAACGCGCTCGCGGGAGCGCTGTCGTCACTTAGTCTCGCCTGCTGCTATCCGTTCTGGTCGCAGGCAGTGATCGCCGAAGTGTACACGGTCGCGGTGGCCTTTAGCGTTGCGCAATTGTGGCTGGCCTTCCGTGCCGTGCGCGACGACGACCGGCGGTGGCTGTTTGGTTTTGCGCTGGTCAGCGGGCTGGCGCTCGCGCATCATTTGCAGGCGGTGTTGGTGTTCGCGCCCTCCCTGGTCTACCTGCTGGCGAGGCGTCGAGCATGGGTTACGCCACGCATGCTGGCGCTCTGCGGAGCATCGATCGGCGCGCCGTTGGCGCTGTACCTGTATCTGCCGTTGCGCGCTCGCGCGTTCGACTTTTGGGGGCCACTGTGGCAGCCGTCAGCGGTATGGGCTCACCTAACCGGTGCGCTGTACCGACCACACATGTTCGCCTTGTCGACCAACCAGATCGTCGACCGGGTGGGCGCGCTCGCTTTCGTCGTGGGTATTTCGTTCTTGCTGACCGCCGTGCTCATTCCGGTCGGCCTGGCCCTTGGTCTGAAGCGCCATCGCAGCGAGACGCTAGCACTAACTGCCATCTGTGCGCTGAATCTACTGTTTGGGCTCCCTTACGACGTGGGCGACTGGTTCTTGTTTTTCTTCCCGTTTTATCTGGCGCTGGCAGTGTTCATCGGCCTCGCGGCGGACGGCGTCGCGCGAGTTCTCGGTGAATTCCGGGCCGCCACCGCCTTGCTGCTGTTGCTGCCGCTCGCGCCGCTCACTGCTGCGTTCGGCCGCGCGAATCACCGCGGGAACGACCACGCACGTCGTGATGCCCTCGCCGCGCTATCACAATGCGCGCCGGGCGCACTCCTGTTCGTCCGCAGCGATGAGTTGCTATTCAGTTGCTGGTATGTCCAGCGCGTGCTCGGCCGCTTCGGCGACCGCGAGGTCGTGAGCTTGTCGAAGTTGCCCCGGCAGGGAAAAGACCCCGACCTCGTTCGGGAGGCAGTGCTGGCAAGTGCTAAAAAGCGGCCGACCTTCGTTGCATTCTGGCCGACCACGTTAAGCGAGCGCCTGACCGCGCGTGGCCTGGTGTGTCAAGTGACGAACCAGCCGGAAGCCGCTGGCCCGACCGCGGCCGCAGAGCGGCTGAGCATGGAAGTGCCACGGGTGGCCAAGCGCGAATTGCTTATGCCGATCGTGGTGCGCTGGAGCGGAGACCGCGCCAGGCCGGTTTTGTTCCGCGTAGCCAACGGCAGCACTGTTTTCGTTGCCCGGCGGACGCTGCATCCGGGTGACGGAGGGTCGGGGGGATGGCGATCCCTGCTGACGATCGAAGTGCCGCCCGACGTCATCCCCGGGCGCTATCGAATCTCGGCCCGCGTCGACGGTGAAAGCGCCGCCGCCACCGTCCAAGTGGTTGACTTCTGATTTCGGAGGTTGCTCATCGTCTGCGCCTCGCTGTGGTAAACCCGTTGCCATCGGAGCGGAGAACGCTCCAGATCAACGCGGAACGGAGGTGCAACCATGCTAACCCGGCTCTTCCTGGAGGAAGAAGGCCAGACGCTCGTCGAATACGGTTTGCTCGTGTCGCTGATCGCGATTGTCTCGATCGGCATCCTGTCCGTCCTGGGACAGAAAGCGCGCAACGTTTTCGTCCAGGTCAACTCCCGCATCACGTCCAGCAGCTAAGTCCCGTCTGCCAGCAGGCAAGCCCGTCGGAAACCGGCGGGCTTGTTTTTTTTTGCAGTTGCTGGCATGCTGTGGCCATGATGGCATAAAGCTTGCCGACTTCGGTCAAGA